>Ga0272441_10002431_pt1 | contig 37555 bp, 21 predicted proteins | sample SSMProp6N_FD_193582 | JGI IMG/M metagenome (GOLD analysis project Ga0272441, IMG submission 193582) | Marine sediment archaeal communities from Little Sippewissett salt marsh, Falmouth, MA, United States - SSM-Prop-6N | ecosystem: Environmental > Aquatic > Marine > Wetlands > Sediment ...
GCTGCCACGTTGTCGACGCCGCCGGCAACGGGGTGATGGCGGGTGTGCATCGGGACCCCGGGCGTCGGACGAAGGATGCGACGGCCCCGCTGCCCGCGACGCCGCCCCTGCCGCGCGACATCACGATCGCGGGGAACGTCGTGGAGCGGTGCGGGGCCGCCTTCCCCGGCGCGGTCGGCGTGTGGGTCGGCTTTGCGCGCGACGTGGCCGTCACGTACAACCGCGTCACCGACTTGCCGTACACGGGCATCTCGATCGGCTGGCAGTGGGACCCGTCGCCGACGAGTGCGGCGAACGTCACCGTGGCCCACAATCACATCGATGAGTGCATGAAACTCGTGGGCGACGGCGGGGGCATCTACTCGCTGGGCTGGATCCCCGGCACGCGGCTGGAGGCGAACCTGATTCACGCCATCCGGCGGAACCCCTGCTGCATCGGGGCGCCGAACAACGGCATCTTCTTCGACCAGGGGTCCAAGGGGTTCCTGGTGAAGGACACGGTGATCTTCGACACGGCCGCCGACGCCGTCCGCTTCAACCAGTGCAAGAAGGAATGGCACCGGTGGGAGGGGAACACGCTGGGCGAGACGCCCCCGGCCGAGCGGCTGGAGGCGATGAAGAAGGCCGTCGGGCCGGAGGCGGGGCGATAGGTTTTTCTCGGAGGGTGCCGCTGGCTGCCCGCTTCCGGCGGGTAAACTTGTCAGCCGGTGTTCTCCGGGTCGAGGTGCACTGGCGGGCGAGCCGCCAGTGGCACCCGGTGAGACCGCCGTTCGTGGCCCCCGTCCCTACGCCCGTCGGCCGACGAGCACGTGGTACACGCCGAGCGGCTCGGCGACGCTGGCCACGTCGGCAAACCCCGCCGGGGCCAGGAGGTCGGCCACCGCCCGGGGCGAGCGGTGAATCATGTCCAGGCCGAAGACCCGCCGAAAGAAGCGGTCCGTCCCGTGGGCATCGGAGAGGCTGTTCGTGACGATGGCGGCGCCGGGGGGCATGGCGCCCGCGACGGCCCGGCCGATGTCGGTGACCTGGGTGTCCGTGAGGTACTCGCAGAGCCCCAGCATCGTGACGAGGTCCGGCGGTCGGTCGAGCAGGTCGCGGACCTCGCGGGCGTCGCCCCGGATGAAGCGCATGCGATGCCCCTGGCCGCTGGCCTCCGCCACGCCTTCGCCATACGCGCACGCCTCCTCATTGGTGTCGACGAGCGTGGCCAGGATCTCGCGCGAGGCGGCGCGCATGGCGTCGTTGATCACGTGCCCCGGGCCGGCGCCCAGGCAGAGCACGTGGACGGGGTCGGAGGGGCTGGCGTCGATAAGGCGCGCCAGGACGCGTGTGGCCAGGCGGCGGCGGTTGCGCAGGGCCATCGGCATCGTGCCGAGCGTGCACAGGAGCCGGTCGACGAGGCGGGGCCGGCGGTCGGCGTAACTGAGGGCCATGCTCCGCCAGCCGCCCGGGTCGGCCCAGGAGTCGCGGGCCAGTTCGCTGCCAGCCAGCCGCAGGACGCCTCGCAGGACCGACGCCGGAAAGTAGTTCCCGAACGGGTGGATGAGGACGCGTTTCAGGGCGCGGCGGAGGGGGCCCACCCGCTCGAAGTCGAGCGCGCCGGCGTCCAGCGAGGGCAGCGGGTCGGGCGGTCTCTGCATTGACCCAGTATAGGCTGGATGGCGGGAGACGTCCAGCCGGCGCGCGGCACATCCCGGCAGCCCCGGGCCGCGGGGCATGGGCCAGGCAGGAAGGCCGCCGTGTCCGTCGCCGATTAGGCCTCGGGCGGCGGGCCTTCGGCGACGGCGGCCTGGTTCTTCGGCCGCTGGACGAACATGTAAATCAGCGCGCCGATGATGCCCGTCAGGATGATCACCAGGATCCAGATCAACTTCAGGTTGTTTTCGCTGGGCGTGTACTTGATGGCGTCGATGAGCATCCAGAGCCAGACGGCGAAAGCCGCCAGGCTCACGATGCCGAAGACGGCGAAGATGAGGCAGGCGAAAACGCCGCTTGCTGCGGCGTCGGGAGCACTGGATTCCATCGTTCGTTCCTTTCGGGTACGGGGGCGAAGACGCGGATGCAGGCACTGTAGAGGGCCCGGCCGTCCGGGGCAACGGAAAAACGCGACGGTGGGGCGGCCGGGTGCGCCGAGATTTCCGGCAAGCCATACGAACGTGGGTGGCATGGCCACGCCCCGCGTGGCCATGGTCCTTCGGGGCCGCATGGCCACCCAACAACGGGTGGCCATGCCACCCGCCGTAGCCGGTGGCGATGGCGCGGCGGCGTCAGGCGCGAAGCCGCTTCATCACCCAGGCCATGTTCTCCCCCAGGGCGGTCATCGTCTGGAGGCCTTCCTCATCGCCTTCGACCTCGCCCGGCTTCAGGCCGAAACCGAGGTTCCAGTAAATGGAGCCCGGCACGACCATGCCGCTGATGAGGAAGAAGTGGTTCAGCGTGTCGAAGACGTGAACGGCCCCGCCGCGGCGGACGGCGACGACGGCGGCGCCCACCTTTCGCCGCAGGAGATCCCCGTTGACGCGGGCCACAAAGCCCGCGCGGTCCACGAGGGCCTTCATCTCCGTCGTCACGTCCGCAAAGTAGGTGGGCGAGCCGAGGAGGATGCCATCGGCCGCCTTCATCTTCTCGAAACATTCCGATACGGCATCGTCCGGCAGGACGCATCGGCCGTCCTGGTTCTCGGCGCACGCGTAGCAGCCGGTGCATCCGCGGACGGCGTTACCGCCGAGTTGGTAGACCTCCGTGGCGATGCCCTCGCCTTCGAGGACGTCGCAGACGGTCCGCAGGAGACGGGCGGTGTTGCCTTCGGGTCGTGGGCTTCCGCTTACGGCCAGGACGTTCATGGAGTGCCTCGCTTTCGGTCGGGTCTCACGTGCAGCGCTGGTCAGGGGTTTCGGTCCAGGGCCTCGGCGACGCGCGGCCAGGGGACGACGAGGACGGGGCACCGGGGCTCGGTGGCGGTGTGGCAGGCGAAGAGGCCGTTCGAGAACGGGCCGCCCAGACCGGCCGCCTCGACCGCGATGCCGTCGGTCTCGCGGGCGCCGGCCACGCCGAACGTGCCGAGGGGCGCCAGGTCCGGCAGCCGGAAGACCTTGAAGTTGCTGGCCCCCTGGTTCGAGACGAGCAGCGCCGGCCCGCCGCCCACGTCGGGATGGATGGCCAGGCCCTCCAGGTCCGCGACCAGGCCGTGCTGCCCGACGCGGAGGACGAGGCGGCCGGGGGCCGGGTCGTCCGGCTCGGCCCCGAGTTCCCAGACGCCCTCGTCCTCGGCGGCGACGTACAGGCGGCCGCGGGCGTCGTCGGCGACGGCCCCCTCGGCGTAGCCGGCGTCCCACGTGCGGACCTTGCGGCCGGAGATGCGGCCGTTGCCGTCGTCGGCGAGTTCGACCTGCTCGCACACGCCCTCCTGCGACGTGGTGATGAAGTAGAACCGGCCGGTCGTCGCGCTGTGGTACAGCGTGCCGCCGTAGTTCGGGCCCGTGAGGATGGCGTCGTCGTCGACTCGCCCCAGGCGACGCGCCTTCGGGTCGACGGCGTACACGCGGATGCGGAACCCTTCCTTCCGCTGGTTGACGGCGACGATGTCGACCTTGCCCCCGCCCAGCGGGAAGCCGTACCGCAGGTCGATGTTGCCCGGCTGCGGCATCTCGAGCGTCTGGAGCCGCACGCCCGAGGTGTCGTAGACGAAGAGGCGGTGGGCGTCCTTGTCGGACGTGATGAGGAGGCTGTCGGCCGGCCGCTTGGGATGAACCCAGACGCAGAGGTCGTCCTGGTCGCGGACGGCGTCGTCGGCGAGGACCACGGTCGGCGCAACGACGGGCACCGTGCGGGGTGCGTAGACGGGTTCGGTCTCCCGCTCGAAGAGGCGGCAGCCGGAGGAGGCGAGGGGCAGGGCGGTAAGAAAGACGGCGGTCAGGATGGCCTGGGCGAGGCGGTGCATGGCGGCTCTCTCTTTCGCGGTCTGGCGCCGGGTGCCACTGGCGGCTTGCCCGCCAGTGTTGCCCGATATGCCAGAAACACCGGCTGACGAGCGGCCCGCCGGACACAGCTACGTCGCCACGATGTTCACCAGGCGCCCCGGGACAACGATCGTCTTGCGGACCTCGACGCCTTCGAGATACTGCTGGACCTTCGGCTCGGCCATGGCGGCGGCCTTGAGGTCGTCCTCGGACGCGCCGGCCGGCACCGTGACGCGGGCCCGGAGTTTGCCGTTCACCTGGACGGCGATCTCGACCTCGTCCTCCCGGCAGGCGGCCTCGTCGTATGCGGGCCAGCCGGCGGAGAGGACGCTCGGCTCGTGGCCGAGGGCCTGCCAGAGTTCCTCCGTCACGTGCGGGATGAACGGGTGCAACAATCGGACCGTGCTCTCGAGAGCAAACCGAATCTCAGGATAGTCGAGTAGACGGCGCGGCGAGGTCTCCTCTGGCTCCGCCATCCTGGCGCCTTTGAACGTAAAAGGCACCCCTGTAGTCAAGGGAGTGTATTGCTGGCGTGCGAGCGTGCTTATGACAAGGAAATCCGCATCCGACTGCTGGGGCTTGTCGCTTCCCTCATAGACCTCTTGGGCCCCGGGGAACTCCTCCATGCGGTTGAAAATCGAGTTGATGAACGAGAACATGCGCGTGAACTGCATTATCTTGGCAATCGCCGTGTTGAACTGCCAATTGAGCTCGACGTCTTCTCCCACCTGTTTGATTAGCCTGTGTGCCTCTTTGTGCGCGAGTTCTAGGAAACCGGCTTTCTCATTGTCGGCCTCTTCTGCGCTTCGTGTAAGTACCCACTCACTTGGCCAATCTGATCGCGTCGTGTTATGCACCAGTAGCCACAGCCGTTCGATGAACCGGCGGGCGCCGATGACCGCCTCGTCGCGCCACTCGGCGTCCTTCTGCGGCGGGCCGATGAAGAGGGTGTACAGGCGCTGCGTGTCGGCCCCGTGCGCCTGGATCACCGCGTCGGGCGAGACGACGTTGCCCTTGGACTTCGACATCTTCTCGAGCCGGCCCGTGACCTCGGACTGCTTGCAGATCATCCCCTGCGTGAACAGGGCGGCGAAGGGCTCGCCCGTCCCGACGTGGCCGGCGTCGTGGAGGACCTTGCAGATGAAGCGCGTATACAACAGGTGGAGTACCGCGTGCTCCACGCCCCCAATATATTGGTTGACGGGCATCCAGTAGTCGACCTTCGCGCGGTCGAACGGCACGTCGTTGGCCGTGCGCTCCTCGTGGGTCAGCGTGTAGCGGAGGAAGTACCAGCACGAGCAGAGCCACTGGGCCAGGGTGTCGGTGTCGCGGCGGGCCGGGGCGCCGCACTTCGGGCAGGTGGTGCTCACCCACGACTCGACTTTCGCCAGGGGGCTCTCGCCCTTGGGGGGGAACTCGACCTCCGAATCGTCCGGCAGTTCGATCGGCAGGTCCTCCTCCGGCACGGGCACCTCGCCGCAGGACGGGCAGTGGACGATGGGCACGGGCGCGCCCCAGTACCGCTGCCGGCTGATGAGCCAGTCGCGGATGCGGTAGTTGACCGTCGCCTCGCCCATCCCGTTCTCGTCGAGATAGCGAATCACGTCGGGTATGCCGTCCGGCGAGGGCGTGCCGGTCAGCGGTCCGGAGTCGACCATCGTGCCGGCGTCGACGTACGCTTCGGTCATGTGGTCGGCGACGAGGGGCTCGGCGGCGTCGTCACCCTGGGGTTGGATGACCACACGGATGGGGATGGCGTACTTCCGGGCGAACTCGAAGTCGCGCTGGTCGTGGGCGGGGACCGCCATCACCGCTCCCGTGCCGTACTCCATCAGGGCGTAGTTCGCGACCCACAGGGGGACCCGCTCGCCGTTGACGGGGTTGACGACGCAGGCGCCGGTGAAGACGCCCTCCTTCTCGGTCTCGGCGTCGCTGCGGTCGGCGGCGGACTGCTGGGCGGCCCGCTTGCAGAACGCCAGGACCTCTTCCTCGCGGTCCGTGTCCCTGACCAAGTCGGGGATGAGCGGGTGCTCCGGCGCCAGGCTCATGAACGTGACGCCCCACAGCGTGTCCGGCCGGGTGGTGAAGCACGGCAGGGGCGTGCCGTCCTCCAGCGCGAAATCGACGCGGGCACCTTCGCTTCGGCCGATCCAGTTGGCCTGCATCGTTCGGACGGTCTCGGGCCAGCGGTCCAACTCGTCGAGGTCGTCGAGCAGGCGCTGGGCGTACTCGGTGATGCGGAAGAACCACTGGTCGAGGTCGCGCCGCTGGGCCGGTGTGCCGCAGCGTTCGCAGCAGCCGTCGACGACCTCCTCGTTCGCGAGGCCTGTCTGGCACGAGGGGCACCAGTTGACGGGGGCTTTCCGTCGGCACGCCAGGCCGCGCTCGTACAGGACGAGGAAGATCCACTGGGTCCATTTGTAGTAGTCGGGCTCGGAGGTGTTGACCTCCCGCCGCCAGTCGTAGCCGACGCCCCATTTGCGGAACTGCTCTTTCATGTAGGCGATGTTGTCGCGGACCCACTGGCCGGGCCGGGCGCCGTGCTTGATGGCGGCGTTTTCGGCGGGGAGGCCGAAGGCGTCCCACCCCATGGGGGAGAGAACCTCCAGACCACGCATCATCTTGTACCGCGTGACGACGTCGCCGATGATGTAGTTCCGCCCGTGCCCGACGTGCAGCGTGCCGGAGGGGTACGGGAACATCGTCAGGCAGTAGAACGCCTGCTCCGCCGGGGCCGTGCCGTCGGTCTGGAACGTGCCGCGCGCGTCCCACCACTGCTGCCAGCGGGCTTCGATTTCGTGAGGGTTATACGACTCCATGAGCATCCTCTTCTATGTGGACTCTTTGGACGATCGTTCTTTAACGCGGAGATCGCGGAGAACGCCGCGGGAATGCCAAATGTTAAATGATAAATGCCAAAGGAGGCCTGCGGCCTACGCGAAGCGTGATTTGGCATTTATCATTTCTCATTTAACATGGGCTCCGCGGTCTCTGCGGTGAAAATCACTCCGCCGGTTCGGCGACGTGGTCCAGGAGGTCGGCGACGATGCGGTCGGGGTCGACGCCCTCGGCCTCGGCCTCGAAGTTGCGGATGATCCGGTGCCGCAACGCCGGCGCCGCCATGTGCCGCACGTCCGCCATCGCCACGTTGTACCGGCCGGCCACCAGGGCGAGGACCTTGCCGCTGAGGATCATCGCCTGGGCGGCCCGCGGGCCGGCGCCGTAGCGGAGGTACTTCCGGGCCATCGGTGCGGCCTCGTCGCGGTCCGGGTGCGTCGCGAGGACGAGCGCGCCGGCATAGTCGCGGACGTGGGCGGCCACGGGCACCTCGCGCACCAGGTCCCGCATCCTCACGAGCGCGGGCCCGTCGGCGACGGGCTCGGCCCGGGGCACCTCGGACCCCGTGGTGCGGTCGACGATCTCGCCGATCTCGCCCCGGTCCGGCATCCGCATCAGCAGTTTCAGGAGGAACCGGTCGAGTTGGGCCTCCGGCAAGGGATACGTGCCCTCCATCTCCAGCGGGTTCTGCGTCGCGAGGACGAAGAACGGCTCGTCGAGTCGGCGGGTCTCGCCGGCCACCGTGACGGACCGTTCCTGCATCGCCTCCAGCAGGGCCGACTGCGTCTTGGGCGTGGCCCGGTTGATCTCGTCGGCCAGGAGCAGGTTCGTGAAGACGGGGCCGGGGCGGAACTCCCACTCGCGCCGCCCGCCCTCGGTCTCCGTGATGACGTTCGTGCCGGTGATGTCGGCCGGCATGAGGTCCGGCGTGAACTGGATGCGGCGGAACGTGAGGGTGAGGGCCTCGGCCAGCGTCCGCACGAGCAGCGTCTTGCCGATGCCCGGCACGCCCTCCAGGATGGCGTGGCCGCCCGTCAGGAGGCAGAGCATCACCCCTTCGGTGACCCGCTCGTGGCCGACGATGACCCGGCGGACCTGGCCGGTGATGCGCTGCCAGGTGTCGGCGAACTCGTCGAGGCGATGCTGGATGTCGGGCGATTCGGTCACGCCGGCCTCCGCTGCCAACTCTGGAACACCGGCGGATCCGCCGCCAGTGGCACACGGGGAATCGTGTAGACGTTGATGATAGCGGTGGGCGGCCACTCGGTCAATCGCGTTCCCCCGCAGCCCGGACGTGCAAGCCGGCCAAGCCCGCTTTGAGAGGAGGGACCTGGGCGGTCTTTTGCGGGCGTCGTTTCGTCTGCGGTCAACGCAAAGTGGAAACGTCCGGTTTTCCGCTCGATGGAACGGACCGCTTCAACGGCCGGCGCCACGGGTAATCCTTGGCGGGGCGGCGTGCGGCGGCTCCGATGCCGGGCTCGTGGCTCGGAGCCCGCTGCTGCCGCCCATCGCGCTATCGGGTCACACCATGGCCGCCAGGTCGCCGAGGCGGGCGAGGGTGATGCAGTCGGCGTGGGGGTCCTGGCCGTCGCGGTCGATCAGGACGGCCTGGATGCCGATGCCGCGCGCGCCCACGACGTCGGCCCAGTAATCGTCGCCGACGTGGACGGCCTCGCGGGGCTGGACGTCCAGGGCCGAGAGGCCTCGCAGGAAAATCTCGCGGTGGGGCTTGGCCGCCCCGACGGCCTCGCTGGCGATGACGACCTCGAAGTAGTCGGCCAGGCCGAAACTCGTGAGGTACTCGGGCAGATCCTCGCCCCAGTTGCTGATGACGCCGAGGCGGAATTTGCGGTGCTGGAGGTCGCGGAGCAGGTCGTGGGCGTCGGGGTCGAGGGTCTCGGGGCTATGGGTCTCGACCATGCGGATGGCCCGGGCGAGTTCGCGTTCCAGCACCTCGCTCGTCAGGTCCAGGTCGAGGGCGGCGGCGAGGTGCTGGAGCCACATGCGGCTGGCGGTATGCGTATTCATGCGGGCGGGATGGCGGCGCCGGCTCCGGGCCACCGCCCGGCGCGCCAGGTCGTTCGCCTCCATCACCTTCTCCCGCGTGAGGCGGTACCCGATGGCCAGCAGCGCCTGGTGCAACAGGTCCAGGTGCCCGAGGTCGCTGTAGACGAGCGTCCCGCCCACGTCGAAGAAGATGGCGCGGACGCCCTCCAGCCGCTGGCCGCGTTGTCGGTTACGCATCGCCACGTTGGGCGTGCTCCTTCTTATAGGCCGTCACGACCCGGTGCGCCATCCGCGCCGGTTCCGGCAGGCGGTACCGCGTGGCGGTAGCGAGGACCCATCGCTCCGCGCTCGCCAGGTCGATCCGATGGCCGACGGAGACGTAGAGGGGCCTCACGCCCGTGCGGGTCCGCAGGACCGTTCCGATCCGCTCGCCCCCGTCCCTCAGGGCGGCCCGGCTGCCGCGCTCCCGCCCGACCTCGCCCCGGACCTCGCCGACGAGGCGGCTCTTGGCGCAGCCGATGGTCGGCACCTCCAGCGCCAGGCCCAGATGACTCGCCAGCCCCAGCCGGCGGGGATGGGCCCGGCCCTGGCCGTCGCAGAGGACGACGTCCGGCCGCCGCTCCAACCGTTTAAACGCCTCCAGAAGGGCGGGGATTTCGCGAAAACTCAGGCACCCGGGGACGTACGGCCAGGTGGCGGTCATGCCGGCCCGGCGGATTTCGATGGGCTCGAGGGTCGCGGCGTCGACGAGGACGACGGCGGCGGCGATCCACTCGCCCCGCCGGCCGCCCGAGACGTCGGCAGCGGCGATCGTCTCGGCGGCTTGGAGTGGCGGCCCCTGCTCGACCCGGTCGGCCAGGCGATTCTGGATCGCCACCGCCTCGCGGTAATCCTGCGTCCACTCGTGGAGCCGGCGGACCTTCATGGCGCGGCCCTCCCCGCGCCGGGGGCGGGAGAGGTGCCAGGCACCTGTACCGATTGACGAGCAATCGGTGGCACGTGGCGCATCGTCCCGGCCGGACAAGACCGGCCGGGCCACACGGGTGCGCCAAGATGTTCTGGCAAGCCATACGAACGAGGGGTGGCATGGCCACGCTTGCGTGGCCATGGGCCCTTCGAGACCTCATGGCCACCCAACATCGGGTGGCCATGCCACCCGCCGGACGAACTCTCCGGCTCCGGGGCGTCGCGGACCTTCTTCAGCACCACGTCGTCCCAGAAGATGACGCCGGCCGGCCAGTAGGCGTACAGGTCCACCTTCAGGAAGGCGGGCGTGTGCTCGGGCCGGGTGGCGCCGGGGATGAAGTCCGCCGTCACGGTGTGCCACTCGCCACGGGCGCCCTTCGGATGGACCTGCCGGCGGTACGTCTCCCGCCGCTGGGCGGGGTAGCCGTTCTGGGCCGGGAAGGCGTGGTAGCCCTTCAGGAAGATCTTCGGCGTCGGGCCGAGCGTCTTGTACCGGCAGGCGAAGCGGTAGGTGGCCCCGGCCTGGATGGGAATCCAATCGCTGTAGAAATCCAGGCCGTACGAGGCGGCCGTCGCCCCGTTCATGTCGTACTTGAGGACCTTGCCGGGGCCGTCGGGGCCCGCGGTCCAGGCCATCTGGGGTTCCACGTCCTGCCAGCGGGCGGGGCCCTTGCCGCCGGCGCCGGCCTGCTCGAAGCCGGGATTGGCGACGAGGTTCGGCGCCTCCTCCCACCGCCGGGCGATGGCCGGGTCCTGCCGCAGCATCCGCAGCGGATCGTCCGGCCGGGGCAGGCCGAGGATGTCGTACACCGCCTTGGCCATCTCGACCGGGATCACGTGGTGGTTCGCCGCCCGGTACGTCCGACGAAAGATGCCGGGCTCGGCCGGGTTCTCGGCGTAGACGGCCAGGAGGTCGACCGTGTACGGCTCGCGCCCGGCGACGTGCCCGACGACCGCGACGTCGGCCCGGAACGCCTCGCGGGCCAGGCGCGCCAGGTCGGCCGGCGGCGTCTCGAGCGAGAACGTCCGGCCGGCAAGGACGTCCCCGACGCTGTGCGTGTCGTAGACGACGGCCCCGAGGCGCTTGGCCTTCCTCCGGAGCATGTAATTCACTTTCTCGCCGAGCCCCTCCTCCTCGCTCGTGACCGTCAGGGGCAGGAACGTGACGCCCTCGGCCTCGCCCGGCGGGCCGGCAGGCGCGCCCCCGGTCGCCGATGCCGCCAGCAGCGCGAGCGCCGCCATGTGGACCACGCCTCGCATGCGACACTCCAACGACAATGTCCAATGTCCAAGCAGGCTGGGCCGGGTCTGGAATCCCGCCGCGCGGTCCGTCGCGGAGCCCGAAGGGCTCCGACGGCTGTCAGCCCCGGCATCGCCCGGGGTCCCGAGACGCCGATCAGCGAACCGTAAGCCCTGAAAGGGCGAAACGGACCTGACGCCCTTACAGGGCTCATTATAGACCTATGACCATATAAACCCAAGGCGTTGCCCTGGGCTGGCGGCCCTTTCAGCCCTTCGGGCTGGACGGCAACGACCGAAAACCGGCCCGAGCCCCGGCATCGCAGGCCCCATCAGTCCAGGAATTGCACGCCTTCGCGCAAGGCCCGGACCTCGTCGCGGACGGCCTTGGCGGCGCCGGGCCGGACCAGCAGCACGAGGGCCATGACGCGGCCCTGGCGGCGGACGTAGACGAGGGTGCACTCGGCCCGACCGCCGGAAAGCAGCCCGTCACCTTCATAGTCGAGTTGGTAGCCCGGCAGTCCGCCGAGCGTGGCGGGTTTCGGCTCCGGCGCGGGGACGCCCAGCCGACGGGCCGCCGCCTTCGCCTGGAGACGGACGAACGTCTCCAGCGTCCGGTCGGCGTCGCGGTCCATCATCCGCACCAGCGCCACCGCCGACTGGTCCTCGCGGGCCATCTCCAGCGCGGTCGGCAGCCCGCCGGTGTGCTCCGGCACGGTCCACTGCCGGCTCGGCAGGCGGACCTGGAACCCGTATAGCGGGCTCCGGACCGTCGTGCCGATGGTCTGGAGGGGGAGGCGGCCTTCGGGCGGCTGAATCCGCAGCGACCGGAGCACGTTCTCCGCCAGCATCGGCTCCGCCGACACGGGCCGGTCCGCCACCCGGATCGTCACGAACCACGTCAGCCCGGCCCCCCAGTACAGCAGGTTCCGGTAATGGAACGTCGTGCAGCCGAGCCGGCAGGTGCCGGCGACGGCCAGGACGTCGGCGCCCTCGGCCCCACCGGGGACGGTGGCCCGGCTCGGTTCGACCGTCACGTCCTCCAGCCCGGCCGCCCACTCCTTGTGGACGGGATGGTTTGCCAGCAGGGGCGGACCGTCCGACGGGCCGCCCGCCGCCGCCACTGCCTCCGCCGGCACGGGGCCCAGCACCGGCCGCATCTCCAGTTGGGCCTCGTCCGTCAGGTCCGTGATGCGCAGGGCCCCCGACGCCTCCACCACGTGCAACACGTACGGCACGGGCGGGACGTACAGGCCGAGGCCCATCCGGTCGTTGCGGTACCCGCGGGGCGTGAGGCCCGGCAGGACGAGGGCGGGCGGCGGGTCCTCCCTCACGTCCAGACGCCGCGCCTTCGACAGCGCCGACGCCTCCGCCACCATCGGGCTGGTCTGCCAGATGCGGCGAAGGACCCGGCCCTGGCCGTCCACCAGGTGGGCCACCTGCTCCAGCCCATACGCCGACAGGTAGATCCGGCCCTGCAGGGCCTCGTCCTTGTCGGTCCGGCCGGGAAGGGTGTGCGGCCCGAGGACCCGGACGTGGACGGGCTCCGGCAGCAGGGCCCCGAGCGAGGCGTCGACGACCAGCCACCGGCGCGACTCGCCCTCCGCCGCCCCGCTCATCACCGTGGCCGGCACGGCCCAGCAGCGGAACGTCATGCCGTCCTCGATGGGGACCTCGGCGGTGCCGGTCTCCTCGTCCTCGGTCCGCGCCAGGCGCAGCCGGGACCCCTCGACCCGTCCGGTGGTGGTCCAGCGCCGGCTGCCGCTTTGGACCTCGCACGTGACGGCCAGCGGGCGGAAGCGGGCGTCGACGTCCGCGGTCGTCTTCCGGTAGAACCCGAGCCGGGGAGCGCCCCGCCGCCGACGGAGGAACGTGTTGCACTTCAGCCGGTGCCCGCCGTCGCTGAGGCGGTACAGGCTCTGGGTGGTGTACCCGACCTTCTCGCCGTCGTAGAACAGGCTGTGCCACTGGCTGCGGACGAAGCGGGCGATGACCTTCGCGGCACCGGCGTCGGGCTTCTCCGTGTCGGCGTCGGCCGCAAGACGCAAGGGGGCGGCGACCTCCCGGGTGGCATGGTCACCCGCCGTCGGGTGACCATGGGTCCCCCCGCCGCTCATGGACACGCGAGCGTGGCCATGCCACCCGCCCTCGGTCGCGGGCGCAGCCTGAACCAGCGACGCCGCGGCGACGGCGAGGAGAAACGCAAGGCGTACCATCGGGGGACGATTCATAGCCGCTCCGACTCATCCATCGGCATTTCCGTCGGGGAACTATAAGGCGAGGCGAGGTGTCCGGTCAACGCTTGCCGTCCAGCCGGAGGTCGTAGAACGGCAGGTACCGGTAGTAGACTTCCAGCGTGAGGGTGGCCATCGCGGTCGCGTACACCCGGCCGCCGTACTCGCCCCAGCGGATGCGGGGGTCCCAACTGCCCGCGCACGGCCCGTCGTCGCGCTGCGACGTGACCAGCGCCTCCCGCACCATCGCGTTCCACTTCTCCCACTCCTCGCCGCCCAACTGGTGCAGCGCGAGCGTGGCGTAATACCAGTAATAGAAATTCGTGCGTTCCCGGTCCTGCGGGACGTAGCGGGGCTCGTGCTTCAGGAGGTAGGCGATGGATTCGGCGGTCCGCGGACTGGCGGGATCGTACTCGATGAGCATCTCGGAGAACAGCCCCTCGGCGGTCATCGCCGGCGAGGGCTTGCGCCCCGGCTGATACTCGTACAGCCCCTTGTGCGTGCCCGTGCGGACGCGGTCGAGCCAGTGGGCCGCCCCGCGGTACGCCTTCGGCGGGACGGCGAAGCCGGCGATCTCGGCGCTCTTCAGGGCCATCAGCGCCCACCCCAGGACGCTCGTGTCGTTGTCCGACCGCGGGCTGTACCGCCACCCCTCGTTCGGGTTCTGGGCCTTCAGGGTGAAGTCGACGGCCCGGCGGACCGGCTCCACGAGCCGCTCGTCCCCCGTCATGCTGTAGGATTCGCACAGGACCATCGTGGCGAGGCAGTGATCGTACATCTGGCCGGTCCGGCGGAGGTCCCCATCCTCCTTCTGCCCCGCCAGGAGCCAGTCGATGGCCTTGCGGACGATGTCGGCGTGTTCGGTGGGCCCGTCGGCGCCGCGGGCGGCGACGTGCGTGTGCCCGGCCCCGACGAACGCCAGCGCCGCCAGGGCCGTCACGCCCACGTCCTGGTCCCGCCGGTTGCCGCGACCGTCGGCCCGTCGGCCGGCGGCCTTGTAGTTCTTCATAAACTCATCGATATCCCAGTGCCCGTCCTTGCTCTGGTGCCGGGTGAACCAGACGAGGGCCCGGCGGACGGCCTCCTCGGTCTCGGGCGTGCCGCCCAGTGTCTCGATCCGGGCCGCCCGGTCGGGCTCGGTCCGGAGACGGTAGACCTCCTTGGGCGGCAGGGGCGCGGGCGGCGGGGCGACCTCCCGCATGAGGGCGGCCTCCGGCGGCAGGGCCGCCTCCGTCAGCGCCTCCCCGAGGACGGGCGTGGCCACCGCCGCTCCCACCGGTACGGCCGAGGCCAAATGCGTGGCGTCGCCGGGTGCGGCCGGGGCCCCGCCCGCCGGCGCCTCCGGCACGGCCCCCGCCGCCGGACGCGCCGGCGCCTCGGCCTGGGCGTGGGCCGGCGCGAGCGTCTCGCGCGGACGGGCGGTCACCGTCGGTTCCGGACCCTGGACGACCTGCGGCGGGGGCGGGACGCGGGGCTCGGCGAGGTCCACGACCTCGGGTGCCCCGGCCGGCACCGCCGCCGAGGCCGTCGGCGCCGACGGGATCGCCGGGACCGGGGCCGAGGCCGGCGCCGCCGCGGCGCCTGTCCGGATCGGTTCGGCGGCGACGGCGTCCGGGCCGACGCGGAGTCGCTCGGCGGCCGCGGGGGCGGCCACGCGCGACGCCGCTTCCGCCGCCACGGGCCCGGCGGCCCGGCGGATCGTGACGCGGGTGCGCGGGCCGGGGTCGGGCTCGGTCTCGCCCGTGCCGTTCGGCCCCCGCGTCGCCACGTCCGTGGGGCCGATGGCCGGCGGCAGCGACTCGGTCGGGTCCACCTCGACGGGCGGCACGGACGGGCCGAGGGCGAGGGGCGCTTCCGGCACGACGGGCCCGCGTTCCGCCGCCGCGGCCGGCAGGGCCACCTCGCCAATCGCCGCCGTCGGCGGCGCGGGACGCACCGCCGGCGCCGACGCCGCCGGGGCCACCAGCGGCGCGCCGGCGTCCGGGACGGACGCTTCGGCCCGTGCGGCGGCGAGGGGACGGACGGGCGCCGGCCGGTCGCTCGGTTCCTCGGGTCCCTGGACCGGCCGGACGGGCGCCTCGGCGGTCGTCGGGGCGAGGTCGACGACCTCGGCCGACGTTGCGGGCGCCGGCGCGGGCGGCCGGACCGCCGGGGCGTCCAGCATCGGGGCGGGACCGGCCGCGGCGGCGGGGGCGGCGTCGGTGGCCAGCGGCTCGGCACCCGCCGCGTCGGGACCGACGCGCAACTCCGGCGCCGCCGAGGGAGCCGACACGCGCGGCGCGACGGTCGCCGCCACGGGCCCGGCCGCCCGCTGGAGGCGGACGGTGCTGCGGGGCGAAGGCTGGGCGTCAGGCTGCGGCTCGCCCTCCGGTCCGCGGCGGGCGACCTGGGGCGGCCCGATGGCGGGCGGGAGGGCGTCCGGCGGCGCCAGGTCCGGGGCCGGGACCGCCGGGCCGCGGGCCAGGACCTCCGCCGGGACGAGCGGGCTCGCCTCGGGCGCCTCCGTCGGCGGCGCGACGTCCGCCAGGTCCGCCGTCGGCGGGGCCGGCCGGGCCGACGGGGCGGCCGCCTCCGGCAGGCGGGCGGGGGCCGCCGGCTCCGGGACCGACGTCTCGGCCCGCGCCGCCGCCAGCGGCCGGGTGCTCGCGGGACGGTCCGCCGGCGCCGGCTCCATCCGGACGGGCCGGACGGGCGGCTCGGCCTCGGTCGGGGCGATGTCGACGATGGCCTCGGCCGGGACGACCTCCGGCTCGGGCGGCGCCAGGTCCGGCACGGGGAGCATCTCGGGCGCCGGCGCTTCGGGCGGCGGGACCTCGGCCAGGGCGGACGGCTCCGGCGCAGGGGTCGGCCGGTCGGGTTCCGGCTCCGGCGGCGGCGGGCGGAGCGTCGGCGCGGGCCGCTCGGGCTCACGCCGGGCGACCTGGACGGGCCGCGGCTCGCGGGGTTCGGGCGGCGGCGCCTCGCGGACGGGTTTCGGCTCGATCTCCAGCACCGGTTCGGGCGGCAGCGGTTCGGGCGCGACGACGGGCTGCGGCCGGTCGGGGAGCGGTTCGGCGAGGTCCACAGGCCGGTCCTCGGGCCGCGCGATCGCCAGCGGCTTGGGGACGGCCTCGGGCTCGGCCCGGGCGAGGGCGACCTTCGGCGACTCCGGGGCCGGCGGTTCGGGGGCGGTCATGTCGCGGGATTTCTCGGCCGCCAGTTTGGCCGTGTCCGTCCGGGCGAGGTCCTCCAGGGAGGCCCGGAGGCGGCTGGAAAGTTCGCTCTCCGCCAGGTCCGGCAACGTGACGGCGACCTCGAACCGGGCCTCGTCCTCGGCGAGTTCCGAGACGCGGGCCGAGATCTGCCAGATGGTGAACAGGCTGAGGGCCACCAGGTGCAGGAGAAGGGAGACCATCATCGCGCTCGTCAAGAGCCCCGGCCGGCGCCGCAGCCGCGCCAGCGCCAGCAGCGTCAGTACGAGGCCGATGAGTGCGGCGATGAGTCCGATGAGCGGCCAGGAGAGGCGGCTGAGGATGTGCCCGAGGGCCAGCCGCCGCGTCCGCACGACGCGGAAGACCTCGTGGCTGCGGGCGTAGTAGATGGCCCAGGCGTCGCGGGCCTCGCGGTCGCTGGAGAAGTAGAGGCCGAAGCCTTCGAGGCTGACGGCGGGGTCGAGTTCGTGCGAGGCCGTGTTGACGGGCGGTCCGAGGTTCTCGGGGGGCAGGAGGGCCGCCAGGGGCGGGTCGGCGACGCGGCTGCGCCAGATGTCGTATCCGCCCTGGCCGCCCGGGCGGTTGGAGGCGAAGTAGAGCCACCGGCCGTCGCGGGAGAGGGTGGGCTGGCCGTCGTCGGCCCGGCTGCACACCTCGTCGAGCCGCCGCGGCGTGGCGGAGGCGTCCGCGAGGTTCAGGGCGTAGATATCATAATCATTACGATAGTGGTCCTCGCGGAGGGTGGCGGGCCAGTCGGCCTCGTCGGGTTTCTCGGCCTCGGCTGCCGGACGGTTCGAGGCGAACAAGAGGCGCGAGCCGTCGGGCGCCACCGCCGGGTCGTACTCGTTGAACGGCGTGTTGACGGCGGGCCCGAGGTTCTCGGGCGGCTGCCAGCCGTCGGCGGTATGGCGGGCGACGTAGAGGTCGTAGCCCCCCTCGCCGCCGGGACGGCTGGAGTAGAAGTAGAGGTGGGCGCCGTCCGGGGCCAGGGCCGGGCCGATCTCGTCCGCCTCGGTGTTGAGGGCCGCCAGCGGCTGCGGGTCGGTCCAGCCGTCGAGCGTGCGGTAGGCGACGACGAGGTCGGCCTCGCCGCCCGCCTTGCCGCGCGTGAAGTACAGGGCCTGCCCGTCGGCGGAGAGGCACGGGTCGTAGTCGTGTCGGGCGTCGCCGAGGCCCTCGAGGCGCGCCCCTTCGTCCCACAGGACGGACCGCAGGCCGAGGTCCGGGCGGGCGGCCCAAGTCCGCTCGCCGTCGGAGTAGAAGACGCTCTGGCGCGGCCAGAGGATGAAGGCGGCCGCCCCGGCCACCAACAGGAGCGGGACGGCGATCCAGAGGATGCGCGCCGGGAGGCTCCACGCGTTGTTACGGTTCTCTGGCATGGGTCATCATCAACTACGACGATTCCAATACGACCGTGCGGCAGTCATTCTGAGGAGGCCGCAAGGCCGACGAAGAATCTCGCCTCTATGCCGTTCGAACGGCGATCCCGGCGCGCCGGGATTCGGTCCCGCAAGCGGGCCCTCAGAATGACACGCTTGCGGAATCCCCTCGGCACCTTAGGCATCCCCGTACTCACCTCACCCCTCGCCGGACTGGGCGGTCGTAAGGAACTTGCGTCGGACCTCGTACTTCTCGCACAGGTTCAGGACGTCCACGGGGAGTTGGAGGATGGCCTTCCGGTCGCCGCGGACGACGACGGCCTGGTCGGGGTTCTCCTCGACGGCCTGGGCGATGAGGCGTTCGAGGTCCTCGGGCGGGTACTCGACGCCGGCCACCGTGAACCGGCCGTCGCGGGTGACGTTGACGATGAGTTCCTTCGGGGCGGCGGTGACGGGCTGGGCGTCGCGGGCCGAGGGCGGGTTGACCTGGAGGTCGCGTTCGATCTCGGCGAACTTGGTGGCCACCATGAAGAAGATCAGGAGAAGGAAGACGACGTCGATCATGGGCGTGAGGTTCATTTCAGCGCGGACCTCGCGCTGGGGGTTGTGGCGGTCGATGCGCATGATCGTGTACTCCTTCGGGCGCGGCCGGTCACATTTAGCCGCCGGGCCCGCCACAGACGGCGGATAAACTTGCCCGGCGCGTTTCCGGCCCGCGTTGCCACTCGACGGCACGCGCCGAGTAAACTCGGCGGCTAAATGTACGGACGCGGGGACGCCGGGGCTACGCGGCGTCTTTCTTCTCGTCGGCGAGGCTCTCGACGAACTCCATCGTCAGGTCGTCCATCTCGGCGACCAGCCGGTCGATGCGCGAGGTGATGATCAGGTACAGGACGAGGCTGGGAATGGCCACTGACAGGCCGGAGGCCGTCGTGACGAGGGCCTCGTAGATGTTCTCGGCCAGCGCCTCGCCGGCGCCGGCGCCGATCGGTTTGCCGCCGCCGATTTCCTGGAACGCCCCGATCATGCCAAGCACGGTGCCGAGGAGGCCGAGGAGCGGGGCCACGCTCGCCACGCCCGAGAGGACGCGCGTGTACCGCCGCAGGATACGGACCTCGCGGGCGCCGGCGTCCTCGATGGCCTTCTCGATGTCCGGGATGGGCCGGTCGAGGCGCTTGACGGCCGCCTGGAAGATGCGGGAGATCGGGCTCGGGGTCGCCTGGCAATAGGTCAGGACCTTGTCGCTGTCGATGGGGCGGTTGCGGACGAGGTCGCGGAGGTTCTCGACGAAGGCGGGTGGCAGGACCTTGCGCCGGCGGAGGCTGATGGCCCGCTCGATGGCGAACGTGACCATCAGGAACGAGCAGAAATAGATCGGATACATGAGCGGCCCGCCGGCCTGGAGGAGTTCCCAGACGGTGGGGGGCCGGTCCTCGGCGTCGGCGTCCTCGCCGGCGCCTTCATCCTGGGCCGCGCCGGCCGCGGCGGGCGCAGCGGCGGGAACGCCGGCCGGTTCGCCGGCCGGGATGGCCCCGGCGGCCCACGGCGCCGCCGGCGCCAGCACCGCCAGCAGGACCCAGGCGGCCGGGATGCGGTTGCCGAGGCTCGTCACGGGAGACTCCTTTCGATCACGGACTCGCGGCCCGTACGGGCCGGTTCAGCGGCCGGCATGCGGCGGAAGCAAAAGGCGCCGCACACCGTCACCGCTTCAACTGCTCGCGGGCGGGGTCGGCCCACTTGGTATCCTTATACTTATCGACGACCGTCTGGAACGCCGCGCGGGCGTCGTCGGGTTTGCCCATGGCCAGGTAACACTTCCCGATCTCGAATTGGGCGCCGGCGGCCCATTCGGTGTACCCGGCCCAGAGGGCGACGACCCGCAGGTACGCCTTGAGGGCCTCGCGGGGGTTGTCCTCGGCCAGGTACGTCTCGCCGATGTAGAACTGGCTCTTGGCGGCGGTCTCGGTGTCGGTCTGGGCGAGCGCCTCGCGGAACCGCTTGCGGGCCGCCTCGTGCCGTTTCAGGTCGTACAGGGCCTTGCCGAGTTGGAACCGGACCTTGGCCATCCGCTTGTACTTGGGGAACGCCTTCTCGAGTTCCGTGAAGGTCCGCAGGGCCTGGTCGTGCCGTCCGAGGATGGCCTGGCACTCGCCGAGTCGGAACCGCGCCTCGGCGACTTGATCGAAGGTTTTATATTTTTCGTCGTTGAGTTTCTCCAGCCGCGCGATCGCGTCGGCGGGTTTGCCGGCCTTGGCCCAAGCCTCGCCGGCCTGGAGAAGGCTCTCGGCCACGAGGTCGCTCTCGGGGCACTCGGCGACGAGGCGGTCGAACCGGGCGGCCGCCTCCGCGTACTTCTTCTCGGCCCATTTGCACCAGCCCAGGCGGTACAGGACCTTGTCCCTCAGGCGGTCGTCGCCGGCGGCGAGGGCCTTCTCGTACAGCGAGACGGCCTGGGTGTACTGCTTCTCGCGGTACGGGGCCTCGGCCAGGTGGAAGTAGGCGTCGGCGGCGAGGGGGCTCTCGGGGAACGCCTCGGCCAGTTGCTTGTAGGCACGGACGGCCTCGTCCTCCTTGCCGGCCTGCTGGAGCGACCACGCGAGTTCGTAGGTGGCCTGCTCGCGGGTCTTGGCGTCCTGGGTCTTCTGGATGAGTCGGCGGAAGACGCCGGCCGCCTCCTCGAACGCCTTCTGCTCCTCCAGCGCGAGTCCCAGGCCCAGCAGCGCGTCGGAGGCCAGCGCGTGGTCCGGCCACTTTTCGGCCACCTGCTCGAACGCCGCCCGGGCCTCGGCGGCCTTGCCGGCCTTCGCCAGGAGCGTGGCCTTGCGGTAGAGGGCTCGCGGGGCGAGATCGGACGTCGGATACTGCTCGGCCAGACGGCCGTAGGCCGCAATCGCCTCGTCCCGCCGGTCCCGCGCCGCTTCCAGGTCCGCCAGGCCGCTCAGGGCGTACGGGGCCAGCCGATGGTCTTTGTGCTGGTCGACGACTTTTCGGTAGTTGGCGGCGGCCCGGTCGGGGCTCTTCTCGGCGAGGAGTTCGGCCAGGTGGTAGGCGGCCTCGGGGGCGAGCGGCGTGTCGCCGTGCGCCTGGAGCAGCCGCGCCAGCGCCCGCTCGGCTGCATCGGCGTCGCCGGCGCGCTTGGCCGCCAGCCCGCGCTTCAGCAGGGCGTCGGCCCGGTACTTTTTGGCATCGCCTTCATCGAGATACGTTTTGAATGCGTCGGCGGCCTCCTTGAACTTCTCCTGCTCCATCAGGCAGTTGCCGCGCAGGTAAGCGGCATCGGTCAGGAGGCGGGGCTCGGCCTTGGCCTTGTCGATGGCCTCCAGCAGCGCCAGGGCCCCGTCGTACTGCTCGTCGAAGTAGCGGATCCACGCCAGGCGGAAGCGGGCCGCCGGGGCGTCCGGCGAGTCGCCGTGCTGCTCCAGCAGCGCCTGGTACCGCTTGGCGGCCTCGTCGTATTGCTCGGTCAGAAACCCGTTCTCGCCGGAGATGAACTGCACGCGCGGGGCCAGGGCGTCCTTCGGGGCGTGGGCGAGGAACCGCGCGCAGAACGTCTCGCTGTCGGCGTACTTCCCGGCCCGGTACAGCGACGCCGCCGCCGCGTACAGCGCCCGGGCCAGGTCCGGATGGTCGCCGAACGTGGCGGCGAACCGCTGGTACGCCTGGGCGGCTTCGTCGTACTTCTCCTCGGCGAGCAGCGCATCGGCCAGGGCGAGCATGGCGTCCGGGGCCCGCGGGCCGTCCGGGGCCAGCGACACCGCCGCCTCCAGCGCCTGCCGGGCCTCCGCCGGCCTCTTCTGCTTCAGGTACGCCCGGCCGAGCCAGTACCGCGCCTCGGCGCTGTCGCCGAGATCCTTCAGGCGGCCCACCGCCTGGGTGTAATCCTGCTCCAGGTAATGGCAGATGCCCTCGTAGAGGTGGGCCTTGGCGGCGTGGGGCGAGTCCTTGAACCGCTGGCTCATCTGCCGAAACGCCCGGGCCGCCTCCTTGTACGTCTTGGCCTCGTACAGGGCGAGGGCCCGCTGGAAGGCGGCGTCGGCGGCGAGGGGGCTCTTCGGGTCCTTCGCCACCTCCTCGTACACCTCCGCCGCCCGGTCGTGCTGACCCAGGCGGTACAGGCTCTGGGCCAGGTAGAACCGGGCGGTGCCGGCCAGGGGATCCTTGCCGGCCAGGGCGAGGAACTCCTCCAGCGTCTGGCGGGCGGCGTCGAACTGCTCGGCCCGCAGGCGGGCCAGACCCAGGTTCAGGTGGGCCCGGCGCAGGACCGACTCCAACTGGCGGGCGACCTGCGGGGCCTCCTTCCCCAGCCGCTCCTGCTCCGCCTTCAGATGGGCCTTGGCGTCCTTGCCCGTGAGGAACCGCTCGACGAGCGGCGCCAGCGCCTGCTCGGCGCCCGCGGCGTCGTCCGCCGACAGGCGCAACTCGCCCAGACGGGCCCGGGCCCAACTCGCCAGGTAATGGTCGCCGTGCTGTTTGACGAGGGCCCCGTACGCCGCGGCGGCCTCCTTCGGCTGCCCCGCGGCGGCGTAGGCGTGGCCCAGGTGGAAGAGCGCCACGGGCATCCGCTCGAACGACGGATGGGTCTTGCGGAGTGTCTCCAGCGCCGCGGCCGCCTCCTTCGGTTTCTCCAGGTGCAGCAGCGCCCGGGCGAGGCCGAGGCGCGCGTCCGCCGCCTTCTCGTGTTTCGGATGCTTCGCCAGAAACGCCTGGAACTCCTCCGCCGCCAGATCGTACTTCTTGGACCCGTAGAGCCAGGCGGCCATGTTGTAATCGTCGGTGGCCTTCTTCTCGTCGGCCTCGGCGGCCAGGGCGATCCCGGCCGCGCACACCAGCAGCACGGCCGTCAGGACGGAGGCGAGCCGGCGTTTGGTCATCAATCGCAACGAAGAGAGTCGATGCGTCATGAGCGTACCCCCATGGAGATGCCCGGTGCGCAGACCAATCCCTAGCATCAAACACGGGGGGAAGGGGGCAGTTTCTTTAAATCCCTCTCCGGACGGGAGTTAAAGCATCGGCGGGAGGTCGGGGCGCGCCCTTTTAGCCGCGAGGCGGCGCCGAGCGCGCAAGCAGCGCGGTGGGTGCGGAGACCCACCGCGCAAAACGTCGCGTTCGATAAGGGCGCGCCCTTTTAGCCGCGAGGCGCCTTGCGCGGGCGCAGCCCGAAAGGGCGAAGCCCTGAGCCGAGCGCGGTCTCCGCGCCCGCGTCAGCGCGGCCGCCGCCGCGGCCGGGCCAGGACCGCCACCACGCCGACCGCCACGAGCGCCAGCGTCGCGGGTTCGGGGATCGCGCCCCCGCCGCCGCCCGCCGCCCCCGTGACGCTTGAGTCCCGGCCGATCCACACGTTGCCGGACGCTTCCAGCCGGCCGGTGATGGAGGAATCCCTGTCGACGTCGAGGCGCTGGAAACTCGTGAAGGCGGCTTCCGCCTGGGTGCCCTGCCCCAGGTAGATGAACTCGTCGGCCCGGATCAGCAGGCCCCCGCCGCCGCTCTTCGAGAACGTCACGCCCGCGTCAGTGCTCAGGCTGCCGGACAGGTTCACCACCACGTCGCCGCCGCTCGTGTCGGCCACGATCTCCGTGCCTCGCCCCAGCCACAGGCTGCCGAGGTCGTACGTGCCGGAACTCAGGCGGACGGTGGCGTCGCGGTCGACGCCGACGGAGCCGTAGGCGTCCGGCGCGAGGGTCACGTCCTCGCCGCGTCCGTAATAGGTCCCGCCCCCGCCGCCGCCCCAGGCGGGTTCGTCGAGCAGCGTGGTCTGCCAGGTCTGGACGGACCGCAGCCCCTGCCCGACCGTTCCGCCGACGGTGGCGCCGCCGGAGATCCACTGCCCCGTGCCGTAACTCACGTCGCCCCCGACGACGGCGCCGGAGCCGATGTCGACGCGTCTGTCGGCGGCGACGTAATCGTCCACCTGGACGCCGCGGCCGAGCCCGACGCTGCCGCCGCTGTCGATCGTGGCGACGGAGGTGCCGCGGTCGAGCCAGACGTCGCCGGCTGAGACGAGACCGCCGCCGATCGCCACGTCGCGGCCCGTGCCGACGGCGGCGCCGGAGTACAGGCCCCCGGACATCTGAACGTTGCGGTCGATCCAGCCGCCGCCGACGGCGCCGACCGACCCGGTCACCCCCGTGCCGCGGTCGACGCTCAGGTACCCGCCGGCGAAGACGGCGAAATCGTCGGGCGCGGTCTGGATGATGCCGCCCCGGGCGACCGACGCCCCGCCGAGCACGACGGCCGCGGCCGCCGCCAGAGTCGTCCATGTCGAGATACGTCCTTGCATCGCGTCTCCTCTGTTTGCGGCCCGCGAGGGATGGATTCTCAATGCAACCACAGGCGCACAGCCCGTGGGCCGGCGGCCTGCCGTCTGCAACCCGTCTGCCTGCTTCCATTGAAAAGGTACGAACGTAGCGGCAGGGGGCAACTCGCGCCGCCGACGGCCGGGACCATCTCGTCGCAAGTCGTTATGGTACAAGGGGTTGCAGAAACGGCGGGCGGCGGGTTTCCCCGCCGCGTCGTGCGCGCACCGGCCGGATTTCGGCCGAAAAAGTGCCCCCGTCCCCCGCGCCGGCTACGCGGCATCCGCGGCGGGAATCGCCGAAACTCCGCCCCCCCGGCGGGTTGAAACGGCCAGTGACCCCGCCCGTCCGCCGGCCCAAGGAGGTTCCATGGTCCGCCGCTCATCGCCGCACCCGACCGCGGGATCGACGCGTGCCGTCGCCCTCGCCGCCGTCCTCGCTGCCGGGGTCGTCGCGGCCGCCACGTGGTGCGCCGGGGCGGAGGCGCCCGGACGCCTCGCGCGTCTGCGGGTCCTCGGCGGCGGATGGCCGCGGGCCTTCTTCTTCCGCGCCGCCGAGGGACGGGCCGCCAACCCCCGCGTCACCTACCCGCAGTGGGACGCCACCTTCTCCCGCCTCATGGGCATCCAGGGCAAGTGCCTCGACGAGGAGGTGCCCGGCCGCGGCCGGCGCAACGCCGAGTTCTTCACCCGCTTCAAGCGGGCCCATCCCGACCAACTCGTCCTGCTGCACTACAACGGCAACGCGCGGGATCCCCACTTCCAGCGGGAGCCGTTCTTCGCTGGCCACTGGCTCTACAAGGCGGGCGCCCGCGTCCTCGCCGACGTCCCCGCCGAGGCCGGCGAGACGACCCTCCGCGTCGATCATCCCGAACGGTTCCAGATGAACATGGGCCGCTTTCGCGACCGCAACGACGACATCGGCCTCTGCGCCTTGGACGCCCGCGGCCGGCCCGACTGGCGCCGGAGCGAACAGGTCCGCCTCGTCTCGGTCGACCGCAAGGCCGGCACCATCCGCGTGGCGCGGGGCTGCTACGGCACGCCGCCGCGGGCCTTCGCCGCCGGCAAGGCATACGCCGCCGCCCATGCCACCGAGGGCCCCTGGCCGCGGCAGGGTCACCTGATGTGGTTCTACAACTACTCGACCCGCTGCCCGACGGACGCCGACGGCCGGCGGTGCTGGGAAGTCCATGCCGACGACCTGGCGGCCCGCTTCGCTGAGGGCGGACGACTGGCGGCCTTCGACGGCGTTGAGTTCGACGTCCTCTTCCACACGCGCGGCGGCCCGACCGCCGACGCCGACGCCGACGGCACCGGCGACGGCGGCCGTCTCGACGGCGTCAACACCTACGGCCAGGGCGTCCTGCGGTTCCTCCAGCGCCTGCGCGAGCGGATGGGCGAAGCGCGCCTCATCACGGCCGACGGCCACCACGCCACCCACCAGCGCGGCTTCGGCACCCTGAACGGCATCGAGAGCGAGGGCTGGCCCAGCCTCTCGGACCGCGCGATCGCCGACTGGTCCGGCGGGATGAACCGCCATGCGTTCTGGGCCGCCCGCGGCCGCACGCCCGTGTTTAACTATGTCAATCACAAGTTCGTCGAGCCGACGGGCGAGCCCGGCCGGCCCGATCACCGGCCCGATGTGCCGTGGGCCACCCACCGGCTCGTCTTCGCGGCCGCCGTCATGACGGACTCCGCGATCTGCTACAGTTACGCCCCGCCGGCCGAGAAGGGCGAACGCTTCGGCCTCTGGGACGAACTCGTCCGCGGGCGCGACCGCGTCGTCGGGTGGCTCGGGGCGCCGACGGGCCCGGCCCGGCGCCTGGCGCTGGCGGCTCCGGACACGCTCGGCGAGGCGGGCGCGGCGCTCCGTAAGCGTCTCTCCGGCAAGGACTTACGGCTCACGGTCGACGGCGACGCCGTCCGGATCGAGGCCGCCGAGGGCGCAGACGGCCCCATCCGCCTCCGCTTGGCGGACGTCCCGTGCGACGGGCCGGACCTCTTCGTGCGCGTCACGCTGCGGGCGGCCCCCCTGCCGGCGTATCCCGAGGGGATGGCGCGGCTCGCCCACGTCGGTATCGCCCCGCCGGCGGGCGGGCTCATCCGCCGCGAGGCGCCCGAGACGCGGATGGTCGTGCGCGGCAAGGCGCCCGCCCCGCTCGATGCGACGACCGGGGCCATGTTCGCGTACCGCCCGCGCGTCCGCATCGGCGACGCCGAGCCCCGGCCGGCCTACTTCGTCCATCCCCCGTTCCGCGGGTGCGCGGGCGCGGTCACCTGGCAGCGCGACGTGACGGTGCCCGCGGGCGGCCGCCTCTCCTTCGCCACCGCCATGGGCGCGAAGAGCCCCGCCAAGAGCGACGGCGTGTGGTTCCGCGTCGCGGTCGCGCCGCTCGATGCGGACGGCGAGGCCGGCGCGTTCAAGACGATATTCGAACATTCCCAAAAAGCCCACCGCTGGATCGCCCGCGAGGTGCCGCTCGATGCGTGGGCCGGCCGGCGCGTCCGCCTCCGCTTCGTCGCGGACTGCGGGCCCAAGGACCACACCGTGACCGACCACGCCTACTGGAGCGAGGCGTGGGTCACCGGCCCCGCCGGCCGGGAGGCCGTCACCGAGGCCGTCCGGCACATGACGTGGGCGGGCGGCGAGGCGTTTACGTCGCATTTCTATTTCTCGAGTGTCCGAAGCGAGACGGTGGACCTGGCGATCGAGGTCGAGGGGGCCGCGCCGGTGTGGATCGAGGAGGCCTCGGCCCACGGGGCGGCGGACGCGATGGTCCGCGTCTTCGAGAAGGGGATCGTCCTCGCCAACCCGTCGCCGCGCAACCAGGTCTTCGATTTGGAGAGGCTCGCCCCCGGCCGGCGGCTGCGCCGCCTCCGCGCCTCGCCGCACCAGGACCCCGAGACGAACACCGGCGAGGCGGTCGGCCGGACGGTCACCCTCGGCCCGAAGGACGGGCTGTTTCTCGTGGACGTGGCGGCGGGAAACGCGCCGGACACGTCCGGCGGCTAAATGTGCGGGCGTGGACAGGCTACTGCTCGAGGACGAGTTCGACGCGGTCGGTCTCGGCCACGTCGACCTTTTTCGAGGCGGCCTTGTAGCCGTCCTTCGTGGCGGTGACGGTGTATGGCCCGGCGGGTTTGCGGCCGTCGGCGGTGACGACTTCGCGGGTGAGGACGGCGGCCGCCTCGCTCTTCTCGAGTTCTATCGGCTCGACGTAGCCGCGGTGTTCCATATCGAAGGGCCGGGTGACCGCCAGTCGCTCGCCGTCGGCAACGAGCATGGCGTCGCCCTTCTTGGCGGGCGTCGTGTCCTGATGCACCGCTTTGCCGCCGGAGTCCGAGACGACGACGCGGCACCCCGCGACGGGTTCGCCCTCGCCGTCCACCACGCGGACCGTCAGGAGACGTTGAAAGATGACATGGCCTTTCTCGCCGAGTTCGACGGCCTCGCGGCTCGCCCCCTTGTCGTACCAATTGTCCAGGAAGACGCCCGTGCCTGGAATCCGCCCGCGCTGCTGGAAGATGGTATGGTACGCCGGGTCCTCGCCCACGCGGTAGAACCTGTTTTTGAAGAACTTCGGGTATCCCCCCGCGTGGCCGTACTCGTCGCCCAGAAGGACGTTGGCCCACGTGCTCTCGACGGTGTTGTTCGCGAAGATGAGGTTGGGCGACTCGTTCAGGCAGACGACGCAGATGGCCCCCGCCTTGGCGCCGCTGCGCCCGATGGCGCGGATGACGTTGGCCTCGAAGATGCCGCGCGCGTCGCGAATTTCTTCCTTCGATCCCTTTGGCGTGAAGTGCGGGAGGCCGACCCACACGCACCGGGTCTTGGCCACCTTCCCGTCGTAGACGTCGGCGTGGGCGGTGAACGTGTTGCCGCCCACCTCCAGGTTGTCCCCACCCCACGTGGTGCGGAAACAGGCGCTGCCCGTATACCCGTACTCCGTGCCGCTGCGCGTGCACTTGACCTCGACGGTGTTCGTCAACACCTCCGAGCCCGGCGGGTAGATGCCGAACATGCCGATGCCGACGGGGTGTTCGCCGATGCCGAAGATGTGGTTGCGATGAATCTGCGCCGGTTTGCCGGCCGCGCCCGTCGGCTTGATGCCGAACGAGTTCGTCGCGCAGGAATCAATATAGATCTCGTTCTCCTCGGCCTCGGCGACGCCCATCAGGCCCTGCTGGCGCGTGCGCTTCACGAGGCTCCACCGGCAGTCGGTCCACCCGTTGCCGTCGATCGTCGAGACGGCCTGGTGCCGGTTCGTGATATGGGAACCCCGGTCGTCGAAGACGCAGTACCGGACGACGTTCGCTTTCGACCAGTGGAAGAAGGCGCCGGAGATGTCCGGCCCGTGCCAGACGAGTTCCATCCCTTCCATCGTGACGGGCGCATTACGCGAGTAGACGGGATTGCACCCGATGCCGATCTGGGTGCCGGCGCTTGCGCCGCGGCCCTGGACGATGCGGCCGCCGCGGAGCGTCGCCCGTCCCTTGCCGCTGCACTTGACGCCGAAATCGTTTCCTTTGTAGGCGCGTTCGTTCCAGGCCTCGGGCCCGTCGTACGGCTCATCGTTATAGGTAAGCGTGTGTCCGTCGAAGTCGAGGGTGACGTCGGAGGCGGCGATCTCGAAACCCGCCAGGGGGACCGTCAGGTCGCGCGTGAGGACGTAGGTGGCCCCGTTCGTATCGAGGACGTACGGCGGCCCCTTCAGCTCACCGGGGACGGGGATGTCGCCGCCTTCGCGCGGCGGAATCTTGAGCGTGCGGACGGGGCCCTTCTCCTCGCTGCCGTCCGTGCCGATGCTGACGGTCCGGTAGTGGTACGTCTTGCCGGGTTCGAGGCCCGTGATGCGGTGGAATTGCGTGAAGAACGGGAGGCCGAGGACGCGGCCGGGCTTGGTCGTGGACGTCGACTGCGCGCACGCCTTCGTGGGGCCGTACTCGACGCGGCTCGTGGCGCGGTTCAGCGTCCGCCAGACGAACCAAGCCGACGTGGGCCCCGTCTGGTGCCACCCGCCCTGGAACCCGCCCGGCCCGCGCGGCTCGTACTCGTCCATCGGGGCGAGGTCTTCCTTCGCCGGCGCGGCGGCTGCGGAGGCGCAGGCGGCCAGGAGGGCCAAGGCGGCGAGGAGGCTCGGCAAGGGTCGCATGGGGCGGTCTCCCTTCAGCGCGGCATGAGCCTTCGGCAATCGGGTTTTAACGCAGAGAACGCGGAGAACGCAGAGAAGGACAGAGAAAAATGATATATAACAACGGCAAAACCACGGCAACAACAAAGGCCACGGCCGCGGCGAGATGCTTCGGTCGCTGCGCTCCCTCAGCAGGACAGCGCTTTTTCTCAGCCTTACCGCTGTTCTCCGTTCTCCTCCGCGCTCTCTGCGGTCTCCGCGTTAAAACCGATCCGCCGGAAACGCGCCGGACACGTCCGGCGGCTCAATGTGCTTCACGCGCGCCAGGCGAGGCGCTCGGTCTTGCCGTCGCGCGGGTCGGAGGTATCGACGGTTCGCAGGGCGATGCGGACGCCGCCCTCCTCCAGCCGGGCGTCCAGCCATCCGCGGGGCTGCTTCTTACCGAAGATGTGGGCCGTCGCCGGCACGTTCACGAGGTGCACGTCCTTCTGCTTGCGGTAGGACCAGGCGTGCGTGTGGCCGAAGACGTACGCCTTCGCCCGCCGGCGGGGCGCGAGCGTCTCGAAAAGGGGCGGCGTATCGACGAGGCCGGACGGTTTCTCCCGCGTGTCCGGATTGTGATGGGCGACGAGAAGGGCCGGCTTGCCGGCGGCGTCGAGCGTGCGGGCCACCCACTTCCGCTGGGCCTCGCCCAGGACGCCGGGCGTCTGGTTCGTCACGTTGAGCGAATCGAGGAGGAGGAAGTCGGCCCGCGGCGTCGCCAGCACCGCCACGCGCTTGTCCGGGACGGGCGGGGTGCCGGCCGGCCTGGCGTCCGGGAAGGCCGCGTACACGTTCGCCCGATGGTCGTGGTTGCCCAGGACGAGGTGGACCGTGACGCCGGCGCGGCGGACGGGGTCGAGGAGTTTCTTCAGGACCGCGTAGTCGCCCGGCAGGCCCGCCAGGTGCGCGAGGTCGCCCGAGATCACGAGGTTCGCCGGCCGGGGCGAAAGGGCCAGCACCTGCCCGAGCGCGGCCTGGCACGTCTCGGCGGGCATGCACCCGCCGTACGGCTTCGTCGTGTTCTCCCAGACGTGCGTGTCGGCCAGGAGCGCCACGCGGTTCGGATCGAGCGATTCCTCGGCCGCCAGCGCCCGGCCGGGCAGGAGGGCGGCGGCCCCGGCGGCGAGGGTGGCTTTCAGAAATCGGCGGCGTGAGAGCGGCGGCAGTCGGATCGGCATCGGTCGTCTCCCGAAAAGGTCACCCGAATTGTCGGGCCCGGCGGCCGGCCCGTCAAGGCTTTGTCGGGGGCGCCCGGCGCGGCAGGGCGGGTTCGGCGATTCGGTTTTTAACGCAGAGACCGCGGAGAACGCAGAGAACGACGGAGAAAGACAAAACAAGATATAGAAGAACAGCAACGCAACGACAAAGGCTACGGCCAGAGGCTTCGTCGCCCATTCGGGCTCACCATGACAGCGCTTTTTCTCGGCCTTATTGCCGTTCTCCGTTTTTCTCCGCGCCCTCTGCATGCTCCGCGTTAAAACCGATCCGCCGAAAGCGCAGCCGGCAAGGCGCGGTCGGCGAGGTGCCGGACGGCGTCCATCGCGTCGCGGACGGCCCCGGCCGGCAGAGCCACGTCCAGCACGAGGACCTCGTCCACCGTCATCGGGTGCCCGCCGTGGCGGTTGCCGAGCGCGAGCGTCCCCGCGCGGTCGCCCGTGCCGAGGAAGCGGCCCTTGAGGTGCACGTCGGCCCGCTCGCGCCCGTCCCAGTACACGCGGACGACCGAGCCCCGCGCGACGACCATCGCCGCATGGTGCCAGACGCCCGTCTCGACGATGCCGCTGCCCGCGTGGACGTGGTTGACGTTCGTGACGCCCGGCCACCGGTACACCTGGAGGACGAAGGTGGGCTCCGTGAGGCCGCACCACGGCCCGCTGCGGACGAAGTTCGAGATCCATCCCTCGCCATGCAGGCCGACGAGGTCGTAGGCGGACTGCTTGCCGACGGGGGCGTCGAGCCGCCACCACACGAGGACCGTGAGCGGCCTGGCGAGCGGACGGTCGAGGCCGGTGAGCGTCATGCCGCGCTTCGCCTCCGCCCCGGCGAGCGCCGCCCCGGGCCCGGCGAGGCCGTCGCCGGCCCGGGCGTCGCCGGCCGACCACTCGCCGCCGAGGCGGTTGATCTCCGGCCGCCCCGGGCCGCGCGAAAAGCCGTGATAAAAGAGGACCCGGTCCTCCAGGGCGGGCGGGATGAGGAGGCAGTCGGCGGGCGTGGGGGGCCGCGAAGAAGCGCGGCGGGTCTCCGTACCCGCCGCGCCGGCCATGCGCTGCCCCACCCGGCTGTCATTCTGAAGCCCCGCTTGCGGGGCTGAAGAATCCCGCCGTGCGGAAGACGACGAGGCGAGATTCTTCGTCGCGGCTTCGCCGCTCCTCAGAAGGACAGACCGGGATCCGGCCGTGGTTCCAGTCCATAGACAAAGGGCCGCAGAAAGCCCGATCGCGATGCACGTTCTCATGGCGTCCCCTCCGGCCGGAACCGAATGACCCGCACGCCGTGTTTCTTCAGGGGGAAACGCAGGCGGCCGGCGTCCAGCAGCATCGCCTCGCCCGTCTCGGCGTTCTCGGCGACGAGGTTGCCCGCGTCGAAGCCCATCGCCTTCGCATCGACGCGGAGCGCGACGTCTGCATCCGTATCGGCATAACTCGTGGCGACCGCGACCGCCTGCCTGCCCGGCGCGACGTACACGATGGTCGGCACGTCCGGACGGTCGGCCGCGACGGGCTGCGGCCGCTCGTCCCAGTAGCGGTAGACCTGGAGGCCGGGCTCGTCCAACAGGTCCAGGACGGGCCGGGCGAGGCGGGCGTTCGCCTCGGCCGCCTTCCCGTGCCCGCCGAAGCCGCCGTGGCCGTCCAGTTCGTGCACGAGGCGGACGGCCGTGAACGTCCGCTGCGTCCACGGGTCGCCGGCCAGGCGTCCGTGATCGGCGAGCGGCACCGGCCAGACGCCGGCGAGGTCGCCCGTGCTCGTCAGGAGGAGGAGCGGGCGGGCGAAGCGGTCCTGCACGTCGCCCTCGGAGTACTTCCACTCCCAATCGTACTGGACGGTCGAGAAGGCGAGCATCGGCAGGGGGGCCAAACTCGTCATATGGGGAAACGTGATCGGCCGCATCCCGCGCTCGTGCATCATGACGAACGTCCGGCGCGCCAGGTCCCGCAGGGCCCAGATGCCGGCGGCGGGGATCACGCGGCCGCCCGGATCGCGGTAGGCCGCCGTCATCTCCGTGTTGAACGACGGCTCGATGAAGAAGTTGTCCCAATAGACGCCCTGGTTGGCGCCGATGTCGAAACTCCGGGCGTACCAGTACAGGGCGTGGTCGACGTAGGAGGGCGTGGGGACGATCTTGATCTCGCGCGTGCTCCGGCCCGGGCCGACGCTCCGGAGGTCCGTCAGGCCCCACTCGTCCTGGAACGTCTGGAACTCCTCGGCGGCCTGGATGCTGGCCCGGTTGTAGTAGAAGACCATCCGCTTGCCGCGGCGGGACCGCAGGTTGTGATGGACGTGCCGGTGCCAGGATTCGAGGCTGCGCGTGTCGCTCTCCTCGAAATACTGCGTGCCCCATTCGGCCACCCGCTCGACGGTTTCGCGCGAAAGGTCCTCCCGGTTGCCGCGGGCGAGCATCTCCCACAGCCACAGGTCCCGCCCCACGGGGTACACGCTGCCGCAGCCGATGCCGAACCAGTTGATGTCCGTGCCGAGCAGCGTGTAGTCGTCCCGCAGGTACCGGTACCGCCACCCGTGTTTTCCGGCCTCGGGCGGCGTCCATCGCGGCTTGACGGGGGCGGCCAGCAGGCCGAACGTGATCTCGCCTTTCTTGGCCCCCACGAACGGCACGTTGACGAGATGGACGCGCAGGACGACGCGGTCGCCCTCGCGGTGGAGCGTGACGTTCGGCGTCTTCCGGTCCCACGACCAGCCGGCGTCGTTCTCGGCGAACCAGCACAGGCCCCGCACGGCGTCGCCGACGTAGACGTACGGGCAGAAGTTCTCTAGATAGTTATCGTAGACGACGCCCTGCGTCGAGTCCCACAGGAGACCCTGCTTCTCGGGGAGGCGCATCGCGACGGGGGCGCGGATGCGGTCGGCATTGGCGTGAATCATCGTGGCGGCCTCGGCCCGCAGCGGAATCTCCAGGACGAGGCGCTCCAGCCGTTTGCCGCTGGCCCCGAATGCCCACACGGTGACCTTGGCGCAGCCGTCGTAATCCCATTCGACCCGCGTCGCCCCGGGGAGCGGCCCGGCCGTGAACGCGGACGTCGTCTTCACGTGGTGCGGGTGGACTTCGGGGAAACGCAGGTTCCGTTCCGTGCGCGGTCCGGCCACGACGGTCTCGCCGTCCACGGTTGCCACGAGGCGCACGGGACCGGCCAGGATCGGCTTCGCGATGCCCGTGTGGGCGCTCTCGGCCGTGATCTGGGCGGGCAGACCCAGGTCCGTCAGGGTGTGCGTGCGCAGGACCGTCTTCAGGGTCTTCGCGTCCCGGTCCACCTCGATGGGCGTAAACGGCGGGTAGACCTCCGTGCTGCGGCCGGTGGGCGTGTGCTCCCACGGGTAGCGGGTGCGGGTGAAGCGGCGGACGACCTCGCCCCGCGGGCAACCGGCCCCCTCGACGCGGAGCGCGATCTCGTACGTGCCCTCCAGCGGCGGCAGGTCGAGCCGCCCCGTCCACTTGCCCGGGCCCAACCTGGCCGGCTGGAACGCGACCCGGTCCAGCGGGCGCCGGGCGACGACCGTGCCGCCGACGGCCTCGCGGACCTCCGCCCACAGGTGCGTCGGCTCCGCCTCCGCCGGCAGACCGCCGGCGTCCGCGACGATCCGAAGCACGTTCTTGTACGGATAGTACGCGAAGTCGAAACCGATCGGTTGCGGCCCGGGCGGCTCGGTCGCCACCCATCGCTGCGGCCGGTGCTCCTCGCCGGCCCCGTCGCGTGAGAACTGCCGCGTCTGGACCGCCGCCCCCGCCGGGACGAAACGGAACCGCCGGCCGCCGGCCGGCGTCTCGCCCCGTCCGCTCACGCTCGCCCACGCCCGCGGTCGCTGGAAGCCCCGGACCACCGCGATCCGCCACGTGCCGGCGGTGGCCGTCCGTCCCTCGCCGGCGCCGGGCAGAGACGCAATCGGGATGGCGACCTCCGCCTCCCACGCCCCGTCGCGCCGGCCGTGGGCGTGCCGCCACGTGCCGTCCCACGCGGCCGGGCCGTCCTGGCCGGGGCGATGGACGAGGTACGCCGACCGGCCGAGGGCGCTGGCCGCGAGGCGGACCGTCGGGGCGGCACCGTCCGCCGGCGCCGGGCAGACCGCCACCTCCACGGCGTCATCATGGAGGACCTTGAGCGAGTCGGCCTCCACCGCCGTCGCCAGGTGCCCCTCGTCCGGCAATTGGCTGCGGACGGCGACGAAGAGCGTGTCCGCCGTTGCCGCCACCCACGCCCGGCACCGGCGGGGCTCCAGGCGGTCGCCCGAGCGGAAACCGTCGAACGAGACGCCGCGGCCGTCCCACTCGTCCTCGCCGATGCGGCCGTCGATGGTCGGGGCCGACCGCGCGAGGGGGACGAGGACCGGGGCGGCGGATTCCCCGGCCCCCGCCTCGCCAGGATCCCGCGCGGCGGGGCTCCCGGCCTGCCGCGCGGCGCCGGCGTAAAGGTGCCGGGCGCCATTCACGCCGTTTAGAGGCGCCTGGCCCCTTTGCCCGTCGGCGACGGCCGGGAGGGTGAAGGCGACGGCGATCGCCGCCGCCAGCGCCGTCCGAATGGGCGCGTGCGTCCGTGTCACGTCCGGTCTCCTTCGCAAGGGCCGTCCACCTTACCGCGCCGGCCGCGGAATGCAGCCCCTTTTTGTGCGGCGCCGAGTGGACGGGTGCCACGGGCGGCTTGCCCGCCAGTGTTCTGTGGACCTCGAAACGCACTGGCTGACAAGCAGCCAGTGGCACCCTGCGGAGCGCGTGCCTTCATGACCCGCGGCTCGTTGCCTGTTGCCCGTTGCCTGTTGCCTGGATCGCCGGTACACTGTGGCCGACCGTCATTTGGACAGGAGCCGCCCGTGACCGAGGACGTTTCGCAAGACACCCCGTCGGAGGAAGAGTCCCCGCCGACGCCGGCCGGGCGGCTGGTCGCGCTCGCCGACGCCGGCGCCTTCGGCGATCTGGAGGCCGCCTGGATGGCGTCGCTGGAGGAGGCGTGGTTCGACGCCGCCGCCGGCGGCGACGTCCTGGTGGCGCTTCGGGCCCATCCCTCGCCGCGGGCCGCCAAGACCGCCGCCACGCTGCTCTGGATGACCCTTCAAACCTGGACGGAGTCCGGCCAGGCCGGCCGGGCCCGGGCCCTGCTGGTGCGGCTCGGCGAGGGCGTACCGGAGTCGGACCTCGTGCGTGAGGCCGCCGCCGAGGTCTACCGGGCCGACGCCTCGGGCGCCCCGGATCTGGAACCGCTGCTCGCGATGACCCTGGGGCGGGAGGACCTCGCCGCCGGACGGGCCGTCGCGCGCCTGGAGACGTTCCTCACCCTGCCGCCCGGCACGTTCGTCGTGGACCCCCGCCGGAAGCATCCCGGGTGCGTCCAGGGCGTCGATTCCGACCGCGGTGTCCTGAAGGTCTCGTTCGGCAAGAGCGAGCGCGGCTACGACGCCGAGAGCGTCGTCCACCTCCAGGGCGGCGACCCGGACGATTACCGGGCCCTCGTGGCCTTCGCGCCCGAGCGCCTGGCCGAGATGGCCGAGGCCGACCCGGAACGCCTCGCGCGGATCGTCCTGTCGGCCCACGGGCCGAAGATGAAGTTCCGCGAGTTCAAGGCCACCCTCGAACCGGCCGTCCCGGCAAAGGCGTGGCCAGCGTGGTGGCGCGGGGCGAAGGAAATCGTCAAGCGGTCGCCCTACATCGAAATGACGGACTCCAGCCAGCCCACGCTCACCCTGCGGGACCAGCCCGTCTCGTTCCAGCGGGAGCGGCGGCACGCATTCCTCCAGGCCGCCGGCGAGGAGCGGCTGGCCATGGCCCTTTCGTACCTGGACGAGACCGGCCACGACCCGGCGTCCGAGGCGGCCCTGCTCGCCGAGTTCGCCGAGACCCTGACCGAGACGGCCGCTGCCGCCGACACGGCCGCCGAGCGGCTCGGCGCCCTGGCGGTCCTCGCCCAGATGCACCGCCGGCATCCGGACGCCGTGGCCGCCCCGCCCGAGGGGCCGGCCGACGCCGCGGGCGAGGCGGACCTGCCGGCGGCGATGGCGGCCCTGGCCGACGCGTCCGTCGTCCGGGCGGTCCTCGCGCTCGTGCGGGAGGCGATGCCCGACGTCTGGCCGGACATCTTCGCCGACGCCCTCGCCGCCAGCCGCCTGCCGGAGGCGTGCGGGCAGATGGCCGACGCCCTCGTCGACGCCGGCCACGGTGACCGCCTGTCGGCCGGGGCGGAGGCGATCATGCGCCGGCCGGACGAGGCCCCCGCCGCCGCCTTCTGGCTCTGGACCGCCGTCACCGCCGGCGCTTACGGCGAGGCCCTGGCCGAGGTGGACCCGGTGTCGCTCACGATCCGCATGCTGCTGGCCGTCGACCATCTCGGCCGCGACGCCGAGGACGACCGGTCGCTCCGGCCGGTGGTCGTCCAGATCCGCGGGGCGCTGGACGTGCGGTCGAACCCGGCCATCGAACGGGTTCTCGAACGGGCCGACGACGCCCAGGCCAAGGACATCCGGGCCGCCGCCGACCGCAACACCGTGCTGACCGAGGCGCTGCGGTCGCGGATGCTGGACCTCATTCGCCGGACGCATCCCGAGCACTTCGCCGTCCGCCGCCTCGAGCCGTGGGAGGAAGAGGACGTCATCTGGACGACCGAGCGGGCGCTGCGGCATCAGGAGGAGGTGTACGGCGACCTGGTGACCCGCCAGATGGCCGAGAACGCCCAGGCCATCGGCGACGCGGCCGCCCTCGGCGACATCAGCGACAGCGCCGAGTTCACCGCCGCCCTGGAGGAACAGCAGCGGCTGTCGGAGAAGGCGGAACGGCTCCAGGCGGACATCCAGAAGGCCCGCGTCATCCCGCCCAGCATGGGGGCCGGCGAGACGGTGACCGTGGGGTCGAAGGTCCGGGCCCGCAGCGCCCGGACGGGCCGGGAGGAGTCCTTCACGTTCCTCGGCCCGTGGGATACGGACGTGGAAAACGATATCTATTACTATCGCGCCCCGCTGGCCCTGGCGTTCATGGGCAAGGCCGTCGGCGAGACCGTCGCGTTCGGCGAAGGCGACAAGCGGCGCGAGTGGGAGGTGCTGGAGATCGCGGCAGGCATCTGAC
>Ga0272441_10002432_pt1 | contig 37554 bp, 37 predicted proteins | sample SSMProp6N_FD_193582 | JGI IMG/M metagenome (GOLD analysis project Ga0272441, IMG submission 193582) | Marine sediment archaeal communities from Little Sippewissett salt marsh, Falmouth, MA, United States - SSM-Prop-6N | ecosystem: Environmental > Aquatic > Marine > Wetlands > Sediment ...
ACCTCTTTTGAAAGGATAAAATTATGGCAAGAGGAAGAACCAAAGATCCGTCTTTAACTCTAAGAAAATTATCCAAGGAAGAGAAAGAAGAACTTTATGAAAATCACTTCTGGCTTGCCGTAAATATTGCCCAAAAATACCTTTGGTTTTCCTATCCTTTAGACATTGAAGACCTATGCCAGGAAGGATGGTTTGGCCTTGAGAGGGCTGCAGAAGTATGGAATAGAAACAAGGGAGCGTTCTCCACAATAGCTGCTTTCTACATTAAATCTGCTCTCCAGAATGCAATAAGAAAAGCAAAAAGGGGTCATAATGGAGAAAACCATTTGCCTGAAGATTTTTCTTATCTTTCCATTCTTTCAATAGAGTCGGAAGAATTGAGAGAAATAATGGGAAGAGTCCTGGACGAAAGAGAGCAACGTGTAATTAAATTATGTTTTAGAATTGATGATGAGACTTATCATACCCAAAAAGATATTGGCGGAATGGTCGGTCTAAGCAAGTCAGGAGTCCAGAACACACTCAGGCGTTCCCTCAAAAAATTAAGGAGGGCCCTAAACCATTAAAGTCCGTTGCAATAGTTGGCGGACTTTTTCATTGAACATCCCCCCATTTTTATATATAATCAAATAATATTAACTACTTTAAAGAATGGATAAAGACATAATTAAAAAGATTAGAAATACAGAATGGTGGGAAGGCGAAGGCCCTGCTGTTTTTCAATTAATTCAACTGCCCACTCTTGGCTTTTCAAAAATGGCCCTTAATTATCCCGGATTAAAGTTTTCGGGATTGTTTGTTGTGGGCAAAAACAATTACGGATATCAATTTATCTCAAAGGAAGAAAATATCAGCTGGACAAGCTATCTGATTGAAAATCATAGAAAAGACAAGAATTATATAAGGGATAAAATAAAAGAATGGCTTGAGACAAATAAGAAAGCTGCCGGAACAATGAAAGAAATTAATAAAATTAATTTGGCTGATGTTAATAACAAAAAGCTGCTTTCTTTGTTCAGGAGGTTTTTCAGACTAATGGTTGAATCCTGGTCAATATCTTTAATCTTGGAAGGAAGCGGGATTTACTTTGATGAAATACTAACGCCTAAAAGCAAAATAAGTCCTGAAGAACTGCCTCCTTTGGCCAAACCCGAAAAACTTTCATTCTCAGCAAAAGAACATATCAGCCTTTTAAAGATTGCCATAGAAATCGCAAGCGCCAAAATTCCCAAAGATATTTCCTTAAAAGAATTGAAGAAAAAACACTTTAAGATATTTAAAAAAATACGCATTCATCAAAGAAAATTTTTCTGGATAAGGAATAATTACAAAAATGTCAAGGTGATTTCCTCTTCAGACTTCTTTAAAGAAGCAAAAGATATATCAAGGGGGAAGAATAAAGATGAACTCAAGAAAGAAGTAACTGAAATAGAAGAATCTGTAAAGAAAAGACAAAAACTAAGAAAAAAACTTAGCATTAGCTCAGGCATTAAAAAAGAATTAGAAGCATTTTCTCTATTTGGCAGCTGGATGGATCAAAGAAAAGAATTAAACATCAAAAGCAATTATTATCTGCATCTGCTCATAAAGGAAATATCTTCCAGGGCCGGGCTTAAAATAGAACAGGGCTATAATCTTTCCAATAAAGAAATAGAAAAGTTTTTGCTTGGAGGCAAGATTGACAAAAAAGAAATCGCTAAAAGCAAGTTATATGTTTTCCTCTGCCAAAAAAACAAATATAGGATATTTTACGGCAAAGAAGCTCTTATTCTCAAAAATGAGCTTTTTAACTCCCTTAAGGGAAATCAAAAAGACAATAAATTAAAGGGAACAGTTGCTTCTACCGGCAAAAAAGACAAGATTTCAGGCAGGGTCAGAATAGTTTTAGATGTTTCAAAAGAAAAGTTCAAGCAGGGAAATATCTTAGTAACTTCAATGACCAGGCCGGAGTTTGTTCCTTTGATGAAAAAAGCCAAAGCCATTGTTACCAATGAAGGAGGAATTACCTCTCATGCCGCCATTGTTTCAAGAGAACTTAATATTCCCTGCATAATTGGAACTAAAATAGCAACCAAGGTATTAAAGAACGGAGATTTGGTAGAAGTTGATGTTGATAAGGGCGTTGTTAAAATAATAAAAAGGGCAAATTCCTGAGTGGAACTCGCCCACAACAAAGAGCTTTCATTTCTGGGGCTTGGTCCTTTTCCTGGGTCTTGGCCGTTTCCGATCCCTTAGCACATGGTTCCAAAAACGAACACTAGTTCTTATTTGTCCCATTGCATAGTACTCCTAATGAGGATTTTGATTGCATCTCGACTATCCTTTAAGCTATAATACAATAAGTGCAATGACAAAGCAAGAGATAATAAAATATCTAAAAGAGAATGAATTGAATATCCAGTCAGATGCCAACGCAGCTATTTTTCTTCTTGATCTAGGTTATTCTGCCTATAATGATTCTGATGTTATTTTTCAAGAGACTTATTCTCCAATCTTTGTTTTTATCCGCTACAAAGACCAAAGGATATTCTATCAGATCATTCCCCAGCATATATTTAAAAAGGTGTTTTCAAGGATTTACTCTGACTTTTTAAAAGAAGAGGCTGGTTTTAAAAAGATAATAAAAGACCATAAGAATTTGCAGGTTAGAGCAGATAAGATCTGGCAAGAATATAAAAAGGGAAAGATTGAGCTCAAGGAGACGTATAGGGGCCTTGTCCCTATTTACAGAGAATCTTTTGTTTATGCTTCAGCTGGGGAAGACAAGGGAGAAATGATAAACAGCGAGATTATTCCAGAATTTGCCATAAGGAATAAAATGCCTCTTAATAAGACCAAAAAGATGTTTGATGTTTTGTCCCATCCGGAACAAATCTCGGTTATCAGCTTGGAAAGAAAGTATTTCTTAAATGTTTGTTTGGCCTTTTTAAATAACAAGGGTCTGGAAGAAAAAATAAAACAATACATTGATAATTACTTCTGGTTTAAGACCAATTTCTATAAAAAGGCAGACATTACCAAGGAGTTGTTGATAGAAGAGGTTAAGCAAGAGATTAAAGACCTGGGAAAGGATAAGATAAAAAGAGAGCTTAGGGATTTTAACAAAGGATTTGAAGGAATTGAAAAAGAAAAAGAAAAACTACTAAAAAGGGCAAAGCTTTCTCAAAGAGATAGAAAGGACATTCAATTTGCCAGGTTGATAATAGAATGGATAGACATTAGAAAAGAACAAATGCTTAAAATGGGCTATTATGTTTTTTCTGTTTTAGATGACTTTGCCAAGAAAAAAGGATTAGAATATGAAGACATGGCAGTCTTAACAATCCCAGAAGCCAATAGATTGATCTTAGGGGATAAGAAGCCTGATTTAGAAGAAATATCCAGAAGAAAAAAGGGAGGATTCTGGATTTATGAGAAAGGCCGGGAAGCTCAAAAATACTATGGCAAAAAAGCTGAAGAAATGCTCCAAGCAGCAACAGAGATCAAAGAGCAAGAACAAGAATTAAAAGGCCAGATTGCCAGCACAGGGGGAGTAAAATCTGTCCGGGGAAAAATCAGAATAGTCATAAACCCGGAAAAAGATCCTTTTGAAAAAGGAGAAATCTTAACAACCTCAATGACCAGAACAGACTTCCTTCCTTTAATGAGAAAAGCAAAGGCAATAATAACTAATGAAGGGGGAGTGGCCTGCCATGCAGCCATTGTTTCCCGGGAGCTTAATATCCCTTGCATTGTGGGTACAAAAAACGCAACCAGAATTCTAAAAACCAATGATAAAGTAAATATGGATCTTAAAAAAGGAATAATAACTAAAAAATAATATGAACACCAAAACATTCAAACAAATATCTAAAAAAGACGTATCTTTGGCCGGAGGAAAAGGAGCTTCTCTGGGAGAGATGACCAAAGCTAAAATACCTGTCCCGCCCGGCTTTATAATCTTAGTGCGGGCATTTGACAAGTTTCTTGAAGAAACAGACTTAGTGGCAGAAATTGCCTCTCAAATAAAGCAGATCAACTTTAAAGACATTAATTCAGTAGATAGGGCCTCTAATGTAATCAGAGACTTAATGTCAGATACTGAAGTTGGCGAAGAGTTAAAGGATATATTCTTAAAAGAGTTTAAAGAACTAAATTGTAAATATGTTGCTGTGAGATCATCCGCCACTGCAGAAGATTCTTCTATTGCTTCCTGGGCAGGGGAGTTAGAAACTTATTTAAACACCGATGAAAATAATCTAATTGAAAACATTAAAAAGTGCTGGTCTTCTTTGTTTACTCCCAGGGCTTTATTCTATGCTTTTGAAAAAGGAGTAATCACTCAAGCAGGTCAAAAGAAGATAAGAGCTAAAACCTGCAAGAAATTAGCCCATTGCTATCCAGTTGCTGTGGCTGTGGTTGTGCAGAAAATGGTCCAGTCAGAAATATCTGGCATTTGTTTTACTGTTCATCCAGTAACTCAAGACAGAGACCAGATGGTAATTGAAGCAGGTTATGGTTTAGGAGAGGCAATTGTTGGAGGCAAGATTACTCCAGACACTTATGTTATATCTAAGAAAGACTGGGTTATAATAGATACTAACATATCAGACCAAGAAATGATGATAATAAGGCAGGGTAATGGAATTAAAGAGACTAAGGTTCCGGAATCCAAGCAATCTAAGCAAAAACTATCTAATAAGCAAATAATACAATTAGCTAAACTCTGTCAAAAAATAGAAGAACATTATAAAAAGCCTCAAGACATAGAGTTTGCAATAGAAAACAATAAGCTCTACATCACCCAATCAAGACCTATTACTACTTTATAACATATGAACAATTATAAGTATTTAAAAGATAAAGATAATTGGATGCTGGCAGAACATTTTCCTAATATTGATTTATTCTTTTCTCAGATATGGCTTTCTAGTTTTGCAAATAACTTAGAGAATTCCTGCGGCAGAAATTATAAGAAGATCTTATGTGTCTTCAATCCTAAATTCTACATTCATTTTTATTATGGAGAAAAAGATTCTCTTCTTTTTGAGAAAAACCTGATCCATCTTCTAAATAAAAACCCGGAATTTGGAGCATCTATTAATAAGAACATTGTAATATGGTCAGATAAGTTAAGAAGTTTTGCTGAGAAGTTAAGCAAGATTGACTTAAATAAATTAAACAATAGAGAAATCTGGAAATTACTGGAAGAACAAGATAGGACGCATACAAAATTATACGAGTGGGGGTGGCTTTCAAACGCCACTGATATGTTCCACGGCAGCTTTACAGACGAATTAAATAAATACTTAATGATAATTCTGAAAAAGCTAAAAAGAGAAGATGAATTAAATAGGATATTTTCGATGTTAACCACTCCCCACAAGAAATCGGTTGCTGCTGCAGAAGAAGAAGGTTTATTAAGAATAGCGTCGTTAATCTTAAATAGAGAAAATGACACAAAGATAAAGAAAGCAATTAAAAAACACTATAATGAATACTTTTATCTAAAGAATCTATGGCTTGGGACAAATGGCGTTTATACTAGAGATTATTTCTTAAAAATAGCAAAATCCTTGTCCAGAGAGAAAATATCTCCAGACGAGAAAATAAAGAAATTAAACCAGGATTTAAAAAAAATTAAAAAAGAAAAGGATAGATTATTCAAGGAGCTTGGAATCAGCAAGAAATACAGAGAGTTATTCTCAGTATATAGTGATTTTATGCTAACTAAGATATACAGAAGATATGCTCAGATTTTCTGGGCGTATCAAATGAAATTTCTTTTGAAAGAAGCTGGCGAAAGATTAGGATTGAAACTAGAAGAAGTAAGATATACAATACCTGAAGAACTAAAAGATGGACTGCTTAACTCTAAGCTGGATAAATCAGAGATTAAGAAAAGATTAAACTTTTGCCTCTATTACGTTGAAAAAGACAAAGAATTAATTTCAACAGACAAAAACCACTTTGTTTTAACTCAAATAAGATCAACCAAAAAAGAGGATGTTGAAGAGCTTAATGGACAAATAGGATGCCTAGGAAAAGCTAAAGGAGTTGTGAGGATAGTTAATACTCAACAGGAAATGGCAAAAATGAAAAAAGGAGATATTCTCGTCAGCATAGCCACTAACCCAGATTTAGTTCCGGCTATGAAAAAAGCTTCAGCCATTATTACAGAACAGGGAGGAGTAACCTGTCACGCTGCCATAGTAAGCAGGGAACTCAATATCCCCTGCGTTATTGGCACTAAGATAGCCACCAAGGTATTAAAAGACGGGGACTTGGTTGAGGTGGATGCAAATAAAGGGATTGTTAAAATGATAAAAAAGATTTAATAACATATTATTCGGTATAGACTAAAATTAATATTAAGCATATAATAAAATAAATAATCTTTTAAAGTAATATTATGGATTTAATTTATAACTTCGCTTCATTAATAAATACCAAAATATTAAACTATGTATTTTTGAACAACACGGTTTTGGAGTACTTAACAGCTCTGGGCGTTTTTGTTTTAGGATTGGTCATTTTAAAGATATTTAAAATGATCGTCCTGGCCAAGGTTAAAAAAATAGTCAACCACACAATCACGGAATTTGACGATTTAATCATAAACACAGTGGATTCTGTTGGCGGGCCTTTTTATTTTTTCTTTTCCTTGTACTTTGCCTTAAAATTTATCAGCATTCCTGAAATTATACCCAGGATCGTCTATTATATTCTTTTAATTATTGGAGTTTACTATGTGATTATGGGACTCCAGAACATAATAGATTACGGATTTAACAAATTAGCCAAAAAAAGGCAAGCATCAGAACAAAGCAAATTTGACCCCACAGTTATCAATCTTTTCCGCAAAATAAGCAGGGTTGTGCTCTGGGGCATTGCTATTGTTATCTTTTTGCAGAACTTAGGGTATGACATTACAGCCCTGGTTGCCGGTCTGGGCATTGGAGGATTAGCCATTGCTTTTGCCATTCAGAATATCTTAAGCGATATCTTTTCATCTTTTACTATTTACTTTGACAAGCCCTTTGAAATAGGGGATTTCATTATTATTGGAAACGACATGGGAACAGTGGAAAAAATAGGAATTAAATCAACCAGAATTAAAACCCTGCAAGGCCAAGAACTTATTGTTTCCAATAAAGAACTCACAGAAACCAGAATTAATAACTATAAGAGAATGGAGAAAAGAAGAATTGTGTTTAATTTCGGAGTGGTTTACCAGACCAAAACAGAAAAACTCAAGAAAGTCCTTGAGATTGTCAAAGAGGTGATAGACAAGATTGAGCTGACTGATTTAGACCGGGTTCATTTTAACAAATTCGGCGATTCCAGCTTAAACTATGAAGTGGTTTATTACCTAAAAAGCTCTGATTATAATGTTTATATGAATACCCAGCAGGAAATAAACCTGGCTATTAAAGAACGCTTTGAGCAAGAAAAAATAGAATTTGCTTATCCCACCCAGACAATATATGTAAACAAAAGATAAGTTATTCACTTTTTTAACCTTGACAAGTATTTTAGATAGTGTATATTTTGTTTAAAGGTTGATCTTTTAAAACAAACAATACACATAATTATCTAAATATCAATGAAAGAAGAAATTTTCTCTTTTAACGAATTAGAGGAAATGGGGATGATAGGGGAGGATCACGAAGATTACGATGATTTCAGCGACGAAAACGAAGGACTGGACTATGACGAAGACATGGATGAAGAATATTAAATAGAAAACAAAAGAACGTCTTTCAGGGCGTTCTTTTATATTGTGCGACATTTATTACATTTTATTCCCGCTGTGAAATTTACGGTGAACATCCCTTAAATGCTTGCTTGTCAGATGGGTATATATCTGAGTGCTGGTAATGCTCCTATGGCCTAAAAACTCTTGAATTGTTCTAATGTCCACTCCTTGATTTAAAAAATCAGTGGCTAGGCTGTGTCTTAAAGTATGGGGAGTGGTAAACAATGGAATGCCAGCTAAAATACTGTATTTCTTCACGATTCTTTCTATTGAGCGGGGAGTCAATCTTTTATCTGCTTCTTTTCTTGATTTATAGTTTAAAAATAGGGCCTTTTCTTTAATATCTTTTCTCTTTTCCAAATATCTCCTAAGCCAGGATAAAGCTCTCTCTGAAAAATAAACTGTTCTTGGATACCCGCCCTTGCCAATTATGCTTAACTCAAAGTCTTTCTTCTCCCTTATATTCTCAAACTGCTCTTTATTTAAAGCAGTTAATTCAGCTATCCTTAAGCCGGTAGAGAACAAAGATTCCATTATTGCTCTATCTCTTAATCCGGTCTCAGTTCCTGGATCTGGGGCTGATAAAAGCCTTTTGATTTGGTCTAATGTCAAAAACTTAACTGTTTTCTCCTTTCTGCTGTCCTTGGGAAGCCTTATTTTATCCAAGGGGAGGGAAGCAATATCTTTTGAGGAAAAATAGCCCAGAAAGGCTCTCAGGGCGATTAAATAGTAATTCTGAGTGCTTCTTTGTAAAGATTTGCCTGTTTTCTGATCTATGATATTCCTTGATAAATAAAGCCTATATTTAGTCACATCCTCTGAAGTAAGCTCGTGGGGTTTTATATTTTCTTTATCTGTTTTTCTTAGCCATTCAAAAAACTTATTCAGGTATCTTTCATAGTTTTCCTGAGTTTTGCCAGATAATCCTTTTTCTATTTCACAGTAATCTAAAAAGTCTGATTTATGTTCAATTAAAGGGGTGTTGGACTTTTTCATATATTAATTGTCGCTTTACCTGTATTGTGCGACACTTACTATATTCATATTATTATGCTCCCCTGCACCTGTCAACCCCTGTTTCTGTGCTTTAGCGGACAAGGTCTTTTAATCGCTGCCACCAAGAAGGAGCTTCCTCTTTTATTTCTTCTTTTAACTCTTCTGTTTCTTTTTTAAGTTCCTGCTTCACTTCCGGCTTTCTTTTTTCCACTTCCAAAGAAAGAAAATAATAAATTTTATTCCAAGCAGCCTTTATTTTCTGCCAGGCCCAATCCCACATATGAGTCAAGGGAGAAAGCTTCACCTTTTCTGGAACCGGCTTTTTAAGTGGTTCCTGGATCAACTCCTGGGCCAGGCAGACATTGGCTGAAAACAATCCAAGTATTAGAAAAAAAACCAAATATTTTTTCATTTTAGTTTAACTAAAGCTTGTTTTAAACGTTTTAGGGTCTTTTCTCTGCCTAAAATCCAGGCTATTTCAAAAGGAGTAGCTGAAGCCTTTTTCCCGCTCAAGGCAACCCTTAAGGGCCATAAAAGCTCTCCCCTATTTTCCGGAGTTTGCTTTAACAAAGCTTTTTCTATTTTGTCTTTGTCCCAATCTTTTATTTTAGACAATATATCAATAGATTTGTCAATAGATTTGCTGATATCGTCATCATTTTCAAGATCTTTCCATCTTAAAAGAACTTTCTTATAACCAAGCTCGTCCTTAAAAAAGAAATCTGTTAATTCGCTTATTTCAGAAAGCTTTTTCAATCTTTCCTGATAAACAAAGACTATTTGTTTCAGCTTGTCAAAGCTGATCTCTTCCCCGCTTTGCCTAACCTTGTATCCTGAAGCAAATATTGTTCCTCCATAAGCAGGAGGATATTGCTCTGTTCTCAAAACAGGCTCAATAAAATCTGACAAATAAGGAATGCAAAGCTCTGTAATTTCCTCCAAAGGCCTTTTCCTGATGTAAAACCCGTTCAGATAATCCAATCTTTTCACATTGAAAACAGCTCCGGATTTCTGGATCTTATCAAAAGAAAATTCTTTTTTAAGAGAAGCTAAAGAAAATATCTCCCTCTCATCACCGGGATTCCAGCCCAAAAAAGCCAAAAAATTAATCAAGGCCTCGGGCAAATAACCCTGTTCTGTGTATTCTTTAATTGAAACAGCTCCGTGCCTTTTGCTCATCTTGCTTTTATCAGGCCCTAAAATTAAAGGCAAATGCGCATATTCCGGCCTGTCAAAACCCAAAGCCTCTTGAAGCAGTATTTGTTTTGGAGTATTGGGAAGCAAGTCTTCACCCCGGATAACATGGCTTATCTTCATTTCAAAATCATCTATCACTACTGCTAAATTATACAAAGGGGTTTTCTCGTCTTTAGCAATGGCAATATCCCCTAACAATCCCGCATCAAACTTTACCTCTCCCCTAACCTGATCTTTGAATTTTATTATTTTCTTCTCTGTCCTAAACCTGATAATATAGCTTTTGCCTTTTTTCAAGTTTTCTTTTATTTCTTTTTCAGAAAGATTAGAGCATTTTCCATTGTATTTGGGCGCCTCTCCCCTGCTCATCTGTTCCTGCTTCATATCTTCCAGCTCTTCTTTTGAGCAAAAACAAAAATAAGCTTTCTTTTCTTCTAAAAGCTTTTTTAAATATTTTTGGTAAATTTCAGTTCTTTGGCTCTGCTTGTATATTTCATCTGAATCCAGGCCCAGCCATTTTAAGTTTTCCAAAATGTCCTGCTCAAACTCTTTTTTAGACCTTTCTTTGTCCGTGTCTTCTATTCTTAAAATAAACTTGCCTTTTTGCTGCCTGGCAAACAAATAATTAAAAAGCGCTGTTCTGCAGCTGCCTATATGCAAAAATCCAGTCGGGCTGGGCGCAAACCTAACCCTTGTCTCTCCTTGCTTAATTAGCTTTAATTTTCCGTCCATTACTTAAATTTACCACAATCTCCTCTTTTTGAAAACCTTATTTTCGCTTCAAAGAATACCAAGCCACTAAAAGATTGCCTGCTAAAAAGATTGAAGAGTAAGTGCCTGCCAATATTCCCAGCATCAAGGCCAAAGAAAAGTAATGCAAGGTGGCTCCGCCCAAAAAGAAAATAGCTCCGGCAACAAATAAAGTGGTCAAAGAAGTGTTTATTTGGCGGGAAAGAGTTTGGCTTATGCTGATATCAACCGTATCTTCAAAAGACTCTCCTCTTTTTAAAAGATTTTCCCTGATTCTGTCAAAAACAACCACTGTATTGTTAATAGAATAACCCAGCACAGCCAGCAAAGCTGTAATAACAGGAATTGTTATTTCTACATTGTATAATTTCCCTAAAACAGCAAAAGCTCCCAAGGGAATTAAAATATCATGAAACAAGGCAATAACGCTGGCTATTCCGTACTGCCATGACTTTAAAGGCCTTTTTATTTTTCTAAAAGCCAAGGCAATGTATATAATCATTGACAAAAGAGCAGCTATTGCCACAATATTGGTTTTGTCTCTTAATTCCCGGCCTATTGTCGGACCAATAGACTCAAATCTTATTTCTTCCAAATCCGTTATGTTTATCTGCATTTCCATTTCTCCTTCCTGGCCAGGAATCATTTGGGTTTCCTGGGAAAGAACCCCTAATATTTCTTGATGGGTCTGCTCTGAAATGTCTTTCATCCTGATAATCATTCCTTTTTCCCCTGTTGGCTGGACATAGATTGTGCCAAGATCAAAATCCTTTAGTTTTTCCAAAATCTCCTGATTAGACGGCCTTGCTTCTTTATACTCCAGCTCCATAATCGATCCTCCGGTAAAATCAATCCCCGGCTTTAAGCCAAAAACAAAAAGAAAAGCAACAGCCAATACCATTAAAACTATTGACAATCCAAACCATATTTTTTTATGCTTGGTTATTTTAATCATATTATTTCCAAAGCCATTTAATGGTTTCCAATTTTGTTCCAACGCACAAATTCATCAAGTTGCGGGTAATGAATATTGCAGAAAACATACTTATTAAGATACCAATGCTTAAGGTAAAGGCAAATCCCTTGATAAAGCTGGTTCCCAAACCAAACAATATCAAGGCCACAATTAAAGTGGTGATGTTGCCGTCCCTTATAGAGGGCCAGCTTCTTCTGAAGCCCTCGGTCAGAGCAACTGAAAAGCTTTTTTCTTGTTTAAGCTCTTCTCTGAAGCGGGAAAAAATAAGGATGTTGGCATCTACTGCCATGCCGATAGAAAGAATAAACCCGCCTATGCCAGCCAAGGTCAGGGTAACCGGAATAAGCTTGAACAGGCTCAAAATAACTGCAATATACACTGCCAAAGACAAAGAAGCCAAAAATCCGGGAAATCTGTAAAAGATTATTAAGAAAAGAATAACCAGGAAAAACCCAACAATTCCGGCTTTTAAGCTTTCTGCCAGAGAAACCGCTCCCAAAGTAGGCCCAACAGATTGCTGGGATATTAATTCAATAGGAACTGGCAAAGCCCCGGCATTAAGGTTTCTGGCCAGGTCTTTTGCCTCTTCAACATTAAAATCCCCTGTAATTCTGGCCTGGCCCCCTGCAATCTTTTCCTGCACAACAGGAGTGGAAATACGAAGGCCGTCAATATATATAGCTAAAATCTTGCCTGTGTTTTCCTGAGTTATCCTTTCAAAAATAGCAGAACCTTCTTTGTCAAACTGAAGCAGGATTATTGGATCTGAAGTGTTGGGGTCAAAAGCCAATTCAGCTTTTTCCAGATATTTGCCAGTAAGTTCTGTAGGCTTAAAGTAAGGGTCTTCAAAAGCCAGCTCCCAGTTTTCTATTTGTTCTATTTCTTCTTGAGACTTGCCCTGAATTTCTTCTCTTTTGGCTAAAATGTCCTGGGTTTCCTGCTCTGGTTTCTGGGTTCTAAATTCTAAAAAAGGCGTCTGGCCGATCATTTCAATTGCCTGGCCAGGATCTGTCACTCCTGCCAGCTCAACAACCAAACGATGCTGGCCCTGAGCCTGCTGAGTCTGGACAATTGGCTCTGCCACCCCAAACATATTAATCCTTCTTTCAATAATGTCTCTCAAGCCTTCCATGGCAGTAGAATAATTCTCTTTCTCAACATTGCTTAAATCCGCTTTATAGATCAAGTGGGTTCCTCCTTGCAAATCCAAGCCCAATTTAAAAGGAATGTCTGGAAAATTGCCAAAAACACCTTTTATGTATTTGGGATAAGCCAAATTGCCAGCAACAAAAGCCAGCAAAAGAATCAAAATGAAATAAAGATACAATCTATTTTTCATAACGCTAAACAATAATACTTTAGCACAAATTAAGCAAAAAGAAAAGAGCCTTATTCAGGCTCCTGGTCCCTTCTCGCCATTGCGATAAGGAACAAAAAAAACACAAACGGAAAACAAATCCAGCTCCATATCTTTTTCATGGCCGCCTCCTTTCAATCAGCAGCAAAATTCAACAAAGCATTTAACGCAAGAGGATCAGTTTTTTCCTCGCCCCCTAAAACACAACAGTGCTTATGCTTAATACCGCTGCCGCAAGGGCAAAGATCATTCCGACCAACTCTGGTTCCAACTCTGATAGGCCTTGTCTTCCGACAAAAAGAACTTCCTTGCAGAAGAAAAAGAATTGTGCCTGCGCCTACCAACTCTATGCAGTCCCGGGGCGGTTTTTCATCTTTATATCCCATCTTTCTTACCTCCAAACAAGTTATCAAAAAGCTGATTGTATTATATGCTCAAATATGATTCTTGTCAAGGCAGCATTTTTTGTATTTCTTGCCAGAACCGCAAGGACAAGGATCATTTCTGCCTATTTTTCCAGCTCCAACAATATTTCTTTTCAAGGCTGGAGCTTTATTCTGATTAACCTTAATTTCAGCTTTTATCAAAGTTTTGGCTATTGCGCCTTCTGCTTTAATTAAAAGCTCTTGAAACATTTTATGGCCCTCTCTTTTATACTCTATCAAAGGATCTTGCTGGCCAAAAGCCCTTAACCTCACAGAATCCCTTAAATGGCTCATTGCTTCCAGATGCTCCACCCAAAAAGTGTCCAGCACCTTTAAACAAACTTCTTTTTCAACCTGTCTTATTGCCTGGCCTATTTCAGCTTCTCTTTTTGCATAATCTTCTTCTTTATACCCTTCTTTTTCTATAATCTCCACTACCTTCTCTCTTAGGGTGGAATTGCTGAATTTTTCAAGAATCTCTTTTCTTTTCTTATAAAAAACATCCCTGTGCTTTAACATAACATCATCATAATCCAAAACGTGCTTTCTGGCGTCAAAATTCATTCCTTCAACCTTGGCTTGGGCTGATTCTATGCCCCGAGACACCATTCTGGTTTCAATCGGCATATCTTCTGGCAGCTTAAAGGTCTCCATTAAGCCCTTAATTCTATCTCCTCCAAAAACCCTCATTAAATCGTCTTCTAATGAAACAAAGAATTGAGAAGACCCGGGATCTCCCTGCCTGCCAGTCCTTCCCCTTAACTGATTGTCTATTCTTCTGGCTTCATGCCTTTCTGTGCCAATAACGCAAAGCCCTCCCAGCTGCCTAACTTTTTCCTGGCTTTCTTTATCCGGAGGGTTGCCTCCTAAAATAATATCCACTCCCCTGCCAGCCATATTGGTGGCTATGGTAACTGCGCCCAGTCTTCCTGCTTGGGCAATAATCTCTCCTTCTTTTTCATGGCGCTTGGCATTAAGAATCTGGTGAGGAACGCCTTCTCTTTCCAAAAGCTTTCCCAAATACTCATTTTTCTCTATTGAAACTGTGCCCACCAAAACCGGCTGGCCAGCAGAATGAAGGGTCTTAACTTCTTCAACCACTGCTTTAAACTTTCCTTGCAGGTTTTTGTAAATTTTATCTGGCAGCTCTTTCCTGATTAAAGGCTTGTTAGTGGGAACAACAATAACATCCAAGCCATACACCTTGTCCAGCTCTTCGGCAGAAGTAACAGCAGTCCCGGTCATTCCAGCCAATTTTTTATATAATCTGAAGTAATTCTGAAAAGTTGTGGTGGCAAAAGTCCTTGATTCCTGCCTCACCTCCACTCCTTCTTTTGCTTCCACTGCCTGGTGCAAGCCAGCAGACCATCTTCTGCCAGGCATTAACCTGCCAGTGAATTCATCAACAATAATCACCTGGCCTTCTTTTACAATATAATCTTTGTCTTTCTCAAATAAAGTTTTGGCTTTTAAAGCAGCTTCCAACTGGTGAGTGGTTGCAATATCATTCTCTGCCCAGGGATCAGACCCGAGCTTAGCAACAATCTTATGCTGGCCCTGTTCTGTAAAAGTGGCTGCCCTATCTTTTTCTTCGATAAGGTAATCTTCTTCTTGCTTTAAAGAACTAACCAGCCTGGCAAAATGATAATACTTATCAGTTGACTCTTGAACCGGAGAAGAAATAATTAAAGGAGTTCTGGCCTCGTCTATTAAAATAGAATCAACCTCGTCAACAACTGCATAGTGAAAACCCCGTTGAGCCTGATTGCTTAAATCATAAACCATGTTGTCTCTAAGATAATCAAAAGCAAATTCATTGTTCGTGCCGTAGACAATATCAGCTTCATAGGCCTGCTTTCTGGAACAAGGCTTTAAAAAGTCTTCAACAACCTTAAAACTTCCTAATTCATCTCTTTTATTATCCTGCTCTGACTTTTTAAAATTAGAGTCGTATAAAAAAGACTGCTCATGGTTCAAACATCCAACAGACAAACCCAGCAGATTGTATATCTGGCCCATCCAAACAGCATCTCTTTTGGCCAAATAATCATTAACAGTGATTACGTGCACCCCCTTGCCCTCTAAGGCGTTCAAAAACACAGGCAGGGTGGCTGCCAAAGTCTTGCCTTCGCCTGTTTTCATCTCTGCTACTTTTCCTTGATGCAAGACAATGCCCCCGACAAGCTGAACATCATAGTGCCTTTGGCCCAAAGTTCTTTTGGCAGACTCCCTGGCCAAAGCAAAAGCCTGGGGCAGAACATCTTCCCCTTTTTTAATTCTTAACTTTAACTCTTTTGTTTTTTCTTTTAAATCAGGTATTTTTTCAAACTCTGGCTCAAAAGAGTTTATCTTCTCAATCAAGGGCTGCAAACCCTTGAGATATTTTTCATTGGCATTGCCAAAAACCTTGCTTAATATGCTCATAGTATTGGTATTATATAATAAAATAGACAAAAAGGGAAGCTAAAAAAAATCCGCTGAAATCAAGCCTCAACGGATTTTTTGCCAAGAAAGCTTATTTCTTCTTTTTCTTGGTAGTCTTCTTTTTCTTTTTCTTTGGCATTTGAGTGTTAAAATTAATTACTCAAAAGATCTCGACTTATTAGTTTATTTTCTCACTATCAAAGACCATTGTCAAGAAACTATCTTTTTTTAAACCTGGCCAAAGAAGATAAATAAAGGAGCTTTTTTAAAAACCTGCCTCTTTTTCTGCTCAAGGTGGTTTCCTTGCCCCGGTGATGTTTTATTTCCCTTTCCAGCTCGTCTTTAACCTGGTCTATTGCCTGCTTAATGCTCTCTGCCCCGGCTTCTGCCACTACTTTATGGCCGTGCAGAACAACCTGAACCTCTGCCCTAAACACCTTGCCCTTTTGGTGGTGCCTGGTAACTCTAATCAGCTCTACTCCAATTTCAATAGGAGATCTCTCATGAACAAGCAATTTGCCAATGTCTTTGGCTATTTTTTCTTCAACATATTCTTTTAAATCCTGGCTTAAATTTAAATTCTTTGCCCTAATTGTTATTTTCATAAAATTATTTGAATTTCTTCTTTTAAATTAATATTAAACTTTTTTTCAACCTCTTTTTTAATCAATTCAATGAGCTTTAAAACGTCTTCTGCCTTAGCCCCTCCAAGATTAATAATAAACCCAGCGTGCTTTTTTGAAACTGCTGCCCAGCCCACTCTTTTGCCTTTTAATCCTGCTTCTTCTATTAACAAAGAAGAGGGCGGGCATCCTAATTGATTAATAAACACAGAGCCGGCAGAACCGTATTCCAAAGGATGTTTTTGCTTTCTAAAATCTATATTCTTTTCAATTATTCTTTTTATTTCTTTTTTATCTCCTTTTTTCAATTTAAAAACAGCTTCAAGAATAATTAGGTCTTTGTTTCTTTTAAACAAGCTGTCTTTTTCTGAATAAGAGCAGTCTTTTTTGTTTAATTTCTTGGCCTTGAGATTTTTGGCGTCAAAAACCTCTACCTGCTCAATTGTGCCTGAAATGTTCTTGCCAAACGCCTGGGCATTGCCCCAAACCGCTCCCCCGACTTTTCCCGGAATTCCGGCTGCCCATTCCAAACCGGTTAAAGAGTTTTCAGCAGCTAAATCAACAATTTTTTCAAGCTCAACTCCTGATTCGGCCCGAATCATACAATCCTTACATTTAACATCTGGCATTTGGCATTTTATCACCACCCCCTCAAAGCCCTTATCTGGAGCCAAAACATTGCTTCCTCCGGAAAGCACAAAAAAAGGCAGTTTTTCCTGCTTGGCAAATTCTACAGCCTTAACAATATCTTTTTCTTCTTTGGCTTCAACAAAATACTTGGCCGGACCGCCTATGTTAAAGCTGGTATGAAGAGCCAGAAGAACATTTTTTTGAAGCTTCATATGTTTTTTAATGAGCCGGGAGCGTTAACCCCTGACTAAGTCTAATGTGGGTGACAGCCTCCCAGCTCAATTTTCATTTTATAATATTTAAAAAATATTGCAACAAGCACAAAGCAAAAGCCCCGCAGAGCGGAGCTTTTGCCGACTTAGAAAGGGTTTTCACCCACTGATTGTATATTACCAAATCAAAACACCTTTGTCAAGACAAAAGCCATTGCCTTGTCTTTTTCATGGGACAAAGAAACCAAATGTTTTTGTTTCTTCCAGACAATAAACGGCTTGCTATTCTTAAGCCCCACCTCCACTTCTTTGTAATCTTTGATTGGCTTGTTAATTGCTTTTACAAAAGCTTCTTTGGCGCAAAACCTTGCTGTAAAGTGCTTGTAAGGATCTTTTTTTGACAAACAATATTTAATCTCTTGATCAGTAAACACCTTTTTATAAAAAGACTTGTTTTTTTCAAATTCCATTTTTCTAAAACGGCCTATATCCTCTATATCAACTCCAATTCCTAATTTATCAAAGCTGTTTTTCATACTTTCCAGATTGTTAAAATCCCCCACAAAGAACCCAAGCCATAGCCGAAATGGCGAATTATAAAAATTAGGGGCGCTAACAATAAAAACCGAATATCTTTTTGTTTAATGAATATTTTGAAAGAAAAATAGAAGCTGGCTGCGAGATAAACAGCCAGGGCAAAAAGAAATAACCAAAAAAACAAAAAATTAAATATTGCCAAAAATAACAATGAAGCCAAACCAAAAACAAGAAAAAAAGGAGCATAATGCCTAAAACGCAAGGGCCTTTTAATGATTTTCAAAGGATAAATAACCCAAACCCCGTTTTTAAAGTTATACCAAAAAAACCTAACCAAATTGGATTTTTTAGGATAGTAATAAAACTTAATATCTGGAAAAACCATTATCTTTCCTCCGGCCTTTTTCAATCTTAAATTAAAATCCATATCCTGGCTTCTGGTAAGCCTTTCATTGAAAAAACCTATCTTATCAAAAACTTCTTTTTTATAGCATCCGCCAAAAACAGTATCAACTTCTTTTGGCTTTTCAGAACCTATAACATAATAAGCGCTGCCTGCTCCAAAAAAAGAATCCAGAACTTCTAAAACAACCCTGGTAACAATGGTTTTTTCTTGAGAAGCTGCTGTTCTTATGCCTCCCACATTGTCAGCTTGGTATTCTTTTAAATACTTTTCGCATTTTGCAACATAATGCTTGTCATAAGAGGCATGAGCTCCCGCTATCATAATTGCTTCCCCATTAGAAGCCTTAACGCCAATGTTCATGGCAAAAGGAGTAGTTTTTTTCTGATTGTCCAAAAGCCTAACAAAAGGATATTTTAAAGAATACTCCCTGACTATTTCCCTGGTCTTGTCTTCGGACATGCCGTCCACAACCAAAATCTCCAGCTGGCCCTTTGGATATTCTTGATTGATTAAAGAATCAAGACAGACACTTATGTAATTTTCTTCATTCCTGCAAGGAATTATTATGGAAACCATTTTATCTTTTATTTTATCTTTTAATTGGTTTTGCCGGGCTCCCAAAAACAGTTTCGCCAGGCCTGACATTGTTAATCACTACTGAACCCATGCCCACAAAAGCATTGTCCCCTATTTTCACCCTTTGCCTTATTAAGGCTCCCAGTCCGATAAAACAATTCTTGCCAACAACCACTCCACCGCCCAAAACAGCTCCAGCCGTAATCATAGTGTCTTGTCCAATAACGCAGTTGTGGCCCACAAAAACCCGGCTGTCTATTTTAACGCCAGATCCTATTACAGTATCATCCAAAACTCCCCTGTCTATAACAGCCAATGAGCCGATTTCAACGTTGTCCCCTATCCTGACTCCTCCAATATGGGTATTTCTAACATATTTGTTGTTTTCGTCCCTGCTAAAGCTATGGCCCTGCTTGCCAATAATTGCGCTTTCCCTTATAACGCAGTTCTTGCCAACAGTGATTTTCGGTTCTGCAACAAAGAATTCTTTTAAAGCGCGGCTGAAATCATAATAAGGCCTTTGAGATATTATAAAAGAGGACTTTATTTTATCTTTGTACCACTCTGGGCAAATAATCAAAGATTCTGGATTACTATTTATCTGGCTGACCAGAGAATCTTTAAGAAAATCCTCTTTAACAAAAGACAAAGAGCCAAAACAAAGATTGTAAACAGAAACCGGCTTTTCAATCAAAATGTCTTTTCCATAAAGCTTTGCGTTTAAAAACCCAGCTATTTGAGAAGACTTTATTTTCATAGCAGTTCAAAAATAATGTTATTTTTATCAATAAAAAATACAGTTGTCTTATTTTCCCAGACCGAAGTTGTAGGCTTGGTTATTTGGCGGGCCAGGGATTTTTCTTTAATCTCTGTTATTGTTTTTTCCAAATTATCTGTTTTATAGCAAATATGATAAAACCCTGTTTTCAGATTGCTTATCGGACTCCCAGGGCCTAAAGGCTCCAATAACTCTATTAAAAGACTGCCCTTTCTTATTGCTCCAACCAAAACCTTTTGCTCTTTGTCTATCTTGGGCTCTTCAAAACCAGGTTCCCTCTCAAAGCCAAAATTCTGGTAAAAACCATATTCTTTTTTAATATCAGAAACTGCTTTGCCCAAATGGTGAAATTCTAAATTCATATTATTTATAGGTGGTAACCCAACGGACCAGCCTGTCAAAAACAAACATTCCGTCCCAAGGAGACTCGTAAAAGGTCATCCGGCCCAAATCAGGACAGCGGTCAATTCCAAACCTGGTAATTGAATCCAACTGGTTTTTATTTTCTAAAGATATGCCCAAGCTTTGTTTTTGGCGGTCATTGTATTCTTTAATTTCTAAAATATCCTTAATCGGCTTCACAAAAATAACTCTGGAAAAACAACCTTTGGCTAATCCGGGCCCTTGCGAGTAAACAACTGTCCAATCTGTTGAAGAAGAGCTGAAAACCTGTGCTTTTATTTCGTATTCCGCTCTCAAACTTACTATTTCAGCTGCTTTGGCAGGATCTATTTTCCCCTTGGGAATCATTATTCTGTTAACTGTTTGCAATTGCTTTGCCAGTTCTTTGGCAAAACCCAAAGCATCCTCCTTAACAAATACCGTATGGGGCGAAGAACAAGCATACTGGTCAAAAACAGAAACATCCACTGCCAATTTTCTGGCAGTTTTTTCAGACCAATTATCAACCAGCGCATAAGAATATTTTGGCCCGAAAATAATATCTTGAGAAAATATGTTTTTTTCCAAGCCAGTGATGGCTTTAATTGCTTCTCTGCCTCCCCAGGCAATCCTCACATCAGCTGCCAAAGAAAGTGCCTGGTGCATTTCTTTGTCATCATTATTTATTAATATTGCTTTTATTGACTTGGCCAAATCCCTGCCTTTTATCTTTTCAGTTTCCACATCCTTTATCTTGTTAAGATAACCAGCCAATTCTTCAGACCCTATTAAAGAAGCTTTGACCAAACAAACATTTTTGGTTATTAGGGCAAAGAATATTGAAAATAATCCTAAAACAGGAACATTGCCTGCCAGCCAATGAACAGTCAGGCCCCTGGGCTGGGCATGAAACAATAATTCCGGATCTTGCAAATCAACCCACTTGTCCAAAGCATAATAATTTCCATGAAGGGCTATTTTTAGTCTTTGCTTTAAATTGGTTTTGGAAAAGAAATCTTTAATGTTTTTAACCTCAAATCGGCTGGCAAGCTTGTCAAAAAAGTCAATCAGGTCGTCAATTTCCAAATCATGCATATAATCCAATCTTGACCTTAACTCTTTTATTGTTAAGTCCAAATCAAGATCTTTTTCCTGGTCAAAAATTAGTTTTCTCATATGTTTAAAGTGTCTCCGCACCCTTTTACTTCTGCCAATTCAGGCCTTTTTTCAAAAACAAAATATTTCCCCTTTCTCCCGCACTTACAATCATCAATCCCCACAACTTTTCCAATGTCGTCAGACAAAATGGAAATACCGGGATAGCTGCGAGGCAAAGGGCTTAATAATTGAATAAAGCCCGGCTCCCCCGTTTTAACCGGCTCCAAAGTATTAACATCCCTGATAATGATTTCGGAATACAAGGGCGCGTGCTTAAAACCGTATTCGCAGTCAGGATAAACCGTTCCCAACTGCTCTGTCATTCCGTAAAAATCAATTATTCTTGAACAATGAAACATCTGCCCTATTTTATGATTAAATTCCTGCTTTGAAACAGCTAAGTCTTTAAGCTTTTTCCAGCCCCCGATATGCAAAATTAGATTATTGTCAAAGCTTTGGCAAAGCCGGGCAATTTCTTTGTTGTTTTCAAGAAAAATATTATAAATAAGCCAGGTAAAACCGAAAAAACAAGCATTGCTGCAAAGAGCGGATTTCAGCTTGTTAACATCAAGCTTCAAGTCTTTGTCTAAGACAAACAGCATTTTGCTGGCCAATGACATCATGCCTCGAATAGCAGTTCCCCTGGAAGACAATTCTCCTTCAGAGCTTTTAATTGTTTCTTCTGAATCAAAAATAATAAAAGGTCTTCTTTGTTTGCCTAAAAAATCAGCCATTATCTTATTAAGAACCAATATTTGATTATCAGCTGTTGTTTTGTCCAGCATAATCTTGCTGGGCCTGCCTGAAGTTGAGCTGGAATAAAGCGTTTTCACAACTTCATTTTCAGGAACAGAAATTAAATCAAAAGCCTTAAACATGGAGACCGGAATATACGGCAAATCTGTTATTTTAAATTCTGAAAAAGGGTCAAAGTTCCTGTTTTTGCACATTTTGCAAAACTCTGAACAATTATCATAATGCCACTGAGCCTGTTCCTTGATTTCTAATAGGAATAGTTTTTCTTTTTCTTTTTGAACCAGAATAAAAGGATCTTTTTCCAAAAAAGACTTATTCATGTTTTTTTAAGATTTCAACTATCTGCTCAATGCTTGGTTGAAAAGGATTGGTCAAACAGCAAACATCTCTTTTTATATCCCCGGCCATTTGTTCAAGGTCTCCTTTTATTTCAATCTTAACCTGTTGAATCTGGCCTATTTTTTCAATAAAGGGTTTTAGCTTTTCAGTATAAGGGCTGTTCAGTTTTAAAACGTCCAACAGGAAAACTGCCACTGCTTTGGCATGGGGAATATTATTTTTCGGGCCAAAGTAATGAGCCAAAGCATGGGCCAGGCCGGTCCCAGCAGAGCTCTGGGCCAAACCAGCTAAAACAGAACCTGTTTGCAGATCTTTTAAATTTGCATCTTTTTTTAATAAAATGCCGGCTGCTGCCGAAGACAGGCTTTCAGAAAGATTATTGGCAAATCTGGAAACCAAGCTTTCCAAAGCATGGGCCAAAGCGTCGATTCTTTGGAATTCAATCTGTTCCCTGCTCAAAGATTTTAAACACTCTGGATTAAGAATAACTGTTTGGGGTAGAAAATCAGAAGAAGACTGAATTTTCTTAACCTGTTTGTCAATTAAAAGAGCATGCTGGCTCACCTCTGCCCCAGAACCCAGGGTAGTGGGAACGGCTATCATTTTAATGCTTAATTCTTTTTTAACCAATTTGGCCAGGTCAATAACCGAGCCTCCGCCAAAAGCGATTAGATAATCCGGCTTTTTATCTAAGCATATTTTTTTTAATTCATTAAAATCCTCAACCAGAGGCTCTCTGTCTTGAATAAAATAATCAGCTGGCCCGAATAAGTTTTCCAGCATTTCTGCATTAGAATTCTTAAAACCGGCTGAAACCGCAATCAGCTTTTTTGAGCTTTCAATGCTTTTGAAAAAAAGAAAGCTTTTTTCTCCTGAAAAAACAGAGTTAGGAAAATAGATTTTAGGCAATAAAGCTAAAATATTATCCATGATTTTTTAATTTGTCCCTGCAAAGCTTGCCATTGTTAGAATATGGAATTTGGCTGATAATCTCCACTTGCCTGGGAACTTTGTAGTTTTCTAATTTATTAAGGCAGTGTTTTTTAGCCAGGTCTGGGCTAAAGTCGTCTTCAGCAACGATAAAAGCTTTTACTGCTTGGCCCAACAGCTTGTCTTTAACTCCTACTACTGCTGCGTCTTTAACGCCGGGCACTTGTTTTATTGTCCTTTCCACTTCTTCCGGCCAAACCTTTTCTCCTCCCACATTTATAATATCGTCTTTTCTGCTTTTAAAATACAAATAATTGTCTTTGTCTAAATAACCCTCGTCTCCGGTAAAAAGCCATCCCTGTTTCAGGCTCTCTCCTCCCAAATATTCATCAGCCACATGAGGCCCTTTAATGCAGATTTCATCGTTAATAATCTTAATCTCCACTCCGGGAAGGGGCTGTCCAACGCTGGCTAATTTGTCTAAACGCTTGTTCAAAGCAATAAAGGTGGAGCGGGAAGCTTCTGTTAAGCCATAGTAATAATTAAAATCCGCATTTGGAAGGGCTGAAAACATTTTTTCAATCAAGTCTTTTTCCAAAGAAGAAGTATTGGTCTGCACAAAACGGAGAAATTGGCCGCATTGCTTGAATTCATCAAAATAATTGTCTAAGATTATGCGAAGTACTGCTGGAACCGCTCCAAAGGTCGTGGCCTTTTTCTCAACAATGGTCTGGACAATCTTTTTAATATTTATCGTGTCTGCAAAAAGAATTGTTGTTCCTGAAACAGCAAAAATGCAGTGTATGTGGCCCAAGCCGAACGAGTGGGACAATGAAGAAGCATTAACATCAATGTCATCCTTATTAAACCTTAAAAACCCTATTATGTTATTGGTTGCAGCTGCTACGTTTTTGTGCCTTAACTTAACTCCTTTGGGAATGCCAGTAGTGCCAGAAGTAAAAACAATGGTTGAAAAATCATTTTCTTTGACCCTGCTTTCAAAGGAACAATTTTCAGAACAAGGCAAATCCTCAACAAACTCAACATTTAAAAGACTTGTTCTTTTAAGCTTGTTCTGGTATTTTTTTTCGCAAAGAATAAACTTGGGCTTAGCTTTTTCTGCTTGAAAAACCAAATTATTGTCTGAGATATTGGCTGGAAAAAGCAAAACAATGCAGCCGGCTTTCAGTATTCCAAAATAGGAAAAGATCATTTCCGGACGGTTTCCCATTAAAAGGCCGACTGTTTCTTGTTTTTCAGCTTTTTCAGAAACTGCTTTGGCAATGCTGTCAGCTCTTGATTTAATCTCTTTGTAGCTGTACTCTTTGTCTTTAAAAACCAGGCCTGTTTTATTGGGAAAAACAGCAGCTGTTTTGTCTAAAAAATCAGTTATTGTCATTTTTCTTCTTTTCAATTAAGTCCAGCAAATCTTTTGGCTTTTGAATATCAACAATGTCATCCATTTCAAACTTAATATTAAAAGAGCTTTCTATATCAGAGGTTAACTGCAAATGAGCCAAAGAGTCCCAATTTTCAAATTGGGATCTGTCTTTGTTTAGGTCAAATTCATCATTGGGAAAAACTTTCAAAAATATCTCTTTCAGCTTATCTTCCATATATTATTTTATACCAAAAAACCCCTTAAAAATCAATAAGAATGTCTTTGTAAAGAGGTATTAAAAGATTTTCTTTTTGGGACTCAATATAATCCAGCATTTTTTTAAAATCCTGGCACTGAATAATGTCCTGGGGGTCAAAATAAAGATTAATGTAAGAATTGGTTTCTATTCCCAAATCAATCAGCTTCTTAAACAAACTGTAAAACTCTCCTGGTTTAGCGTGCTTGCCCTCTCCCCTGCCCAGACAATGGCAAGTGTCAAAAGCAGAAAATGGATGAAAGGGACAGCCAGTCAAAGGAATTTCTGTTATGCCTTGATTTTTAAAAGGAGTTCCCATTCGGGGGTTTTTTATGCCCAAAGTGGAAGAAGAATACTTATACCCCAATTCTTTAAGGATCGGGTAAACCGACTCTGCATGCAAATCGCCAAAATGAGGGGTTCTAAACCCTATTGGACTAATTTTTAAAATGCTCTGGCAAACACTATGGCATTTTTCTATTTCCTGCTTTTGGCCAAAATAATCCAATTCATTGAATTTCTCCAAAGGATTTAATTCCCAGCTGTTGGGATGAGAATAAGTGTGATTGATTATTTCATGGCCTTTTTCTGCAATCATTTTATGCTCTTTGGGATATTTTTCTATCAGCTTGCCAACGCAGGCAAACCCTGTTTTAAAATCTCCCAAAACATCAAGCAAAACAGGCAGGGCCCTAACATCTTCAGTATAATCCAGATCAAAAGAAAGAGAAAAGCAGGATTTTCTGCCTTTCCAAATCCTTCCTTTATTCTTTTTATAGCAGGACTTGAAATAAAAAAAAGGAAAAGTTTTGTTTATTATTTGTTCTAAAATAAAATTCATGTTATTTTTCAGCCAAGACCACAAAACCCAAGGGCGTCCTGGTTTTTTTAACTCGGATTCTGGCAAAAAAAGGATTAAAAACATTAAGCAAAACCTTAAGCTTTCTGTCTTCAAGCAAGCGCCAAATAACCTGAAGCTTATTGCCGTGATGACATATCTCAACCTGTTTGAATTTTCTTAAAAGATAACTTAAAGAATCAGGAGTAAACCTGTAGTAATCTTTTTCCCTAACATCATAAGGAAGAATGAACCTAACAGACATTATTAATTTTCCCCCTGGCTTTAAAACCCTAAACATCTCATTAATCGCTTTTTGGGGATTATATAAATAATGCAGAACCTCTATTGCCAAAACAGTGTCAAAATATTCTGACTGCCATTTAATATCATGCAAATCCGAACAAATATCAGGCTGGTAGTCTTTTTCAATGTCTAAAGTAAGATACTCTGTAAAAGGAATATATTTTTTATAAGGAGAATATTTGGCTCCTGTGTCTAAAACAGCTCCCTTTTTCAATTTCTTAAACTGTTTCCTCAATTCCAGATCTAAGCTGATCCTGGAAACTGAATGGATTTTTAGGGTTGGAATTAAGTCTTCGATGTTCATAACGCTTTAACAATTCTTTTGGCGGCATGGCCGTCCCAATACTTTATAGGCCTGGCTTTTTTAACTTTGCCTGATAAAATCTTTTTGGCTTGTTTAATTATTTCTTTTTCTTCAATCCCGGCTATGATATTGGTTCCTTTTGAAACAGTAACCGGCCTTTCTGTTTCTGTTCTCAGAGTCAAACAAGGAATATTAAGAAAAGTTGTTTCTTCCTGCACTCCCCCGCTGTCTGTCATAACAAAACAAGAATTGTTTATCAAAGAAATAAATTCCAAATAACCCAAGGGATTAACTATCTTCATATTCTTTGTCCTTTTAAAGTTCTTAATTCTGGGATGCACTGGCCAGATAATTTCTATTGGAATCTTGCCCAAAGCTTTCAGAATCTGGTTAAAAACCTTTTTATTGTCAACATTTTCCTGCCTGTGAAGAGTAAGCACTGCGTAATCGCCCTTTTTTCTTTTGCAGGGTTTTGATTTTAATAAAGTGTCTATCATTATGTTGCCAACATAAAATATCTTTTTCGTTGATATTCCCTCTTTAATCAAATTATCAATGCCATCTTGTTCTGAAACAAAAAGATAATCTGAAATATGGTCAACAATAATCCTGTTTGTCTCCTCTGGCATCTTTTTATTAAAACTTCTTAAGCCAGACTCAATATGCGCTAAAGGAATGCCTGTTTTAACTGCTGTTAGGGCGGCGGCCAAAGTGGAATTAATATCCCCCATTACCACAACCAAACCCGGTTTTTCTTTTAACAAGACTCTTTCCAGTCTTTGCATTATTCTTGATATCTGCCCAGCTGGAGATACAGAACCAACATTCAGGTTATACTTAGGCTTGGGTATTTTCAGCTCTTTGAAAAAAACTTCTGACATTTTAAAATTATAGTGCTGGCCAGTATGAACTAAAGCATATTTAAATGCCGGCTCTTTTTTCAATTCTTCTATTAAGGGGGCTGCTTTCATAAAATTAGGCCTGCCCCCAACTACGCAGACTATTTTTTTATGCTTCATATAAATTGTTTAGAATGCCAACAAATTGTCTGGTTATCTCTTTATAATTATACTTATTAACCTCCTGCCAATTCCCATGAAATTCCACCCCACTATACTCTTTATACTCCATATAAAAGCTTTTGAGAATACCTTTAATTTCTTCAATGGTTGCTCCGTATTTTCCTGCCTTGGTTTTTTCAATTATTCCCTGCGCCACGCTGCCTTTTTCGCCGATTGCAATAATCGGTCTTTGGGCAGATAGATATTCAAAAATCTTGCCAGAGCACACTCCCCTATTTCCTGACCAAACGGGCAGAAACAATAATTGGGATTCTTTTTGTTTTAAAAGCGCCTGCCCCCTCAAGATCTTCCCTTCCTGCTTAACAACGCCCAAAAGCCCTGCTTTTTTAATTTCTTGTTCAATCCAAAGCTCTTTTCTGCCAAAAAGCCTTATTTCAATATCTTGAGGATCAATTGCATTTTCTGCAAGCAGCTGTTTTACCGCTTCAAAAAGTTTTAAAGGGTCTCTTTTTTTAAAATAAAAGTTTCCAGTATGGGTAATCGTGAACTTGCCAGTTAAAGGAGCTGAACAATCGTTTTCAACAAAACCATTGCTTAAAGAATAAACCAAGTCTCTTTTATGCAGTTTTTTCAAATCTTCAGCCAAAGGAGCTGTAACCGCAACCAAGGCGTCAGCCGTTTTCAAGGTTTTCAACTCCAGTCTTTTGTCAATTATTTTTCTAAAAAACCCGTATTGGTAATCGCAGTTCTGGCTCCAAAGATCCCTTAAATCAGCCACCCAGGGAGTTTGGTGTTTTTTCTTCAAAGCAGAAGCAATAAGATGGGCTGAAACAGGAGAAGAACTGCTTATTATTGCTTCAAAAGAATTATTGTCCATTAATTCCGAACCTGCCTTTATTGCCGGTTTAATCCAATTTTTTTCATCATCAGGATAACTGAATGCGGTTTTATACCATTTGAAAAAGAAATCAGTTAAAGACCCTGTTTTTGTTTTTTCCTTTACCTGATTTAAAATGCTCTCTTTTTTATTAAACCCGGCTCTGCCAAGCAGATTCCTCCAAAAGCAAAATATGTCTCCATTGTAATCGGTCTGAACAACATTGCTTAACGGCCCGCTGAAATAATTTAAAGAATTATCCTGTTTTGGAATAGTTAAAACAACTGGCTGAAAACCAAAATCGGGAAGATGCTTAACAATGCTGGGAATTCTGGGAGAAGAGTGGAATAAATTACAAATGATAAGCAGTTTTCTCATAAATTTTCTCCATTTTTTCCATTTCTTGGTAATAGTTGTTCCTTTGCTCTATAATTTTCCTGTTTCTCAAGCTCTGTTCAACCCTTTGCTCCTTGCTCTCAAGCAAAGAAATAACCTCTTGGGCAAGCTTTTCAAAATCCCCCTGGGGGAAAACATACTGGTTTGGCACCCACTCCTTATTATCTCCAAAATCGCTTATTACCACTGGCAATCCGCAAGCCATTGCTTCTCCGGTAGTGCAGGCAATGGTGCCGTCAGACAAAGAAGTAGAAACATAAACGTCAATTTTTCTAAAAACTTTTAGCAGTTCTTCTTGGCTTACCCAGCCGATAAAATCTATCTTGTCCAAAACGCCCAATGACCTTGCCAATTGTTCTAAGTTTTTTCTTTCCGGGCCTCGGCCCCCGACAATAAACTTGGTTTGCGGAATCTGTTTTAAAATCAAAGGAATGGCTTTAATAAAAGTCTGAACATCATAAATCGGGTCTAAATTTCTTAAACTCGCAACAATGGGATTTTGATTGTCCTGCTTTTTAACAGGAAAGAACTTTTTAATGTCTGTTCCAAAATAAATCAATTTCACTTTAGCAGGATCAATTCCGAGCTTAATTATGTTTTCTTGAACATGGTGGGAACCGCAAGTTATTAAATCAGCTTTTTTAAGGGAAAATCTAACCATTGCCTTAACTAATCTTGACTTAGTAATAACCAAGATATCAGAACCCTGGGCAGTTAAAAAGAAAGGGTGAAACCCTGACAAAGCTCCGCTTACTCCGTTTACTCCGGCATAATGGGCATGAAGAATATCCGGCTTGATTTTTTTAAGCCTAATTCTAACCGGAATAATATTTAAGACAATATCCAATGGTTTTATGCCTGTTCTAAAAACGCTTAACACTTCAATGTCATGGCCTTTTTCTTTAAAATATCTCATCCACTTCTTAGAATGAATATCTTCGTTGTAGGACAAAAAACAAATTTTCATCTGCTGTTTATTATTCTTTTAATTGTTGGTTATCTTTTTCCTGGTTAATTTAATTAAAAAATTCAGTCTTTTGTACCAAAAGCAATTATTGGGAATTTCCTTGTCAGGTCTTTTTGGCAAAGACATAATTCTCTCAAACTCCTGATCCTCAAACCCTAACTTGTTAATAACATAATTTTTTTCTTTCTGTTCCAATTCCCAGTTTTCGTAAGGAGTTTTTTTTATCTCTTCCAGTGCCTTTTCTCTTGTCATTTGACCAGAACATATCAGGTTTGAAAAATGAGCCCTTCTTTTATCTATGCCAAACTTTTTGGGCAGTATGTAGTTTTGGAAAAAACGGGTGTAAATTGATTCTCCGTGTTTTAAGCCGTAATCCTCCCAGCCGATCTCCTGCTTTAACCTATGTTTGGCTGACTCCCTGCTATAATCCGTGTAATTAAGAATAGGAATGCATTTTATTTTCCTGAAAAATGCGTTGTAAATCCAGTCAAAGTTACTCAAAACAGGAAAGCTTTCCAGCTCGCCCGTCCCAAATCTTTTGTAAACTGATTTTAAATACTTTAAATCTTTTGAATCATAGCCCCAAGAATCCGGCATTACGGCTTCTGTAACAATGTTGCCCCCGCTAATAACGTATTTTATTTTATTCTTTACCGCTGTTTTAAAAAGCAAAGCCATAATCGCATGGTCAGTCGGAATTTCTGCGTTAACAACCGAAGCTTTTAAAAAAGCTTTTTGCAAATCAGAAAATTCTATCCAGTCAAGCTTGTAAGTTATAAGGTCAAGGTTAAGATGCCTGACTATTTTGGCGATGTTTCTCTCTGACTGACCTGCATTCCAGCCGTTATCTAAATTAATTGCCAAGGGCCTTAGCCCGAGTTCAAAAAGCAGAAAAGCCACAGTAGAGCTGTCCACTCCCCCGCTCAAACCAATTAAACAGTCGTGCTTTTTCCCCCAGCCCTTTTTTTTGATTTTGCAAACCAATTCTTGCAGCTCTTTTCTGTCTTTCAGTTCTTTTGCAGCCCTTTTCCTATAATTTAAGCAGTGATTGCAAACATTGTTTTGATCAAAAGTTATTTCGGGATCTGATGTATCCATTATGCAATTTGCGCAAATTTTGTATTCAGCCATTTTTTATTTTCCTGATTATGCCCCCAAACGGAAACTTAATAATATATTCTTCAAAAAAAACCAAGGGAACGAGCAAAAAACTGAATCTTGATTTGGCCAGTTTTCTTTTTGTTTTTAAAAACAAAGGCTTTTTCTTTTTTGAAAACTGAAAAATAACCTCTGAAGCTACTTCCTTAACAAAAATAATATTTCTCTTTACCAACTCTTGAACCAATTCTTGGCCCTTTTCTGTTCTAACTATTAAAAAATTGCTTCCCTGGCTGTCTTTCCCAGCTTCTGACCAAGCATCGCCAACAGAAATGTCAGCCAGCTTATTAGAATGATCTTGGCAAAACAAACACTTGTCTTGAAGAAAGGATTCTTTAAAAGCTGCCAGATAAACGCATCTTAGTTTCGGGCTTAACAAAGAAATCCTTCTGTCAAAACAATAAGTTTTGTCTTTTGTCTTAATTTCTATTTTCCCTGGCCAGCCCCTGCCTCTGTATTTTATATTCAAAACATCTTTTATCTTGTATCTTTTTAAAAAAAACTCCGTGCCTTGCCAACAAGGCGTTCCGCTGCAGAAAAGGCCTATTGTCAAATAAGGCTTTTTTTTAAAAAGCTTGTGAAGCTGGCAGGGAATGCCGACTACTGCGTATTTTTTGCCGTTTTCCATTTTAGCAATTCCTGATTCAAAATCAACCGGAGCGTAAACCGAACCTTGCATTTGATCAAGCTCTTGCGGAGTCTCAAGAATGTCTGAAAAAAAATAAGGGTAGTTCTGCCTTACAACCAAGGCCCCCTCAACTATTCTTTCTCTCAAAAGATAAGCTAAAGCTTCTTTTATAAAACCGCCCGAACTTGAATTATGCCTTGTTTTTTTATCGCAAGAGAATGCTATATAATATTTTTCCTGCATAATAAGAAGACTCTGCCATTTTATCGTGGCTTTGGCCTAATTTGTTTAAAATATGCTCTTTATTTTTAACCAAATAATCAACTTTTTCTTTTATTCTTTCAAAATTCAGGCCTTTAAAATCCAAACCGCATTCTTCTATCCCGGCCTGCTCAAACAAACCCTGATATTTATGATTCCAGCCAATTGCCAGACTGGGAACTTTCATAGAAATTGAAGCCACTAAAGAGTGGTAGCGAGATCCGATAAAGAAATCGCAAGACCCGATTACAGCCTTAAGCTCTTGGGGAAGAAGCTCTTGTTTATTAAAGAATATTCTTTCTTTGTTTTTGGCTGCGGCAACTATCTTTCCAGCCATATCAAAATCATGGTGGCCTGCCGGCTCTATTGGACAGGGAAGAGAATAATGAGGAATAATTAAAACATCAAACCCCATTTCTTCAATCAAATAATCAGCTGTTTTGGCCATTAAGGAAATATAGTCTTTATTGTAATTGTCAATGCGCTGGTTAGGGCAAATGCCGACAACTGTTCTTTGCTTGATTACAGCGGTCTTTTCAGTATATTCTGCAGCCATATCAAAAGCGCTGTCAACGCAAATATCAGAACACTTAATATTAAGCTTTTCTAAAAGTCTTTTTGATTCTTTGTCCCTGGGAATAACTAATTTGCACCTTCTAAGAAAAAACTTAGCCAGCATTCCGGTGCCAAGGCGTTTTACCGGGCCGTAGCTCTGGGTAAATTTAACAAAAGGTTTTTTTAAAAGCAAGGCTAAGAGTATAAAAGAGGAGGGCTTGACAGCAGAAGAGAAAAAGCTGTCTGTATCGCAGTAGCTGATCCCGGCAATGTCCACAACTAAATCAGCTTCTTGAAAGGCTCTAATTGTCTGATTATTGATTACTGGCAGGAAAGAAAATATTTTAGAGGCCAAAGCCAAAGGAATTGTCTTTTTCAGCATTTTCTCCTGTTTAAAAAGACTCACGTTGTATTTTGAGGCAAAAGCCAAATCCCGCTCATAATGAGGAGACAGAAGGCTGAATCTTAAATTGTGGCTGGTAAAAGATTTAATTAAAACCTTTTTAGCGCCTAAAAGCATTGCTCCAGATCCCTTGTTCCCGACCAAGACAGAACCAGTCATCAGAATATTAATATTGTCTTTTTCTAATAAGTTCTCTTTTTGAATATTTGAAGAAAAAACAATTCTTAGGATTGAAAAAACTAAAAAGTAAAATAAACCGGAAATTATTATTTTCAAGATTAGATGAAAATTATCAACTGCTCCGGCTAAAATGAAAAGGGCCATAAAAACAGAAGACAGGGCCGGAACAAAAATAATATCTATCCGGGGCAAAGCTTTTATCTTTTTTATTATCAAAAACCTTAAGAAAAAAAGAAGCAAATAACTCAATGAAGTGGCTATGGCTGCTCCGTAAAAAGAATATTTTGGTATTAAAACAAAGTCCAAGGCAACATTCAGCAAGGCCACGATAAACGCTGTATAAAATATCACTTTTTGGTTTCCGGTGGCGTTTAAAAGAGAATTGGCAAAAACTATGAACAGAATCATTCCCGAGGAAAAAATTAAGATCTGAAAAGCAAGAATAGAAGGCAGAAATTCATTCCCGTAAAGGAAAATGATTATTTCAGAGCTCAATAAAAACCCGCCCGCCACAATCGGGAAAACGAAAAAAGATATCAGTTCAAAAAACACGTTGATTATTCTTTTAAAACGTTCTTTTTCTTTGACATAAAGCTTGGAAATAACAGGATAAAAAGCAGCTTGAATCAAAGAGGCCGGGAAAACAACAAAATTGGTTATTTTGTAAGCTGCGCTGTACCAGCCCACCTGCTTTATCATGCCCCAAAAACCCATCATAACAGAATCTATCTGCAAATAAATAACAGAAAACACAGATCCCAGGGCCAGGGGCCAGGAAAAAGAAAGATACCTTTTTATTATTTTAAAATCTAAAACAGGCCAGGAAACAATTTTCAAGCGCTTAGCCATAATCACAGCTGCCAAAACAGCCAAGGCAACGGAAACCAAATAAGCAAAGGAAACAAAAACAACGTTGGGATCGGCAAAAAGAACCAAGAAAACGCCGGCTGACAGAATAATAATCTGCAGAATATTTATCAAGGCGACGTATTCCATCTTAGAAACCGCCTTGAAAAGGGATAAGAACAAAAGAATAGTCCGGTCAAGCAGAAAAACCGCGCCGAAAATCATAATCAACTGCCTGGCCAGGGGATCTTTAACAAAAAAAGAAAAAACAACAATTAAAACAAAAGACAAAAGTCCCAAAAAGACCCTAAACCAGACAACCGTGCCTATTTCCTTTTTAGCTTCTTCTCTTTGATTGTATTCCCGGATAACTATTTCATTGTTGCAGAAATTGGTGATTATGAGAAAAAAGCCGGTAAAAGCCATTGCGAATCCCAAAAGCCCGTAGTCTTCAGCCCCCAGAATCCTGGCCATAAAAATAGTCAGGAAAAAAGTAAAAAACCTGGTTACTATTTCAGAAAAAAAAAGCCAGCTTAAGTTTTTAAAAAGCGTTTGTTTCAAAGATTTATTGACCAAAAACAGCTCCTTAAATTTCATGCCTTGTAAGTTTTAATATTCTTTAATAAATATTCTTTTAAATGTTTTTGCCTGTCTTTTAAATAATCGTTTAAAATATCAGTTGGGGCGTTAAAACCACTCCCCCACCAAATAGGATGGGTAAGCAGCTGAATTTTGGAAAAGCTTTCTGGTTTTAAAAAATTGCAAACGCATCCCTGCTTCCAATTTCCTTTTGAATCAGAAATGTATTTCACTTGGTTAAAAAAATATGGGCTGTAGGTTGAAACAAAGTCCTTGGTTTCTTTGCATAAAATATTTCCAACTGAACCTGCTTTGTGAAAAGAAACCACTTTTTTAATAGGGAAAAATTTACTGCATAAGCTGATCTGCTCTTCTATTTTTTGGGATTTCTTTAAATTGAAGTGGAGCGGGTTAAAATGAAGCCCGATATCATGGCCCAGGCAAGAAATTTCTTTTATTATGCTCAAAGACTCTTTTTCAAAAGGGTTGTAAAAAGCAGAATCAAGCTGGACAAAATAAGTGGCCCTTGCTCCTTTTTCTTTTTCAATCCTGGCTAATAAAACAGCTTTGTCAAGGGCGATGTCTATGTCATGGCGCAAATAAATTATTCCTTCTTTCCCTTTATCAAAAAAATCGCTAAAGGCATAACCCTGGCTTTTGGCTAAATCCAAAATCTCTTTATAATGCTCTAAGCTGAAATTACATTTCATAAAAACTTTTTATTGCTTTGGCTGTTTCTCTAATTTCTCCTTGTTCAAGTCCAGGATGTATTGGCAAAGACAAAACCTCTTCACAGGCCTGTTCTGATTTGGGAAAATCTCCTTTTTGATAACCCAGATAAGAAAAAGCTGGCTGCAAATGCAATGGCAAGGGATAATAAACCATACAAGGAATGCCTTTTTCTTTTAAATATTGCTTTAATTCATCTCTTTTTTCCGCTCTAACAGTATATTGATTATATATGTGAAGCGCGTCCTCTGAAACATCTGGAATTTCAACAATTCCGGACAATTCCCGATTGTACAATTCAGCGTTCTCAATTCTCTTTTTATTCCAAAAATCAAGATGCTTTAATTTAACCCTTAAAACAGCTGCTTGCAAAGCATCTAATCTGGAATTAATCCCCAAAACCTGATTAAGATACTTTTCTTTTTTAGAAGAGCCGTGGTTTTTAAACAACCTTATATTTTCAGCTAGGTTTTCATTATTGACAACAATCATCCCTCCGTCTCCCACACCCCCCAGGTTCTTTGAAGGAAAAAAGCTGAAACATCCTGCCTGGCCAAAAGACCCGGCTTTTCTGCCCTGATATTCAGCCCCTATTGCCTGGGCTGCGTCTTCAATAACAGCAATGTTGCTGTCTGAAGCTATTTCCATAATCTTTTCCATGTCTGCCATTTGGCCGAACAAATGAACCGGAATTACAGCTTTGGTCTTTTCGGTTATTTTCTCTTTGATTTTTTCAGGATCAATATTAAAGGTTTGCAAGTCAATATCTGCAAAAACAGGATTAGCCCCTGAATTGGCTATTACTTCTGCAGTCGCAATAAAACTAAAAGGAGGGACAATAACCTCGTCTCCCTTGCCAATGCCCAAAGATTTTAAACACAGAAAAAGGGCGTCTGTTCCTGAATTAACGCTCACTGCCTGCTTGCAAGCAGAATATAGGGCTATTTCTTGCTCAAGACTGCTCACTTCTTCTCCTCCAATAAAAACGCCTGAATCCAAGACTTTTTTAATTGCGCTGTCAATCTCCTGCCTTATTTCTTGATGCTGTTTTTTCAAATCTAAATACTCCATACTTTTTCTCCCTCCTTCTTGTATTTTCTCTGGCAAACCCCGCAAAAAGATTCCTCTTTTTCAAAAGTTAGCTTGTTTCCGCATTCGCAAACAAAACCAATAACTCTGGCAGGACAGCCAACAACCACGGTGTAATCTGGCACATCTTTTGTTACAACAGCTCCAGCCCCTATCATTGCCCATTTGCCTATTGTGTTGCCAGCCACAATAACGCTGTTAGCGCCTATTGAAGCTCCCTGTTTAACCAGAGTAGGTTTCCATTCTCCGTATTCAGGATAATCTTTTTTAGGATATTTTGCCCTGGGATTCAAATCATTGGTAAAAACAGCGGAAGGACCCACAAAAACATAATCTTGCAGAGTAACCAAGTCCCAAACATCAATGTTTGATTCCAGTTTCACTCCATTTCCCAAAACAGCCATAGACCCAACAAAACAATTATGGCCTATGGTGCAGTTTTCTCCTATTTTAGCTCCTTTTAAAATCTGGCAGTTTTGCCAAACCTTAGTGCCTTTTCCTATGTTTTTTTCCTGTTCAACCATATATGTATTATTATGTATTCTACGCTTTTTTTCTTCTTTTTTCAAGCCCATCTATATCCCCACACCCCTTTATGTTTTGAACAAATTCATAAACTCAGATGAAATTAACGGATCCAGATAAAATTGCATGGAGTTGCGCAAAACCACACAGACACACATAATTGCATAGATACGCATAATACATAATATATAATACAACGTAACATAATTTTCACGATCGTGAAAATTATGTTATCGATTCTCCTAATTATCTCTGTGGCTTATTTTAAAATCACTGCCTTAAAATCTTGTTGTGAATTTGCCTTATCGCAAACCCAATCCACTTTTCGCAATAAAAAAGATTATTCTAATTCAACCTCCTGAACAATAAATATTTTAATAAACCTGTCCAAAGAATGAAAATTTATTATTTCTCTTAAATCTTTTAAAACATCGTAAGGGCAAACCCAAATGCTTTTTTGAAATTTTTTAAAACCCAAACTCGTCAAAAATCTCCTAAAATCATCTCTATATTTTCTCATTCTTTCAGGAATATCAAAAACAACCATAATCCATTTTCCATCTTTTCTTTTTTTTAATCTATCTCCTAACCGGTGTTTTAAAAAGAAACATTTTTCCTTGCCCCTAAGAGTAAGTAAAACTCCTTGATTTTCTTTAATCTTAATGTAACCGTTTTTTTTTAAATAATAAACAAATTGAGCAAACTGCTTTCTTGATCTTTTTCTTTCTATGTTTTTCCAGAAATCCTCTCCGATAAGAGCAACCTGGCTAAAAGTTCTTATTTTAAAAATATCTAAGGGCGTTGATATTTTTTCAGCGTAATTATAAATTAACCAAAGAAATTGATCTGTAATGGGAAACTTCATATTTTATTTATTATGTTTTTATTTTATATTTACTTAACTCTCTGCCTTATATTAATAATAACATAATTTTCACGATCGTGAAAATTATGTTATGCGTTATTAAGGTCGCCGCGTTGTTAGGGTCGCTGATGAAACTATTAATAGTAGAGCTATATTAATAGCAGAGCTATATTAATAGCAGAGCTATTAGGTCGCCACCA
>Ga0272441_10002433_pt1 | contig 37545 bp, 31 predicted proteins | sample SSMProp6N_FD_193582 | JGI IMG/M metagenome (GOLD analysis project Ga0272441, IMG submission 193582) | Marine sediment archaeal communities from Little Sippewissett salt marsh, Falmouth, MA, United States - SSM-Prop-6N | ecosystem: Environmental > Aquatic > Marine > Wetlands > Sediment ...
ACCGTACGCCACATGAAGGGCCAGGGCAAAGAGGTCCTGTTCGATGCCGAACACTTCTATGACGGCTACAAGGACAGCCCGGAATTCGCACTGGATATGGTCGCCGCGGCCGCCGAGGCCGGCGCCTACGTCGTGGTCCTGTGCGACACGAACGGCGGTTCGCTTCCCAAAGAGATCTACGATATCACGCGCGCCGTGCGGCGCGCCGTGCCGGTCGCGCTCGGAATCCATACGCACAACGATTCCGGGCTGGCCGTCGCGAACACGGCCGAGGCCGTACGCGCCGGCGCCGTGCACGTGCAGGGCACGATCAACGGGTTCGGCGAACGCTGCGGCAACTGCGATCTGTGCAGCGTGATCCCGGTCCTGCGCCTCAAGATGGAACTCGCGTGCTGCGAGAAAGCGGAGCTCGCCGCGCTGCGCGACCTGTCGCTGTACTTCAGCGAGCTCGCCAATATCCGGCACGACAAGAAGGCGCCGTTCGTCGGGGAAAGCGCGTTCGCGCACAAGGGCGGCATGCACGTGGACGCGGTCACGAAGAACCCGCGCACCTACGAGCATGTCCAGCCCGAAACGGTCGGGAACCAACGCCGCGTTCTCATGTCCGAATGGTCCGGCGGCAGCAATGTCCTGATGAAGGCCGTCGAGCTCGGGGTCGGCGGACTCAAGAAGTCCTCGCCCGAAGTGCGCGAGATCCTCAAAGAGCTCAAGAAGCTCGAGGGCAAAGGCTACGCGTTCGAGGCGGCGGACGCATCCTTCGAGATCCTGATCCAGAAAGTGCTCAAGAAGCACAAACCGTTCTTCGAACTCAGGCAATTCAAGGTTCTCGTCGAGAAACACGGCAAGAACCGGCGCTGCATATCCGAGGCCACCCTCAAGGTCCGCGTGAACGGCGAAGAAGCGCACACGGTCGGGGAAGGCGACGGCCCGGTCAACGCGCTGGACAACGCGTTGCGCAAGGCCTTGCGCCGGTTCTACCCCGAAATCACCGACGTGCGGCTCACCGATTTCAGGGTCAGCATTCTCGACCCCGAAGAAGCAACCGCCGCGACGACCCGCGTACAGATCGAGAGCAGCGACGGCAACGAGACCTGGGGCACCGTCGGGGTCTCCGAGAATATTATCGAGGCGTCCTGGGAAGCCTTGCTCGACAGCGTCGAATACAAGCTGTTCAAGGAAGAAGCCAAGAAACGCAAAGCCAAGACAAAGCGATGATTGAGCTGGACAAGAAATACGATCCGAAGAAGGTCGAAGACCGCTGGTACGCTTGGTGGCAGGAACAAAACCTGTTCCATAACGCGGCCGAGCACGGCGGCAAGCCGTACTGCATCGTGATCCCGCCGCCGAACGTGACGGGCATCCTGCATATGGGCCACGCGCTGAACAACACGATCCAGGACATCCTGATCCGCTGGCAGCGGATGCAGGGCAAGAACACCGTCTGGCTGCCCGGCACGGACCATGCCGGGATCGCCACGCAGAATGTGGTGGAACGCGCGTTGCGAGAGGAGCAGAAGACGCGGGAGGATCTCGGCAGGGAGAAATTCCTCGAACGTGTCTGGGCCTGGCGCGAAGAGTACGGCGGCACGATCATCAACCAGCTCAAGAGGCTCGGCGCCTCCTGCGATTGGCTGCGCGAACGATTCACCATGGATGAGGGGCTCAGTAACGCGGTCGCCGAGGTCTTTGTGCAACTCTACGACAAGGGCCTGATCTACCGCGGCAACTACATCATCAACTGGTGTCCGCGCTGCACGACCGCGCTCTCGGACGAGGAAAGCGAGCACATGCCGATGCAAGGCAAGCTCTACTACATCCGGTACCCGGTCAAGGACGGCAAGCGCGGCCAGCATGTTACGGTGGCGACCACCCGGCCCGAGACGATGCTCGGCGACACGGCAGTGGCCGTGAACCCGACCGACGAGCGGTACACGGCACTGTTGGACAAGACCATCCTTCTGCCGGTCCTGAACCGCGAACTGAAGGTCGTCGCGGACGATTTCGTGGACCCCGAATTCGGCACGGGCATCGTGAAAGTCACGCCCGCCCACGATCCGAACGATTTCGAGATGGGCCGCCGCCACAAGTTGCCGGAAATCAACGTGATGAACGAAGACGGCACCATGAACACGGAGGCCGGCCCCTATGCCGGGCTGGACCGGATCGAGTGCCGCAAGCGGCTGGTCCAGGATCTGAAGACGCAGAAACTGCTCGAGAAGGTCGAGGACCACGAACACGCCGTCGGGCACTGCTACCGCTGCAACACGATGGTCGAGCCGCGCCTCTCCACACAGTGGTTCGTGAAGATGGAACCCTTGGCGCGGCCCGCGATCGAGGCGGTTAAGAGCGGCAAAATCCAATTCGTCCCGCAGCGCTGGACAAAGGTGTATCTGGAGTGGATGGAGAACATCCGGGACTGGTGCATCTCTCGCCAGATCTGGTGGGGCCACCGCATCCCCGTCTTCTACTGCGACGGCTGCAAACACGAGTGGGCGAGCAAAGGGCACCCGCGCACCTGCCCCAAATGCGGCGGGTCAACCATCCGTCAGGACGACGACGTGCTCGACACCTGGTTCTCCTCCTGGCTCTGGCCGTTCAGCACCTTCGGGTGGCCGGGCAAGAACGCCGACCTGAAATTCTATTACCCAACCCATGCGCTGGTGACCGGCTCCGAGATCATCTTCTTCTGGGTCGCGCGCATGATCATGGCCGGACTCGAGTTCATGGGCGATATCCCGTTCCGCAACGTGTATATCCACGGCACCGTCCGCGACGAAGACGGCCGGAAGATGAGCAAGAGCCTCGGCAACTCGATCGACCCGCTCACGATCATCGATCAATTCAGCGCCGACTCGCTCCGGTTCAGCCTCATGATGATCACCGCGACCGGCCAGGACGTCTTCCTCTCCGCCGAGCGCTTCGAGATCGGGCGCAATTTCTGCACCAAAATCTGGAACGCCGCCCGCTACATGCAGATGCAGATGAAACAAACGCGCGTCAACCCGCGCGACCACGAACTGGATCCTGCCCTGCTCTCGCCGGACGACAAGCACATCCTCGTGCGCCTGCACGAAACGATCGCTAGCTGCACCGATGCGCTGACGCGCTATCGCTTCAACGATATGGCACGCGAACTCTACGAGTTCGTCTGGCACCAGTTCTGCGACTGGTATGTCGAATATTCCAAGGACATCCTCTACGGCGACGACCAGGCCCGGCGCGAACAGGTCCTGCGCGTGATGCATCGCGTCTTCTCCGCCGCCATCAAGCTGCTGCACCCGCTCATGCCGTTCATCACCGAAGAGCTCTGGCACGCCATGGACTACGGCGACGAGGCAGACTCGATCATGGTGGAGCCGTGGCCCGAACCACTGAACACCGAAGAACGCCGGGCATGGGCCGCGGGTCGCGACCTGGTCGCCTACGTCGACGACAAGCATGACCTGATCCGGGTCGGCCGTACCTTGATGGCCGACTACGGGTTGCTGCCCTCCCAGGATATCCAGTTCGTGGTCAAGCCCGGCACAGAGAAGGCCGAACAGATGCTCAAGCAGGACATGGACTCGCTGAGCGCCCTGCTCAAGACGCGCTCGATAGAGGTCGACCGCGCCTTCGAGACGAGCAAGAAAGCGATGCCCAGCGGCGTCAGCAAGCTCGGCACGATCTACATGTCGATCGAGGGCCTGATCGACAAGGAGGCAGAGCTCGAGCGGCTCTCGAAACAGCGCGACAAGGCGACCGAAAGCCTGACCCGCGTGAACAAGAAGCTGGAGAACATGGGCTTCATAACGAAGGCCCCGAAACACGTGGTTGACGCGCAAAAGGCGTTGCAGCAGGATCTGGCGGAGAAGGTGGAAAAGCTCGAACGTCTGATCGGCACGCTCTCGGAGCTGTGATGGAAAACGCCGAACAAAACGAATTCCGTGCCAATCGCCTGTCGAACCTGGCCCGCCTGCAGGAGCTCGGCTACGCGCCGTTCGGCAGCGCATTCGAGCGCACGGGCCGGCTTGCCGAGATTCGGGCCGGCTTCGAAGAAGAAGCGCCTGTTCGGGCGGCCGGCCGCATGATAACGATCCGGAACATGGGCAAGACGATCTTCGCCGACCTGCATGACGGCAGCGACCGGTTCCAGCTGTTCCTGAACAAGAAACAGCTCGGCGACGCGCCGTTCGAGGCGCTGCGCTGGCTCGATGTCGGCGACCATATCGGGGTCGAGGGCAAGCTGTTCGTGACGCGGACCGGCGAGCAGACAATCCGGGTCGAACAGTGGACGCTGCTCGGCAAGGCGCTGTTGCCGCTGCCCGAGAAATGGCACGGACTGCGCGACGTCGAGGCACGTTACCGGCAGCGCTACCTGGACCTGGTCGCGAATCCCGAGGTCCGCGCGACGTTCGACAAGCGGATCGCGATGCTCCGGCAGATCCGCGCGTTCCTGGCCGGCCGCGGCTTCTCCGAGGTCGAGACGCCGATGATGCAACCGCAACCCGGCGGCGCCGCCGCCAAGCCGTTCGTGACCCACTTCGACGCACTCAGCACGGACATGTACCTGCGCATTGCGCCGGAACTCTATCTGAAACGTCTGCTCGTCGGCGGATTCGACAAGGTCTTCGAACTGAACCGCAACTTCCGCAACGAAGGTCTCTCGCGCACGCACAACCCGGAATTCACGATGCTCGAGATCTACGAGGCCTATACCGACGTCAGAGGCATGATGCAGCTCGTCGAAGACCTGATCCTGCACGTCGCCGACACCGTTTTCGGAACACGCAAGGTCGGCACGGAATCCGAGCCCATCGACCTTACCCCGCCCTGGCGCGAAGTCGCCTACCACGAGCTGATCAAAGAGAAAATGGGCGGCGAATGGTTCACGCTCCCGCGCGAGCAGGCGCGCGAGCGCGCCGCGGCGCTGGACCTGGAAATCGACCCCGCGTGGAGCCACCTGGAAATCACGCACGAGATCTATGAGAAAACCATTGAGCAGACGCTGCAGCAGCCCACGTTTGTTACACGGTTCCCGGCCGAGCTCGTTCCGCTCGCGAAAACCTGCCCGGACGACAGCGCGGTCGTCGACGTGTTCGAACTCGAGATCGGCGGCAAGGAAATCGCGCCCGCCTACAGCGAATTGAACGATCCGCTCGAACAACGCAAGCGGTTCGAACAGCAGGTCGGCCCCGACGCGCAGCGCGTGGACGAAGCGTTCCTGACCGCGCTCGATCACGGTATGCCGCCGGCCGGCGGGATGGGGCTCGGGATCGATCGGCTCATGATGGTGCTTTCCGGTATCGATGCGATACGAGATGTAATCCTGTTCCCGCAGCTCAAGCCAAAAACGGGATAGCGAAATATGCCGTTCTCTCTGTTCCTTGCGCTCAAGTATCTGAAGCCGAAACGCTCGTTCGTCTCGGCCGTCACCGTCATCTCGATCATCGGCGTGCTGCTCGGCGTCGCCGTGCTCGTCATCGTGCTCTCGGTCATGAGCGGGTTCGACGATATGTGGCGGAACAAAATCCTCGCCTTCAACGCGCATTTGACCGTCGGCGGCTGCGCGCTCGCGCAGGACCCGACCGAACTCGCGCAGCGCATCATGGAAGTGCCCGGCGTGCGCGGCGCCGCGCCCTATGTGCAAGGCCTCGTCTTCGCCCAACACCAGGAGGCCTTCTATACGCCGGTCTTCCGCGGCGTCGATCCGGAACAGGAAACGCTCGTCAGCGAAGTACCCAAATCCATACGCGAAGGCTCGTTCACCGTCGACGACGAAACCGTTGTCGTCGGCAGGGACCTCGCCATGCGGCTGGTGCTCAAGCCGGGCGACACGGTGCTGCTCTATTCGCCGCACAACTTCATCTCCCAAGAAGAACTCCGGCTGCCCGACGAGCTGACCGTCGGCGGCATCTTCGAACTCGGGATGTGGGAATACGACATGGGTTTCATTCTCGGCGGCATGGAGACTGCACGCGATCTGTTCGGGTTGAGCAGCGGCGCGGAAGAAATCCATGTGATGACCGACGACCCGTTCAAGGCCGCGCAGGTCGCCGAACGCGTCAAGACCGTGCTCGGCCCGGGCTACACCGTCACGACCTGGATGGAACGGCATCGCAGTCTGTTCGGCGCGCTGCAGGTGGAAAAGAACATCATGTTCTTCCTTCTGATCTTCATCACGCTCGTGGCCGCCTTCGGCATCACGAACACGCTCATCACCGAGACCGTCCAGAAGACACGCGAAATCGGACTGCTCAAGGCGGTCGGCTTCTCGCGCGCGAAAATCATGGGCATCTTCCTGTGGCAAGGCTTGATCCAGGGCGTGATCGGCACGGCATGCGGGATCGGGTCCGGGCTGCTCGTGCTGCGATTCCGAAACAATATTCTCGGTTGGCTCAACCGTTACACGAATTTCGAGCTGTTCCCGAAACAGCTCTACCGGCTGAATGAACTGCCCGCGCATACGGCCGTACTGGACGTCGTCGTCGTGGCGGTCTGCGTGCTGACGATCTGCACGCTTGCGGGCCTGATCCCCGCGTACCGGGCCTCCCGGTTCGATCCTGTCAGGGCGTTGCGCTATGAGTGAACCCGCTGAAAACCAAACACAGACAGCGCCGGAACCCGACATCGTGCTGGACGCGAAGAACATCGACCGGATCTTCAATCCGGGGCGCAGCCAGCTGCATGTGCTGAAGGATGTCTCCGTCTCTGTTTACGCGGGTGAAGTCCTGTGCATCGTCGGCGCGAGCGGCGCCGGCAAGAGCACGCTGCTGCATATCATGGGCGGGCTCGACCGGCCGACCCGCGGCCGTGTCTATTTCTGCGGCGAGGATCTGTACGCGCTGCCGCCGCGTCGGCTCGCGCAGATCCGGGCCGAGCAAATCGGGTTCGTCTTCCAGGCCTACCACCTGCTGCCCGAACTGGATGTGCTGGAAAACGTGATGCTGCCCACCATGGCACGGACCGGCGCTGCTCGTGAGAGCCGCAATGCCTGCCGCGACCGCGCCATGGAGTTGCTGCGCGCCGTGGGTCTGGCCACACGCGCCCAGCACATGCCATCCGAGCTCTCGGGCGGCGAGCAGCAGCGCGTCGCGCTGGCGCGCGCACTCGTAAACGCGCCGCAGCTCGTGTTCGCCGACGAGCCGACCGGCAACCTCGACAGCCGGACCGGCAAGCACGTACTCGACCACCTCTTCGCGCTCACCGAGCGAAGCGGCCATTCGCTGGTCGTGGTCACGCACAACTTCGAGGTCGCCTCTCGCTGCGCGCGCGTGGTCAGGCTCGAGGACGGCCAGATCGCCGCCGAACAGGTCGGGCCCGACGCGGCGATCAACCGCCAGTGACGGCGCTGCCACCGTCTCGACTATTGACCACCCATTCCGCCCCGCACATGCCGGCCGGACATCACCACAAGCGCAAACGCTTCGTCACCGCGGCGCAAAGCGCTGTGTTCGACCGGTTCCGCAAACGTCAAAGCGAGCACGTTGTCCTGTACTACTGTTACCGCCCGGCTGTGCCGGGACCGTCGTGCGCCGGAGACTCTGAACCTTCGCCAAAAAGAGCTTTACAACCGAATTGTCGCCCGATAAAGTGCACGCGGCAATAAAGGAAAAAGAGAAAAGAAGAGGCAGGAAACAGCAGGAAAGCGAATGGCGAAGACGAAGGAAAAGACCAAGGCTCAGATCGTAAAAGACTACCGGTTGCACGACAAAGATACCGGCTCCGCGGAGGTGCAGGTTGCTCTGCTGACGCATCGCATCAACAAGCTGACGCAGCATCTCCAGAACCACAAGAAGGATCACAGTTCGCGTTACGGCCTGATCAAGATCGTGAGCGCGCGCCGCAGCCTTCTCGACTACATGCGAGCCAAAGACGAAAAGCGGTATCGGGAGATCGTCAAGCGACTGGAGCTGCGCCACTAGTCGAGACCGCGTCATTCCCCCCTTCACCGACGGAACACGTCACACCCGCAAACGAGTCTGGTCTGATCGTCGTTTCAAAGACTATCCAACCACACAAGGAGAGACATGAAAGACACGTCATCCGTAGAAGTCGACCTGGGCGGCAAGCCCCTCGTAATCGAAGCCGGCAGACTCGCACCACAGGCGGCAGGCGCCGTGACCGTTCGGTTCGGCGACACCATGCTGTTTTGCGCGGCCACCGCCAGCAAAACCCCACGGGAAGGCATCGATTACTTCCCGCTGCAAGTGGAATACCGCGAGAAGTTCTACGCTGCCGGCCGGTTCCCGGGCGGTTTCTTCAAACGCGAGGCACGTCCCGCGGAGAAAGAAATCCTGACGGCCCGCTTCACGGACCGTCCGATCCGTCCGCTTTTTCCTGAAGGCGAGCGCAACGACGTACAGGTCAACGCCATGCTGCTGAGTGCGGACGGCGAGAACGACGCCGACGTGCTGAACATGGTCGCCGCCAGCTCGGCGCTCACCCTCTCGGAACTGCCCTTTCGCGGCCCGATCGCCGGCGTCCGGATCGGGCGCGTAAACGGCGAATTCGTCGTCAACCCGACCCACACGCAGATGCAGGAAAGCGACCTGGACCTCGTCTACGCCGGCCTGCGCGAACTGCCGGTCATGATCGAAGGCAGCGCCAGGGAGATCAGCGAAGTCGACCTGGTCGCCGCCATGAAGCTGGCGCAGGAATACTGCGTCCAACTCATCGATGCGCAGCTCGAGCTGCGCAACAAGCTCGGGCTGCCTGAGAAAGCGCCGGCCCCGGACATCTGCGACGAGGAACAGCTTAATGCCGCACGCGAGCTGGCCGCCGAAGAACTCGCCGCCGCGTACAAGACCGCGGACAAGCAGGAACGGCAGGCGAAGCTGGACGCCGTTCGCGAGGCGTTGCAGGCGAAGCTGCTCGAGAAGAACGAAGAAATCAGCGCCGAATCCTTCCGTGCCACTTTCGAGAGCCTGGAGACCGAGGTCGTCAGACGCCTCGTGCTCGACGAGAACCGACGGCCCGACGGCCGCGGCCCGGACGATCTGCGCGAACTGGACGGACAAGTCGGCCTGCTGCCGCGCGCGCACGGCTCCGCCTTGTTCAGCCGTGGCGAGACGCAGGCGCTGGGCAGCGTCACGCTCGGCACGATCAGCGACGGCCAGAAGCTCGACGCGATCACGGGCGGGTCCGACGAGAAACGGTTCATGCTGCACTACAATTTCCCGCCGTATTGCGTGGGCGAAGCGGGCCGCATCATGGGGCCGGGCCGCCGCGAGGTCGGACACGGTGCGCTGGCCGAACGCTGCCTGCTCCAAATCATGCCGGACGACTATGCGTACACCGTACGGCTCGTCTCCGATATCATGTCCTCGAACGGCTCCTCCTCGATGGCCAGCGTCTGCGTCGGCTGCCTCGCGCTCATGGACGCCGGCGTGCCGATCAAGAAGCCGGTCGCCGGCATCTCGATCGGGCTGTTCAGCTCCCCGCAGAAAAACGTTCTGGTCACCGACATCATGGGCGCCGAAGATCACTACGGTGATATGGACTTCAAGGTCGCCGGCACACGCGACGGGATCACCGGGTTCCAGGTGGACCTCAAGATCCCCGGCCTCGCCTGGGACCTCGTCGAAGGTGCATTCGAGAAGGCGCGGACGGCACGCGGCAAGCTGCTCGACTTCATGGCCACCGTGATCGAGAAGCCGCGCGACGATCTCTCTCCGCACGCCCCGCGCATCCATCAGATGAAGATCGATCCGGAGAAGATCGGCGCCGTGATCGGGCCGGGCGGCAAGATCATTCGTGGGATCCAGGACGCGACCGGCGTCCAGATCGACATCGAAGACGACGGCACGGTCAGCATCTTCAGTGCCGACAAGGACGGCATGGAGGCGGCCGTCGCACAGGTCGAAGGAATCGTGGCCGAAGCCGAGGAAGGCGTCATCTACGAAGGCAAAGTCACCTCCGTCAAGGACTTCGGCGCCTTCGTCGAAGTGCTGCCCGGTACCGAGGGGCTCTGCCACATCAGTGAACTCGCCGACTTCCGGGTCGGCCGTACCGAAGACGTCTGCAAGATCGGCGATGTGCTCAAGGTCAAGTGCATCGGCGTCGAAGGCGACCGGATCCGGCTGAGCCGACGCGCGGCGATGCAGGATCTGGGCGAGGAAACGCCGCCCGACCAACGCCCGCAGGGCTCCGACCGCTACGACCGGGACCGCGACCACGGTGACCGCCGCGATCGCGGCGACCGCGGCGACCGCAGTCGCGGGCGCGGGGACCGAAGCCGCCACGACCGTGGCGGCGGACGCGGCGATCGCGGTGGACGCCCGCCACGACGCGGCGGCGACCGCGGCGGCGACCGCAGCGGCGGCCGCCGGCGGTATGACTAGTTTCGGGGTTCGGGTTCCGGGTTTCGGCAGGAGGTGTCCGCCTGCCCGGCAGACGGGAAGATCCGCTCGGGCGGCACACGGCCGGCGGGCCGTTCGATCAGCTCGAGAGTTACGCCGATTCTGTCCTCGGTGTCGAGATAGGCATAGTGGCCGTCACCGTCCCGGCCGAATCCGGCGCCGTCCTGCGTCATGCTCATGCCGGCCGCTTCGGCTTGTGCCAGGGCGGCCTGCATATCCTGGACGAGCACGCCGAAATGATGGACGCCCTCCCCGTGTTGCTGGAGAAACGCTTCATAGACCGTGTCGCCTTCGAGCGGCTGCACGAGCTCGATGCGTAAGTTGCCGATGTACGAAAGCGCAACCTTCATCCTGTAGTCAGCCGGCTTGCCGTGCCGACTCATGCGCTTGACCAGCGGCTTGCCGTAGGTATAGATGTGCCAAGGCCCGATTCCGAACGTGTTCCAGTAATTCTCGACTGTCTTGTCGAGATCCCGCACGATCAGACAAACCTGCGCCACGCCCTTGATCGGAAACGGCGCCGCCGGATTCGCGGGTGCCGGTTCTGTGCTCTTCATCTCTGTCCTCCCTCAGAAAATGGCGATCCCGGAGACTCTCTTGACCGCGAATTCCTGCTGTTTGTGCCTCGCCCCTCTTCCGGAATTCCGGGCGCACCGCCCGGTCAGCCCGCGAGAAACACGGCCTTCAGGACCTTGCCCGCCAGTGCCAGTTTCGCGCCGGTCACGAACTCGGCGAGCGGGAACCGGTGCGTCACGAGCTTGTCCATCGGAATCCGGCCGGACGCCATGAGTTTGAGCGCGGTGCGGTGGTGCCGCGGCGCAAAGATCGTGGTGCCAATGACCTCAAGCGCGTTGTAGTGCACCAGATTCATATCCACGCCCGGCTTGCTCTCCTCCGGCGGCAGTCCGCCAAACAACAGCACGCGCCCGCCCTTGGCCGCCATCTCGACGGCCGCCACTTGGGATTTCGGCGAGGGGTTCGCGGAAATCACGACGTCCACACCTTTGCCGCCGGTCAGACGCCGGACTTCCTCAACGAGGTCGCACTTCGAAACGTCGACAAGATGGTCCGGCTCGAAACGCGCCGCCAATTCCAGGCGCGAGGCCTGCAAATCGGCAATCAACACTTTGTCGGCCCCGCGGCTGCGCGCGAGCCCGACGTGAATGCACCCGATCGGGCCCGCCCCGATAACGGCCACCGTATCGCCCAGTCCGATCCGGCCTTTCTCCTGGGCGTGGATGCATGAGGCTATCGGTTCCGCGATGCCGGCCACGTCCATGTCGAGCCCGTCCGGCACGCGCTGGATGGTGCCGAGCCGAACACTTTCCGCCGGCACCGCCATGTACTCCGCAAGCCCACCGTGCCAGGCCTGCGCCAGCTCCTTGTAGTCCTGGCACAGCGCGAATCGGCCGTCGACACAGGCCTCGCATTGCCCGCAGAATACCAGCGGCGCCACGGAAAGCTTGTCGCCCGGCCGCCAACAGCCCTGGTATTGTGCGCCGACCTCCACGACCGTCCCGCTGACTTCGTGCCCGATCACCCACGGCAAAGTCACCCTGTGATGACCCCGGCGTAGCGTGCGCAGGTCCGACCCGCACAGCCCACAGGCGTGTACTCTCAGCAACAACCCCGCCTCCGGACACTCCGGCACGGGCACGTCTTCAACCCCATAGTCGCCGGGCGCCCGTACGACAACCCCCTTCATGGTGTCCACACCCATCGCTCCGCTCCTCTTCCCGAGCAAACTCATGCAGGGCGGCGCACCGGACCCGCCCTACCCCTCCTGCCCGATCAACGTGTCCTGCATCTTGCGCAGACGATAGACGAACGTGCCGCTATCGGCAGCGAAATTCTGCTCCGTCATCGGCGCCCCGGCCGCAATATCGGCAGTGACCCTGCCGGCTTCCGCCAGCCCGATCGGGACCGCCTGCATGGCCAGCGCCTCCTCGTAGGTGTAGATCCGGCCGAAAAAGTCGCCCCCCCCGATACCGCCGACCTTCTCGCCCGCCTTCAGATCCCGTTTGGCCACGCACACGACCTCAGAATACATGCGCAGCGGCGTGATCGTACGCTCCCCGTACAGAACCGCCTCGGCGATCGACATCGGCACTTCCAGGTTGCAGTTGTGGTACGGCCGGTACTGCAGATAGTACGGGCCTTCGCCGTGCCCGAAAAACTTCATGTCTTTGCGAACATGCTCGTCGTCGCTCGACACGATCGCAAACACGCCGGGTGCAACCTTCCCGGTCGAATACTCCACGGTTCCGCGCCGCTCGAAAATGCCCCCGTCCGCTTTCGGAATCAGCCGGCGCGACAACTCGCCCAGCTCCACCTTCCGGCCGTGCATTCCGGGCTTGTCCGGCAGCAGGCCGGTCGCGTTCGAGACCGCGGCCATTTCAACCATCGTCTTGGTCCCGTCGATAAAGGCGCACAGCATCTTCGGATTCATGTCCTTGCCTGCCGCTTCCTCGGCGCAACGTTCCGGCGTCATCGTGAAATCGACGGGATTGTTCTTGCCCTTGCCAAGGCAAACCACCTCGAACCCCATCACCCGCGCCTGGTTGTACAGCAGCATGAGCACACCGGGCTCGTCGCCCATCGCAACCGTGTACACGGTGCCCATCTGCCGGGCCTGCCGGTCCAGCAAGGCGCCTACCGTGACATCCGTTTCCACGTTCAACATGATCACCGGCGTCCGGTTCACGATCGCACTCCAGGCGACCTGCGCGCCGTTGTCCGCAAAGCCGGTCGCCTCCACGACCGCATCCACACCTTCCAGCTCCGGCACAAGCCGCGCGTTCGTGCACACAACACGCTTGCCCGCGCGTAACGCGTCCTCGGCCTTGCCGCGCACGTCCGTCACGACCACATCCTGCTCGCGTACGCCGATCTCCGCCAGCACGGCCAGGGCACGGTCCGGCACGAGATCCGCAATCACCATCATCGCCATGCCTTCCACGTTGTGCACCGCGTGGACCATGCCGGATCCCATCTGCCCACACCCGACCAGCCCGGCCTGGATCGGCTTGCCGGCGGCTTCACGTTCCTGCAACTTGCGGTAGATTTCCATCGCGCTCCTTTCACTCGCACGCTTCACGCAACGCGGCCAGTTCCCTGTAGTCCTGTTTCACGTGTTCGTAGATCTTCTTGTATAGCTCGAAATGCGCCTGGTACCGCTCATGATTCGCGGGATCCGGGTCCATCTGTTCAACGTATTCGGCCCATTCCTTCGCGATCCCGAAACCCTTCAGAACACCCGTCGCCACACCGGCCAGAATCGCGTCCCCGAACGGTGCGCCGGTCCGCCGCTTCACCAGAACGGTCGGCACATCAAACACGTCCGTGATGATCTGACGCCAAAGCCGGCTCTTCGCGCCTCCCTCGTTCATGACCAGAGGCAGATTGATCTTGCGGCCCGACGCCTTGATGATCCGGAACTAATCGTACATCGCAAACGCGACGCCTTCCATCGTCGCTCGGACCAGATGCCCTTTTGTGTGGTTCAAGCTCAACCCGAAAATGCAGCCGCGCGCATAAACATCCCAGATCGGACTGCGTTCCCCCATCAGGAACGGCAGTACAATCAGGCCTTCGCTGCCAAGCGGCGCCTTCTCGGCTTGCACGTTCAACAACTCGTACGCGTCCACTCCCAGGTTGCGTTCCGCCTGTAGCTCCGCCTGGGAGAACGTGTCGCGCAAATACCGGATCGACTGCCCGCCCGTAATCGTGGTCGGCACGCAGATGTAGGTGTCTTCCGATTCCACCGTGTAGCCGAACTCCATCAACTCGTAAATGAAATCGGTCGACTTGTGGATCACCCCGAAATTCCCGCACGTGCCCAGATTGCTCTGAATGTCGCCCACTTCCGTCGCGCCGCCGCCCAGCCAGCCCGCGTTGCAGTCCACCTGGCCCGCCGCCACCGGCGTGCCGGCCGCCAGCCCCGTCTGCCGGGCCGCCTCCGACGTCACCTCCCCGACGATCTCTTCGCACTTGTGCAGCTCCGGCATGAGCGCCTTGTCCACGCCGATCCGATCCAGCATCGCCTCGTCGAACCGCTTGTTCAGTATGTCGTAGGCGACACCCCAGAAACAGGCTGCCGAGTAGTGCGCCGTGAACTTCCCCGTCAGTTTGCTCGTGATGAACCCGTCGATCGTCAACGACTTGTGGATCCGACGGTATGCCTCAGGACGATGGTCCCGCTCCCACATCAAATTCACAATCGACGGGTGGTCCTCCAACCGATAGGCCGAAAGCTCGAAAATCCGGGCCGCCCCAACGTTCTCCTTAAGCCACTCCACCTCCGCCGTCGCACGGCGGTCCATCAAGTTGTACGCGTTGTGAATCGGATCACCCGAGCCGTCCACCATGACCAGCGACGGTAACGCCGAAGAACACGCCACGCCTCGAACCTCCGTGGCCGAAACCTGCGCGTCCCGCATGCAACGACCCATCAGCCGACACGCAATCTGCCAGTACAGGTTCGGATCGTGTTCAGACCAGCCCGGCTTCGGGTGCAGTATCGGATACTCCTCAAAAGCATACGCCAGCACCGCGCCCTGCGTGTCGATGATGCACGCTTTCGCACCGCCCGTCCCGTAGTCCAGGCCCATCAAATACTCGGACATCTCATGCCCTCCTTCGAGAATCCTTCGACCAGGATCCCCTGCTGCTCGCAATTCTCGCGTATCGCGCGAATACAACCAAGGCCTTCTCCCCCGTCCGGAACCGTCGCCGCCAGCCCTACCCTCCGATTCAGCACCCAAAAACACTAGTACATATTTTCATCTTATTCAAGGTGTTTTCGCAAATTTATTTCCCTATCCCGCAGGATATCTTGACTTTTGCAAGGTTTTAGACTATCCTACGAACAATATTGTTTCGCATTTTAGTGTCGTATTATGAAAACCCAGACAGGTAGGGTGGCGCGGCAAACACGGGGCAGCGGGCGGGACGCGGCGGCATCGGGCGGGGTGCCGCATCTGTGCGAGGTACGCCTGAAGTCGGTGTACGATGCGCTGAAACGCGCGGAGCGTCGAGCGGCGGACTACGTGCGCTCGCATCCGGCGCGTATACGGAGTTGGAGCATCGTGCAGGTGGCGCGTGGGGCGGGCTGCAGCGAAGCGACGCTGGTTCGGCTGGCGCGGCGTCTTGGGTACAAGGGCTATGCGGCGTTGAAGTCGGATTTTCGGGCAGCGACCGGGCCGCCGGACCCGCTGCTGGAGTACGGCGACATCACGGCGCAAGACGGGTTTTTGGCAGTAGCGGAGAAAGTGTTCGCGGCCTCGATCCAATCACTGACGGACACGCTGTCGGTTCTGGACGGACCCCGGTACGAGGCGGCGGTGGAGGCGTTGGTTGGGGCGCGTCGGATTGTGTTTTGCGGGTTGGGCGACGCGGCGGTAGTGGCATTGTCGGCGGCGCAGAAGTTTTCTCGGCTCGACACCGACTGCCGCGCGAGCGCGGACCCGGATCTTCAACTGATCTACTGCAGCCACCTGAGCGCGGGCGACGTTGTGGTGGCCGTCTCGCACAGCGGCCGGAGCCGTCCGGTTCTGGACTCGGCGCGCGAGGCGGCGCGACGCGGGGCGCTTGTGATCGGCATCACGAATGTGCCGTACTCCCCGCTTGCGAAGGCGGCACAGATCGTTCTGTTGACGGCAGACTTCTCGGAGCACATCACGGGCGAAGTGATCTCGAAGCGGGTAAGCGAGCTGTGCATTCTGGAGAGTCTGTACGTGAACTATCTGTTGCACAAGGGGCAGCGGAGCCGTCGCGCGCTCGCGCAGAGCAATCGCGCGGTGGGGGTCAACAAGATCTAGTCTCGTGTTGGAGACGGACTCCGGCAAGGAAGCGGGGCGTCGGCACCGGCCGGCGGCGCTTGACTTTGGCGCAGCAGGCACCTAGTCTCGTTAAGACGCGAAGAAGCGCGAACGCCAGGAGCCGATGACGAAACGAGAGCATAGCAGCGGCGTCCGCATCCGCCCGCTGATCTCGTCGGACGAGATCCAACGACGCCTGACCGGGTTGGTTTCGGAGATTGCCGGGGATCTGCCGCACACGGAAATCGTGCTTGTCGGTCTGATGCGGGGGGCGTTCATGTTCATTTCCGACCTGGCGCGCATGTTCTACTACCATCAGATCCCGATCCAGATCGATTTCATGACGACGGTTTCCTACGAGGGCAAACGTTCGTCCGGCCGCGTGCGGGTGCTCAAAGACGTGGGGGAGGACCTGACGGACCGGGACGTACTGCTGGTCGACGACGTACTGGACACAGGCTTGACGCTCGAACACGCCTACAAGCTGTTGAGCGAACGCAAAGCGCGCAGTCTGCAGACCTGCGTGCTGCTGGACAAACAGGTCGCGCGCACGATCTCGCTGAAGCCGACGTACGTCGGCTTCACGATTGACGATGCGTACGTGGTCGGGTACGGACTGGACTACAACAACCGGTTCCGGGAATTGCCGTTCATCGGGGTGCTGGAGGACGCGCCGGAGGGTTGACTATTTACGGTCCAGCTCGTGCCGAACCGCCTCGGCGAGCTTGCGGCGGGTCAATGGTTTGCGGACATAGGGGCCGGCCCCCAACTCCTGGGCCAGCGCAACCTTGTCGGACTCGGCATAGCCGGAGACGATGATCGCGCGCTGCTTTGGATTGATCACCTTGACGCGTCGGTAGGTTTCGGCGCCATCGATCCCGGAATCCATGATCATGTCGAGGATCAGCAGATCCGCGGCCTGCTCCTTGAGATAGGCGATGGCGTCCTCCCCGCTCTGGACCCCCGCGACCTGGTAGCCGAGGCTGCCGAGCACGCGGGTGTTCACTTCGATCTGGAGCGGATCGTCGTCGACAATCAGGATTGCCTCGGAGCCGCCGGGTATTTCGTGATCCTTTTCCCTGTCGGGCTCGATCTGCGCGCGACAGACCGGCAGATAGAGGGTGAAGGTGGTCCCGCGCGAAGGCAGGCTTTCCAGGTCGATATAGCCGCCGTGGTCCTCCATGATTCCGTAGACGACACTCAAGCCCAATCCCGAGCCACGCTGCTTGGTGGCCTTCTTGGTCGTGAAGAAGGGGTCGAAGATCTTCATGAGGTTCTCGGAAGGGATTCCACAGCCGGTATCCGAGATGGTGACCTTGACGTATTCGCCACGCTTGATGGAGCTGTAGTTTCCGACCGGCGCATCGAGATAGACGTTCTCTGAGCTGATGAACAGCACGCCCTCGGCGCCCATTGCCTCGATCGCGTTCTGGCAGAGGTTCTCGATCACGCGCATGAGCTGCTCGCCGGCGCCGCGCACGTTCATGAGGTCGGGCGCCATCTTCTGGCGCAGCTCGACGCCGCCGGGCAGGATGCCCTTGTGCAGGAAGACGCTGACCTCGCTGATCACGTCATTGAGATTGACGACCTTGTGTTCGATATGCCCACGCCGGGACAGGGCCAGCAGTTGCTGGTTGATATCCGCCATCTGCTGGGCCGTATGGGCGATCATCTCGAGATCTTCGCGCGCCTTGGACTCTTCGGGCAGGGCCATTTTGATGAAGTCCGGGTAGGCGAGCAGCGGGGTGAGCAGGTTATTGAAGTCGTGTGCAATCTGCCCGACGATCATGCCGGCGGTTTCCAGCCGTTCGGCGATGGCCAGCCGGGCCCGGGTCTTGGCCAATTCTTCCTCCGCGCGCTTGCGTTCGGTAATGTCTTCTTTGACCGCGAGATAGTGGGTGATCGTGCCGTCGGTGTCCTTGATCGAAGAGATGCTTGCGAACTCCCAGTACAGCTCGCCGTTCTTCTTCTTGTTGTGCATTTCCCCGCGCCACTCGCCGCCCCGCGAGATGGACTGCCAGAGCCGTGCGTACTCCTCGGGCTTGGTCTCGCCGGACTTGAGAAAACGCGGGTTCTTGCCGATCACTTCATCGGGCGCATAGCCGGTGATCTGCGAAAACTTCGGATTCACGTATTCGATCCGGCCATCGGGGTCCGTGATCATCACGACACTCGGACTTTGCTCGACGGCCCGCGAGAGTTTGCGCAGCCCTTCCTCGCGGGTCTGCAGTTCGCGGGTATACTGCTCGAGCTCCACGAGCATGCGCTGCCGTTCGATCGCATAGCGCAGTGCGCGGCAGAGCAGGTTGCTGTCGACGTTGCCCTTGACCAGGTAGTCCTGAGCCCCTTCGTGCACCGCGCGCACGGCCAGGGTCTCGTCGTTCAGGCCGGTCATCACGACGATCGGGATGTCGGGTGCCGCGGTGTGAGCGCGCTGGAAGGTGTCCAGGCCGGAACCGTCCGGAAGAGACAAATCCAGCAGCACGACGTCCGTCTCGCCCTTCCCGAGCTCCTCGAGACCGCGTCCGAGCCGGTCCGCATACGCGAGCACAAACGGTGTGCCGTCTTCCTCGGCGAGCAGTTCGCGCAGGAACCGCACATCGCCGGGATTGTCTTCGATCAGCAACACTCTGATCCGTTCACGGGCCATGCCAAATCCTTGTGTCAGCTCAGCTATGTCGGCGCCGGAGCGCCGGCCGGGCTCGTGCGGGCGGCTCAGGGGCCGCGCTGCGGCAATCGCACGATACTCAACCAGAAATATCGAATGTATTTGACGAGCGTCACGAAATCGTCGAGATGGACGGGCTTCGGAATATAGCAGTTGGCCTGCAGCTCGTAGGTGCGCATGATGTCCTCCTCGGCCTGGCTGGTCGTCAGGATCAGCACCGGGATATGCTTGAGCTGCTCGTCCGTCTTGATCGCGGCCAACACCTCGTGCCCGTTGACCTTGGGCAGGTTCAAATCCAGCAGAACAATATCGGGACGTACGGCATCCTTATACGGGCCCTGCCGTCGAAGAAAGGCGATGGCCTCATGTCCGTCGTTCACGACGTGCAGGGCGTTGGCCACGTCATTCTCCCTGAACGCCTCGAGGGTCAAGCGCACATCCGCGGGGTTGTCCTCGACCAACAGGATCTGGACGGGCCGCGCGGGTCTGGAAGCATCGTCGCTCATGCCCCGTCCTCCGCGGCCGTCAAGGCGGGCGGGAGTTTGACGATCGTGAACCAGAAATTCTCCGTTGCCTTCACGACCTTGATGAACTGCTCCATATCGATCGGCTTCGTGATGTAGCAGTTCGCGTGCAGGTCGTAGGTGCGCAGAATATCCTCTTCCGCCTTGGACGTGGTGAGAATCACGACGGGGATCCGCCGCAATTCCGCGTCCTGCTTGATCTCCGCAAGCACTTCGCGCCCGTCTTTTCTCGGCAAGTTCAAATCCAGAAAGATGATATCGGGCCGGGCGGCATCCGCATATTCGCCTTCGCGGCGCAAGACCTTGATGGCTTCCTCGCCGTCTTCGGCGACAACCAGGTTGTTGAGCACCTTGCTCTCCTTCAACGCCTCTTTCGTCAGCCGCACGTCGCCTGGGTTGTCTTCGACAAGCAGGATCTCCACCGGCCGTCCGATATCCTCTGTTGTCATGAGCTCTGCTTTCCTTTCGCTGGTATCGTAAAGAAAAAGGTGGCGCCCTTGCCTACTTCGGACTCGACCCAGATCGTGCCGCCGTGGCGCTCGGCGATCTTCTTGCAGATCGCCAGGCCGATGCCGGTTCCTTCATACTCGTTGCGACTGTGCAGGCGCTGGAAGATAACGAAGATCCGCTCGACATACTGCGGGTCGATCCCGATCCCGTTGTCGCGCACGCTGAAAGTCCAGGTGTTCTCATGGCGTTCCGCTCCGATGCGCACTTCGGGCGTGACGCCTTCGGGCTGGAACTTGACGGCATTGCCGATCAAGTTCTGGAGCAGCTGGCAGAGCTGCACGTCGTCGCCCAGCACGGTGGGCATCGGATCGCACGTGATCTTGGCTTCCGACTCCTGAATCGTCGCCTTCAGATTCGCGAGGACACGGTCGAGAACCTTCTGCAGATCGATCTGCTGAAACGCCTTGCCGCGCGTGCCGACACGCGAATACTGCAGCAGATCACTGATCAACTGCTGCATGCGCTTGACGCCGTCGACCACATACTCGATCCACTCGTCGGCCTCCTTGTCGATAGCCCCCCGGAACCGGCGTTCGAGCAACTGCACGAAGCTGGCGACCATCCGGAGCGGCTCCTGCAAGTCGTGCGAGGCGACATAGGCGAATTGCTGCAGATCCGCGTTGGACCGCGCCAGCTCGTCGGTGGTCTCACGCAACTCGCGCTCCGCGCGTTTGCGCTCGGTGATATCGGTGATGCTCCCGACCATGCGCACGGTGGGCCCCCGCGAGCTCTGCACGACACGGCCCCTGTCCCAGACATCCAGGTACCGGTCGTCGCGGGTACGGAACCGGTATTCGGCAACGAAGTCCTGGCCCGCCCGGATATCGTCGGAGATCTGGTCGAGCACACGCTGGCGGTCTTCCGGATGAATATGAGAAATGCGCCACTCGAAAGTAGGGTCGACTTCGTCCAGGTCGTACCCGAACACTTCCGTCAAACCGTCCGTCCAGATCATCGAGTTCTTCTCGATGTCCCAGTCGTAGATTGCGCTGTTGACCGCGCGCGAGGCGAGCCGAAAACGTTCGTTCGCTTTCTGGATCTCTTTGCGGGCCCGCTCGCGCTCGGTAATGTCGCGGATGAACCAGCAGAGCTCGCCTTCCGGCGTCAGGTGCAGGCGGTTCACCGCAATTTCGGCAGGAAACGTCGTACCGTTCTTGCGTACGCAGTGCGCCTGGATCAACGTGAAGCGCTGGCCCCGTAGATTCTCCCGGATCTGCGCAATCAGCGCGCTGCTCGAGCCGCTGATGACGTTGAGCACGTTCAGGTGCGCCAGTTCCGGCTTCTTGTACAGCAGGAACTGCAGGGCCCGCACATTCTCGTCCAGGATCTTGCCGCGCATGTCCGTCACGAGCACGGCATCGTAGATGCTCTGCAGCAGCTCCTGATACAGCGAGTCGGGTTCGTCACCCCGGCCGTGCAGCCCCATGCCCGGCGTACGCGGCAGGACGCGCGGCGTATGGATCCGCTTGGTGGGGCTGGCCGTGCGTTGGGCCTCCGCCATCTTCTCCATTTCCTCCGCCTTTTCCGGCGTCAGATCGATGCGCATCGTGGAGCCGAGTTTTTTCGCTTCTGCCACACCAACCACCTTCCGGGGCTGAACTCGCGGCTGATCCGAGCACGTCACCCGATACAAATAAGGGCCATCCAGGCATGCCCGCAGGCACTCCTGAGGCCATCGTATCTTACAGGCAAGGTGTATGCCGGTCAAGGCGCTTGTCTGGCTGGTCCGACTACTGCACGCGAATCGTGCAATACGGGCTAGAGCAGCGAGATGGCGTCGACATCGATGGCCCACGAGACGTCCTTCGGCCAACTCATGTTCTTGAGCGTGGCGGTCAACACGGGGGTCAGTGTGCGGATATGCTTGCTGCGCAGCATGAGCTGGTATCGATAGAGACCCTTGATGCGGGCCATCGGGGCCGGACTCGGTTTTGCGAGGATGACGCGGTTGCCGTCCAACGCGTCGTTGAGCGCGCGGTACAGGCCGTCGGCACAGAACGCGACCCGCTCTTCGGACGCACCGCGCACGGTGAGGCAGAGCAGACGCGAAAAGGGCGGATAGAGCAGCTCGCGCCGGAATTCCAGTTCCTGGTCGCAGAACCCCTCGTAATCCAATCGGCGTGCGGCCTGGATGGCGGTGTGGAAGGGGGTATAGGTCTGGACCAGGACTTCACCGGGCACCTCGCCGCGGCCGGCGCGGCCCGCGACCTGGGTCAGGAGCTGCACGGTCCGTTCGCCGGCCCGGAAGTCGGCGAGATGCAGCCCGAGATCGGCATAGACGACGCCGATCAAGGTGACGTTCGGAAAATGCAGACCCTTCGCGATCATCTGTGTTCCGACGAGTATATCGATCTTTCCGGCGCGGAAATCCCCGAGTATTTCATGATAGGCGCCCTTGCGCGTGACGGCGTCGGAATCCATGCGCCGAACCCGGGCGTTGGGGAACAGCTTGGCCATCACGGTCTCGATCCGCTGCGTGCCGATCCCGGCGAATTTGAACGCGGGATCCTCGCACTGCGGGCAGCGTGCCGGCACGCTTCGGCACGCGCCGCACATGTGGCAGCGCAGATCCTCGGTCGCCCGATGGTACGTGAGCGAAACACTGCACTGGTCGCACTGCGCCACGTACCCGCATTTCGGACAGAGCAACGAGGAGGCGAACCCGCGCCGGTTCAGAAAGAGCATTGTCTGTTCCGCCCGGTCGAGCCGGCGCCGGATCGCTTCGACGAGGTCGGTGGAGAAGACGGAGCCGCGTCCGGTCTTCGCGGCCTCCAGCCGCATATCGATGACCCGCACGACCGGCATCTGCCTGTGATCGACGCGTTTGGGCAGCACGGCAAGCCCGTACTTGCCGCGCTTCGCGTTCAGATAGGACTCCAGGCCGGGCGTCGCGGAAGCGAGCAGCACCGCGCAGCCCTGCATGTGCCCGCGCATGACGGCCACGTCCCGCGCATTGTAGCGCGGGGCCTCCTCCTGCTTGTAGGACGACTCGTGCTCTTCGTCCACGACGATCAGGCCCAGTTCGGCGACGGGCGCAAACACCGCGGAGCGCGCGCCGATCGCAATCCGGGCACGTCCGTCATGGATGCGGTGCCACTCGTCATGTCGCTCGCCGTCGGACAGGTGACTGTGCAACACGGCGATCCGGTCGCCGAACCGGCTCCGGAACCGTTCGACGGTCTGCGGTGTCAACGAGATCTCGGGGACCAGCACAATGGCGCCCTGCCCCTTCTGCATGACGTGGTCTATGGCTTGCAGATAGACTTCGGTCTTGCCGCTCCCCGTCACGCCGTGCAGGAGAAGCACGGCCGGCTCCAACGTGTCGATCGCGCGTTTCGCCAGGCGCAGGGCTTCCGCCTGCTCGGGCATCAACTTCAGGGGCGTCGTGCGCAGAACGGTTCGGGCGCCGTGCGGCGTGCGCTCGGCCGTGCGGCGCCCGATGCTGACCAGCCCTTTCTTCTCCATCGCGCGCACCGTGCCGGCCGTCGTCCCGCTGCGTTTGGCCAGCACGGCGAGCGGCGCGGGGCCCTGCGCGAGCAGTGCGTCCAGCACGCGCGCCTGTGCGGGTGCGCGGCGGGCCAGCTCGGCAAGAACCGGCTCTGCCGGGGCAGGCTCGGCAAGCGCCACGTACAGCAACTCCTTGAACCGGGCGCCCTGCCGCCGCACGGCGCGCGGGAGCACGGTGCGAATCGCCAGTTCGATGGGGGCCGCGTAGTAGCCCGCGATCCAGCGGGCCAGCTTCAGCACAAGCGGATCGACCAACGGCTTGCTGCCGATCATGTTCTGGATGCGCTTGAGCCCTTTGTGGGCCGATGCATCCGCGAAACCAACCACGTACCCGTTCGCCGCCGATCTGCCGAACGGCACGCGGACCCGCGCACCGAGCGCAATACGACCGGCAAGCGGATCGGGCACGAGGTAATCGAATTCGCGGTCCAGCGCGAGATCGACGACGACTTTGGCGATTTTCGGCATGTCAACTGCCGTGCCGGCGCGCCAGGTGCCGGCGCCACCAACGCTTGAGGAACCACGCCCGTTCCTCGGGCGGCGAGGCCAGCCGGCTCTGAGACCAGCCCCTTTGCCACATGCCCTCGGCCATGTTCAGCGTTTCCTTGCGGCGGGCCGTTTCCGTCTCGGCCTCTTCGTCGGTGCGCAGCACGTACGGCGTGATCAGCACGAGCACCTCGCGCCGGCGCTGCGATTTGCTGTCTTGCCGAAAGAGCATACCGAGCAGCGGAATATCGCCGAGGAACGGGATTTTGCTGCGGCTCTTGGTCTGGTCCTGGCTGACAAGCCCGCCGAGCACGACGGTCGAGCGGCTGTTGACGGCAATGGACGCCTTGAAATTGCGTTTCGTGATGATCGGCACGTCGTTGCCGTCGATCGATACGACGCCGGCCACGTTGTCGATGCTTTGCTGCACGTCCATGACGACGAACCCGTTCGTGTTGATATGCGGTGTTACGGACAGGTCGATGCCGATCAGCTTGTACTCGTAGGTTGACCGCACGGTCGTGTTGTATTCGCTGCTCGTCGATGTCACGACCGGCCGCTCCTCACCAACCTTGATCGTGGCTTCCTTGTTGTCGCTGGTCATCACGATCGGAGTCGAGAGCACGCGCACTTTTGAATCCGATGCGATCACGCGCAGCACCAGGTCGATCGGGTAGTCGAACAGCGTGAAGTAGTAGGTCAAGCCCGAAACCGCGTCGGAAACCTGCGAGATGTCGCGCATGTTCCTCGCATCGCGCGGGCTGCCGGAGCCCTGCCTGGAGCCGCCGGCAAACGCGAACTTGCCCTCCTTCACTCCGTTCTCGTTTTCGAACGCGATCATGGAGCGTTGCAGCCAGTCGACACCGTAGGTCACATCGTCGTCCAACCCGATCTCCATGATGACCGCCTCGATCAGGACCTGGGCGAGCATGACGTCGACCTTCGCGATGATCCCCTTGAGAATGGCAAGATCCGCCGCGCTCCCGCTGATCAGCAGCGAATTCGTGCGCTTGTCCGAAATGATCTTCACGCTCTGCGAGAGCTCGCCGATCGTCACCGTCTGCAGGGCCGATGCGGAAGTCTCCGCCGGCTTGCGCGTCTGTTGCGCATACTCGCGAAGCGCGCGGGTCCGCGCATCCTCGCCGCTCGCGCCTTCTTTCTTCTCGCCCGCGGCCGGCGCCGGGGTCGTCGACTTGCCGCCGATCAGGCTGCTGAGCAACCCGGCCACTTCCCCGGCTTCGGCGTACTCGAGGAAAAACACTTCCACCGTCAGGTCGGGCGCGACATCCTTGTCCAGCGCCTTCACAATCGTCTCGATGAATTCCATGTTCTCCTGGCGCGTGATCACGATCAGGATATTCGTGCGGTCGTCCGGCACGATCTTGACTTTCCCGATCAGAATTTCCCGGTCCGCCGGCGTGGAGCCGGCCGGGGTCGGGACCTGCGCGCTGGACAGCGTGCGCTTGGCCCGAATCACGCCGGCCGGAGTCGTGGGGCGCGCGACGACGGTCGGCGTCTTCTTCTTTTCCTTCTCGTCCTGCAACTCCTCAATGAGCTGCTTGAGCTTTCCGGCGATCTCTCCGGCCTTCGAATGCTTGATCTGGATCACGAAGGTTCGCACCTTGCGCTCGACCGGCTGGTCGAGATACTCGATGATTTCCAGGATCCGTTTCAGGTTCACGGAGGTGTCCGTGATCAACAGGCTGTTCGTGCGGTCCAGCTTGTGGATCTTGCCGTAACTGTGAATGAACCCGGCAATCGCGGTGTGCGCTTCGCCGGTGTCGATGTGCTGAAGCTGAACAAGCTGGCTGACCAGCTGGTCGGTGTCGGGTAGGCCCGCCTCCGGCATGACCAGCTGCAGGCCGAGCCCCTCCTGGCGGGCCGCCCCGATCTGCACGATCTTCAGGTAGCGTTCACCGACCGGCACGAGCGCGACATTGTGCATGGCCAGAATGCTCTCGATCGCTGCCATCGCTTCCGCCTTGGTCAGGCGCAAGGTCTTCGGGTTGTAGGCGGTAAACTGTTTCTTCAAGTCGATGCCCTGCGCCGGGATCAGCGTGCGGCCGGCCAGCTCACCGTACAAGTTGACCAACATCTCCAGCGGCGAACTCCGGAAACTGAAAGCGACCAGACTCTCCGGGGCCGGGGCCGGCGGCGCCTGACCGGCGCCGGGCGGACAGAACAGCGCGAGGCCCAGCGCCAGGATCATCCAACTCATACCGTATCGTCGTGCCCTTTTCATATCCGACTCCCCGGGTGACCAGACGTTCTCCGCCCGGCTACGGTGCCGCCTCCTTGTCCGGTGGCTTGCCTCTGGAATACGCGTAGCTGACGGTGAGCGTGCCCTTGAGTTTGCCCGGGTCCCGCATCGATGTGATCGCGATCTTGGTCGCGTCCATCAGATCGCCGCCCGCCTGCAAGTCATAAAGGAAACGGACGATCGAGTCCAGCGTCCCCTGCCATTGCCACCACACGGACAGTTCGTAGAGGTTCCCTTTCGAGGTCTCCTGTACCTGCTTGCGACGCTGCACCTCCAGCGCATGTTTCTGACGCAGTTTCTCGAGCCGCGTCATGAAGATCTGACGCGCATTCTCCTTGGTCTTGTGATGCGGCAGCTTTGCCTCGAGCTGCTCGAGTTGCGCCTGCCACTTCGACTGCTGTGCGAGCCAATGCTCGGCAACCTCGATCTGTTTGGCCAACGTGCCGCGCTGGGCACGGATGTCTTTCCATTCCTGCACATAGGACGCGCCGAACCAATAGGTGGCCCCGTAAAGGATCACGACACCCGCGAGCCAACCCAGAACCAATTCTCTGCGCGTCAACGTCACTCCTGCGTACCTCCGCTGAAGCTCAGCGTCATGCCGTTGAAGACCTCGACGTTCTTGCGCCGGTCGCGCGTCAGGCCGCCGCCCCTGACATCCACAAACAAGCCCGAATCGGTCAGCGCCTTCACGAACCGGTTGTGATGCGGGGCCGAGACGGCCGTGCCCCGAAGGATCACCTGCTTGGCCCTCTTCGTGCGGTCATAATCGAAATGGGTCAGTTCGACGCCGTCGGGCAAACGCCCGTCGCAGATCTCGCGCAGGCATTCCAACGCCGAGTGCGTGCGATCGCCGTAAAGCGCCAGTTTCTCCGCCCGAACGCGAAGTTCCCGCACCCCGCCGGCCGGGTCCCGCACGCGCTGCACATGCGCAAGCGCTTCCTGGAGACGGCGCCGTTCCAGGCTGACGCCGAAGAAGAGCGTCCCGGCCGACGCCGCCCAAAGCAGCAAAGCGAGCACCGTGGCGGCCACAAAATGCCTGCGCATGCGCCGCATCCCGCGGCGCCGCCGCCATTCGCCCGGCGCGAGGTTCAGCGGCAGCGGCTCCCGCTGGCACGCGCGCCGTGCCAGCCCCTGCGCGAGCGGCGGCAGCGCGTCCAGCGACTGCGCATGCGCCTGCAACAGGCACGTCTCGCGGATCTCGCTCAGCAGTGCGGCCGGCGTCGCGTCCCAGTGCCAGACCGTGACGCTCGGCACGAGCGCGGCCTCGCCGTCCGCGCCCTCGAGCTCCGCTTCCACGGCCGTAAGCGTGTTGCTCAGCTCCGTCGCGATCTCCGCGGCGTATTCCTCATCGGACGCGCCGGCCTGGCCGCCCAGCGACCGGATCGCAACGGGCATGCCGTGCACCGCAACGACCAGATCCGCGCCGTGCACGTCCAGAACGAGCACAAGCTCGCAGCCTGAGCCCGCGAGGGCACCCGCGTCGGTCAGCAGACGCCACCAGCCCATGATCTCGAGATCCAGCCGATGCAGCGTGCAGTTCGTGCCGCGGAACAGCGTCTCGATCGCATCAACCTGCTCGCGCTTGATCGCGGTGGCCAGCACGCGATACTGCCCGTTGCGCTCCGCCAGAATCTCGTGACCGACCACCAGGCTGTCGGCCGGGAACGGCGAGTACTTGTCCACCTGCAGCTCGACCATGCTTCGGAGCTCATCGCGCCCGACCATCGGCAGGCTGAGCACACGCAGGAACAGCTGCGCGGAGGGGACACCCAGCGAGACGGCGCCTTTGAGCGCGGCGCACTTGCTCTTGAGCTCCGCGGCGACCGCGCTCCGTGTCTCGGGTTCGAGCGCGTCGAGCAGCGGTTGCGGCGCGCCCGCAAGCTCCAACTCGGCCTTGCCCGTGTGCGGCCGCCCGCCGCCTTGGCGGTCGGCGTCGAGTGTCGCCCACTCGGCCGTCTGCCCGCGCAGCGTCAACCCGGTTATGAGCCGTTTGGCCATGGTTCAGCCCGTTCCTCGCTCGTCTACATACGGAGCTGCTCGCGCCAGAACAGCACGTCCAACTCGCCTTTTCCCTTCAAATGCATGATCGCAAGTATGCCGCGTTCCACGAACCCGGACCCCTCCGTGCCTACACGTCCGACGGCCGCAATTCGAAAAATCTGGGAATGCGTGCAAAAGTACTTCTTGAGTTCGGCATCCAGGCTCGGCACGCGGGCCATCAGATCGTCGACACTCTCGAACGGTTCGTCGTCCTCGGTCCCGTCCAACTCGTCCTCGCCGCGACGTTCCAGCAGGATCTCTTCGACCGTCAGCTCGTCGATCAGCGGCAGCGCCATCAACTGCGCAGCCGAAGCCGCATTGCAGTCCAGCTTACCATCGCCGAATGTCGTAAGCAATTCGAGAATCCCGCGCATCGGTTCCGCATCGTCCGCGGCGTCTTCCGGGATGCCGCCGTACAGAACGGCCGGCGTGAAGCCCTTGATCAGTTTCAGCTCGTCGATCGTGTCGAGCGGGCCGTCCTTCGCCTTGTACGGCGGATCCAGCGTGCTGTACCAATCGTGCGTCTCCGCACCGTTCAGCCGGTGCACGTCGTTGTCGTCCGTCCAGTCGAAGAAACAGTCGACCAGTTCCGGCCACATCGATTCCGGCACGCCCGCCGAATGCAGCATGTCTTCCCAATCCTCTTCGCTCAACGTGTTCACGTTGATGTTTGCCTGTTCCGCACGAATCACGATGCTCACTTCGCCGCCGTCAAAGTCCTCCGTCAACGTCTGCGTGATCTGCCCCGAATTCTTGATCTGCAGCGCGGGCTGATACCATTCGGAATCCGGCTCCTCCTCTTCGGCCGCTTCGTCGGGCTTCTTGACCTCTGCGCTCTTGAGCAACAACATCTTTGCCCGCTCCACGCCGGCGCGAGCCAGGTATTCGGCCTTGAGCTTCTTTCTGTAGAACGATGTGATCCGCGCCTCGATGTGCATGTCGAAGGCGAATGCACTGACGATCAGGGACAGGACGATCAGCACCCACAACACCAGGATCAGCGCCGAGCCCGATTCGGGCCGATGCCCCCCCATCCCGTGCCCGGCTGTCTGTTTCATAGCCCTCTGCATGTTCGTCCGTCTCTCGTCGGTCGCGATGTCCGCCCCGTTGCCGATCAAGCGCTCGACGGCGGTCGATTGCGGTCGGCACCTGCCACCCAGCACCTGTCTCCAGCCGGCGAATCACGGCCGGGGATTGCGTGCCGCGGGGTTCCGGGACTCCTTGGTCTTCTTCAGTTGTGGCCTGTCGTTGGGCCCCCGCCCGGACGGCCGTTGCGGTCTGCGGCGCGCCGCGGGCGGGCCGCTGGACTTGGCGGTGGACAGCGGGCCGAGCGGGATATCGACGATACGCCGAAGCTGGGGCGGCGCCTCGCCGTAGTCGAGCGGGCTCAGCGACAGCGTGATCAGGACGCGATGCGGCAGCGTATTGGTCTGGTCCTCGTCCCACTCGTCGGTCCACTCCCAGTCTTCGAAATCCTCGTTGTACACGCCGATCTGGCAGTCGAACCCCTCGACACGCTCGGAGAGGAAGACCGGCTCGGCCTGATCCAGGGGGTCCTCGGTATAAAGCGACTGCACGCGCACGGCCAGGGCGGGGCCGCCCGAAGGCCCGGTCTCGATCGAGAGTTGCACGCGATGCAGGCCGCGATCTTCAAGACTCCGCTGCGGCAGGAACCGGCCGCCCGGGCAGACCCAGCTGATCTCGTCGTGGTCCGTACCGCCGTTCTGGAACCAGAACCCGTATCTGGCCGGCGACGTGCGATAGAACGCGGCCGACCGCAGCGAGGCGACCACTTGATCCATGACGAAATCGCCGTGCCGCAGGTCCTGCAGCAGCTCGCCGCCGCGTCGCCAGGCGCGGGTGACCGCAAAGAACGTGCCGGTCACCATGGTCGCGGCGATCCCGAGGATCGCGAGCGCGACCAGCACTTCGAGCAAGGTGAAACCCGGGGCGCGGCGCGCCAGATGCCGGCGCCCGCCGGGCTGTCGCGGGCAAGCGGCTCGGTCAAATGTCTCAGGTATCCTCATCTTCTTCTTTCGGTGCGTACAGATAGGTCGCGACCTCTTCGTAGGCGTTGCTGCCGCGCCGCGCCCACACGATCCGCGTACGTACCAGGTAGAAACCGTCCTCCTCGTCGCCGAGCGCCACAATCTCGCGGTGCCAGCGATAGCCGTCGGGCGGCCCTTCGCACTCGCCCTCGTCCGTACCGGCCTCGACAGTCTTCACGTCAATCGGGTACTCCGCACCCACCCAGTCGAGGAAATGGCGCGCATTTTCGTAGTTCTTCGACAGCCGTGCAACGGCCAGGCACTTCGAGGCCGCGACCACCAGCACGGTCAGGCCGATGCCGGCAATCATGACGGCCAGCAGCACCTCGATCAGCGTGAACCCGGTCCTCGATGTCCCGCGCCTGTTCATCATTCATCACTCATCATTCATCATTCATCATTTCCCGCTAAAGCTCCTCGACCACGCTCCTGCCGGAGATCGGATCGATCGAGATCTCCATCAGATTGTGCTCGGCGTCCTTGATCCGCACGAGATGCGCATCGCACATGCCGCTCGGATAGTAGTAGATCCAATACACGGCACCCTCGTGTGTGTCCTCCCGTTCGGTTTCCACGGCATCGATGAAAACCTCGTCCGGCAGCCGCCGCTTGAGCCGGCTGTCGATCGCGACCTGGGCGGGAGCCTGCTCGGTTTCGCCGTCCAACAACTCCGCGGCGGTCTGCTCGTCGCGCCGTTCGAGAAAGGCCTCACGCTCACGCGCGCCGGAGTTCATGTTGATCTCCACGATCTCGACGAGCCGGCCCTTCACGTCGTAGAGCACGGCCGTGTCGCGCTGCTGAAGCACCGCGGTCGCGCGCGCGTACTTGCTCGCGGCGACGATCGTGCGGGCCGCCGAACGCAGCCGCGCGGTCTTGAAGGAACCGGCGAACCGCGGCACGACCACGCCCGCCGCGATCCCGATAATCACGAGCACGAGCAGCACCTCGATCAGTGTCATCCCGGCGCTCAGGCGCCGGGCCGACGCCGGGCCCACCACGTCGCGCCTGCGGGGCAAGTGGCCGCTTGCCCCTTCTCGGGGCGACGCGGTCGGACTATCGGGCCGTGGGACCATGGGATCTCGCCTCTATTGTTCGCTCAGTTTCGAACAACTCACCGAACCGTCGGACGCATTGTAGTTGTACGCGTTGCCCCAGGGATCGACCGGCACTTTGTCCAGGTATTTCGGCACGCAGTCGGCGATCGAGGCCGGATAACGGCCGTTGTCAATCTCGTACATGTTGACCGCCGACTTGACGACCTGAACCTCGTGTTTCGCCGCATTGACCCTGGCCTCTTCGGTGCGGCCCGTAAAATTGCGCACGGCCACACCGGCCAGGATCCCGATGATCACGACGACCAGCAGGATTTCGATGAGTGTGAAACCCGCACACGCCGCGCGGCGCCCGCCCGCGCGCAGCGCGGGAAACCATACATTCCGCCAACTCTTCGTTCTGTTCATTCGGTCTCTCCTCACATGTTCAATCCGCTGGACATGCTGAAGACGGCCTCCAGCAGCCCGATCGCGACAAACCCGACAAAGACGGCGATGCACACCATGAGAATCGGTTCCAGCGCGGTGGTAAGAATCTTGATGTGCCGGTCCAACTCGCTCTCGTAACGCCGCGCGATGTTGTCCAGCGCGCGGCTCATGTTGCCGGCTTCCTCGCCGACCGCGAGCATGTCGGTGATCAGCGGCGGGAACACCTTGCCGGCGGCGAGCGGCGTGGAGATCGTGGTACCGTCCGTCACGCGATCGCGCGCGTTGTGGATCTCCCGCGCCAACACCGCATTGCCCACGGTGTGCTCAACGATGCCCAGCGCGCGCAACACGGGCACGCCGTTGGTGAGCAGGATGCTGAGCGTGCGCGCGAACCGCGCAAACGCGTTCGATGCGATCACCCCCTTGAACAGCGGCAGCTTCAACTGGAACCCGTGCCACAGGAGCCGGCCGCGTTCGGTCTTGATCGTCTGCGCGGCCAGCAGGCCGAGCGCGATCACCACGCCCAGCACAATCCAGCCGTAGCGCGAGGCGAAATGACTGGTCTGGATCAGCAAACGCGTAGAGAGCGGCAGGCTGCCGCCGATCTCCTGGAAGATCGTGGAGAATTTCGGAACCACTTGCGTCATGAGAAACGCGATCGTTGCGATCCCGACCAACAGCACGATGCACGGATAGACGAGCGCGGTCGAAACCTTCTCGCGCACTTCCTGCACGCGCTCGTAGTGCATGACGAGCCGACGCATCACCTCGTCCAACGCGCCGCTCGCCTCGCCCGCGCGAATCATGCTGACGTACAGCGGCGAGAAGCTGCGGCCGTGCTGCTCGAGCGCGTCGGACAGGCTCGTGCCGCGCACAATCTCGTCGCGCAGCTCCGCGATGATGCCCGGCCCGCCGCGCCCCCCGCTCTTGCGCCGCGCCAGCGTGCCGAGCGCGTTGCCCAGGTTCATGCCGGAGGCGAGCAGATCGCTCAGCTCGGAGGTGAACAGCAACACCTCACGCGTGCTCAGCCGCCGCCGCGTCCGTTCGCCGAGCTGGAACGAGAACAGCTTGCCACGCGGCTTCCCGGACGACTTGCCCGGCGCCTTGGCGGGCGCCGACTCTTCGACCGTGACCGGGATGTAACCCAGCCGCTCAATCTGCATGAGCGCGGCGCGCCGGCCGCCGGCCTCTACGCTGCCGTCGACCCGCTCGCCGGAACGATCCCTTGCCGTGTAGACAAAAACCGCCATGGCCACCACCCTATCCCGTCGGTACCGGCTCGATCTCGTCTTCCTCCGAGACGCGCAGCACTTCCTCGATCGTCGTCGATCCGGCCAGCACCTTGCTCCAACCGTCCTCGCGCAGCGTGTGCATGCCGTGCCGGAGCGCCTCGCGTTTGATCGCGTTGGCCGGCTCGCGCGCGACGATCATCGGGCGTATACGATCGGTAATCTGCAGAATCTCGTACACCCCCGTACGGCCCCGGAATCCGGTTGTCCGGCACTTCTCGCAGCCCTGCGAAGCATAGATCACGCCTTCGTCGAGACGGGCCAGCGGGAATGCGACGCTCTCGAGGAACATCTTGTCGTATTCGCGCGCGTGCCGGCAGTTCCGGCAAAGCGTGCGCACAAGTCGCTGCGCAATGATCCCTTCCACCGAGGAAGCGACCAGGTACGGCTCCACACCCATGTCCAACAGTCGCGTAATGGCGCCGGCCGCATCGTTCGTGTGCAGCGTGCTGAACACAAGATGCCCCGTGAGCGACGCGCGAATCGCGATCTCCGCGGTCTCGAAGTCGCGAATCTCTCCCACCATGATGACGTCCGGGTCCTGCCGCAGAATGTGGCGCAGCCCCATCGCAAAGGTCAGCCCGATCTCGGGCCGCACCGCGATCTGGTTGATCCCGCCCATTTCGTACTCGATCGGTTCTTCGATCGTAATGATCCGCTTCTCGATCGAGTTGATCGTGTGCAGGTACGCATAGAGCGATGTCGATTTGCCCGAGCCCGTGGGGCCCGTGACCAGGATGATCCCGTTCGGCCGGTGGATGAACCGATCCACGATCTTCTGGTCTTGCTCGATCATACCAAGCTGGCCGAGCCCGAGCAGGCCCGTGCTGCGCGTGAGCAGGCGCAAGCTCACGCTCTCGCCATAGACGGTCGGCATGGTCGAGACACGGATATCGATGTCTTCGCCCTTGAACCGCAAGTTGATGCTGCCGTCCTGCGGCAGGCGTTTCTCGGCAATGTCCATGTTGGCCATCACCTTGATGCGCGAAATGATCGCCGCCTGGAATCGATGCAGTTGCGCCGGGACCGGCACCTGGTGCAGCAGACCGTCGAGCCGGTAGCGAATGCGCAGCTCGTTTTCCATCGGCTCGACGTGGATATCGGTCGCGCCTTCGCTCTGCGCTTCCGAAATGATCTGGTTCACGAACTTGACGATCGAGGCCTCTTCGTGCTCCTCGCCCAAGTCGTCCTTGATCACCGTGGCCTCCGCCAACGCCGCGCCGCGCCCGTCCAGCATCATGCGGTCGACCACGTCGGCGCCGACCCCGTAGAGGCGTTTCGCCGCCTCCGCAATCTCCGCGGTCGTGCTGAGCGCAAGCCGGATCTTCATGCCCGAGGCCAACCGCAGAGCGTCGGCCAGATCCGTGTCGAACGGGTCGCTGCACGCGACGCGCAGCACCCCGTTCTCGGCAGAAACCGGGATCACGTTGTACTGGAACACCACCTTCGTCGGGAGCAGTTCGAGCACCGCGGGCGCGATCTCCTGCTGCGCTGGCCGCACGAACGGGATCTTAAGAGCCGAACTCAGCGCCTGCAGCAACGGCTCTTCCGTCGTGTAGCCCTCGGCGACCGCAAGCTCGGTGATGGCCAGATCGCTGCGCTGCTTGGCCGCCAGCAACTCGGTGATCTGGTCCCGGGAAAACAGCTCGGTCTTCTCCAGCACCGCACGCAAACGTGTCATGGAACCTGCCATCCGCGTCCACTCCCTCCATCGCCTTGTCGCGACGTCCGCCTCGCAGGCGGGTTCGCGCTTTGATCAGGCACCCTTCATCATAGGGCAATCGGGCCTGCCGTTGTCACGAGAACGTCAAGAATAAGCAAAGAAGCACGATCAAGCCGTCCCCCATTTGCGCCACAGGACCGTGACCGCAAGCAATGCCCCGGCCGCATTCGCCGTCATGTCGCCGACCGAAAGCATGCGGTCTCCCGGGCAGCAGACGGCCTGCAACAGTTCCATGAGGACCCCGTAGCCGGCAACAATGCCGACCACTCCGGACCGCCACGCCAATCCGCGCAAGAGGCGCCCGCCCTCCGAGCGCGCCCAGACCAAAACGGCGGCGAGCCCCGCGTAGAGCAACACATGCGCGATCTTGTCCTCATGCACGAACAGGGCCGGCACGCTCCGGAACGAGCGGGATGGCAGCAGCGAGAGAACCAGCACACCGAGCGCATAGGCAACCCACAGCCCGTCCCGCCAGGAGACGCAGCCGCGCGCGGCTCGAAAAGGCAGGCATCCCTCGCGCTTCACGACCGCGCCTCCCGCTTCGGCGGCTCGCGGCCCAACCGCTTCAACACCGCCTTGAGGTCGGCCCAGACCTCTCGCTTGGCAGCCGCGTTGCGCAGCAGGTAAGCCGGATGATAAGTCGGCATCACATCGATGCCTTCGAACAGCATCCATCGGCCGCGCAGCCTGGTGATCCCGGTACTCACATCCAACAGCCCCCGCACCGCGGTGGCGCCCAACGCAACGATCACGCGCGGACGCAACACGGCAAGTTGCGCCTTCAAATAGGGCAGACACCGCTCCATCTCGTGCGGTAACGGCGTGCGGTTGCCGGGCGGCCGGCATTTCACGATATTGCCGATAAAGACCTCTTCCCGCGTGAAGCCCATGGCACCGATCATCTTCGTCAAGAGCTGGCCCGCCGCACCGACAAAGGCCTGGCCCTGCCGGTCCTCGTCCGCGCCCGGCGCCTCTCCGACAAAGACCAGATCCGGCCGCGCGCAGCCCTGGCCGGGCACCGCTTGCGTGCGCGACTCGTGCAGGGCGCAGTTGCGGCAGGCCTTGACCGCGGCCGCGATGCGGGCCAGTTCCGCGCCCGCGTCCGGGGCCCCGGCCCCGGCCGTCTCGGCCGGCATGCCCGCGGCGCCGATTCCGGCCAGCTCCGTCACGCCTTCTTCCTGCAGATACCGCAGGTACCCGCCCAGATCGCGCAGCAGCCCGCTCATCAGATCAGTCGCGCTTGACTGCGTCATCGATCGCCTCCATCAGCGCGGCATTGGACACCGCAATCTTCTGCAAAGTCTTCGGCAGATCCGCCAGCATCCGGTCGGCAAGTTCGCCCTCCGGCCCGTCCAGGTTCTCGAGCATCTCGGTCAGGGCCGACGAAATCTGGGACAGCGCGAGCATCTGCTTCTTGGGCAACGAGTCCGGATCAACCTGCTCGGTGTCGAGCCTGCGCAGCCAGGCAACCTGCGCATCCAGGATCTCCAACAGCCGCGATCGGCACTCGTCGCGCGGCTTGTCGGCGAACCGGCGGTAGTTCGTCTCCACCTCCGACCAGAGCTCGTCGAGCATACGGTAGAACTCGTGCTTCTGTTTCGGATCGTAGAAGACAATCTCCCGGCCCGCCAGGCAACGTTTGAGCAGGCTGTCCACGCTGCCGCCGCCCCGGCGCAGCTCGTCCATGATATACGAACGGATTTCCCGCTCCGTCAGGCCGACCCCCACGTCACGCATGATGCTGTCCAGCGAGTCCATCTCGCCCGTCATCAGCCCGTCCTGGTTCAGGCGCTGCAGAGAAATGTCGTCTTCCGGCCGTTCAGTCGCGCGCCACAGGATCGTGTTGATCCCAACCGGATACAGTGCCACCTCGCTGCTTTGTCCGACGAACAGGGCCAGGTCCAGGCCCGGAAACTTCTTGAGGAACTTGTCGCCGAAAAACAGCGCATGCGCGATCTGTTCATAGCAGTCGGTCAGCACGCCGAGCCGCTCGAACACGACGGCCAGCGACTCCTCCAGCAAGTCGGACCATTTCCGGAATGCCGGGAAATTGCTGTCGATGTCGCTCGCCGGCGAATGTGCGAGACGAAGCCGGCCCGCGCCCCAGTCCTCAACCGCGAAAACGAACGAGTCGCCCGCACGGAATCCGCACTTCTTGTAGGTCGCCGCCATGTCAAAGGCAGACAGCGAAATCGGGACGTCGCTGACTTGCTCGTTCAAAACCGCGTTCGCGTTGGCACGATCGTCCTTGACGAAATACTCGACCATCCGCTGCCAGCCCATGAACGCAAAACAGGATTCCACTTCCTGCAGCGGCCGCTCGACACGCACGCGTTCCAGAGCCTGCCCGTCTTCGAGGCAAACGATGCAATCGGCCGGGAACACACGTTTCGAGCAGTACGGCATGAACCGGTGTCCGGGAAACAGCAGGCCGTCCTCGATCTCCTGCGCGGTCGGGTTCACGCGGAACCGCGCATCCTTGAAGAAGACCGGACGCGGCACGTAGACCGATTCCTGCTCGTCGTGGAAGAGCAGCGCATTCTCGGCCAACAAGCTGCGGACCCGCCCCTTCAGGTTACGTGATTTGTGCGAAAACAGCGGCCTGATCCGTGCCAGGATCTCTTCGAGCGCGAACGACTTGTGCGTGCTCTTGACAACCGCTTCAAGCGCCTCCTCGATCGATAGCTGTTCTGCACTCACCGTGACGCTCTCCCGCTCTGCACCTGCCCTGCGCGTACCGTCCGCCAACCGGACAAAGGATATGCCCAAGAGTCTAGGAGAAGCGAGCCCGCTTGACAAATCATTTGCGCCGCAGCACAGTATGCCTGTCCATCGGCTCAGAGCCGACAG
>Ga0272441_10002434_pt1 | contig 37514 bp, 38 predicted proteins | sample SSMProp6N_FD_193582 | JGI IMG/M metagenome (GOLD analysis project Ga0272441, IMG submission 193582) | Marine sediment archaeal communities from Little Sippewissett salt marsh, Falmouth, MA, United States - SSM-Prop-6N | ecosystem: Environmental > Aquatic > Marine > Wetlands > Sediment ...
TGTCTCCTCTTTAACCAGTTCAGGCGTGCCCAACATCATGACCCGGACGGTCTCCAGGGAACCCATGAGTGTCATCCTGTCGCCAATAGCCCTCTTTGCGTCAACGGTATATACTCCAGGCGCCTCGTATGAAAAGGCGTCAAATCCGCTGTATGGGGCAAATCCCAAAAATCCAAATGTATCGCCGCAAATATGCAGATAGGACGGCACGTCCTTCAAAGCCTTGTTAAACTTCCGATATATGGGATTAAGATAAGTGTTAAAGTCTATCGGGGAAAGCAGATCGCCAGAAGCGGTGGGGTCCGGAACATATACAGAATCAGCACCATGGTAGTCTACAGCATCCCTAGCAATATCTATCAGTAAATCGTTGACTATGTCCAATGACTCGACGAACTTATCTGGATCAAGTTTTGAAAGCTCGAGCATTGGTTCCACGCCCCATAAGTGACCAGCGACTGTCATGGGGCCAGTGAGCATTTTTGTGACAGATACTGTATCACCATAGTCTTTTGATAAGATATCCAGACATCCTTGAAGGATAGGGTTTCTACCTTTTTCAACCACGTTCTCCGGTATGGTGCAGTCAGCTGGATCCTTGCCAGCCCAAACATGCTTGAGTACTGAGGGGTGCCTGTCCTTGGTACCGATGTCAATGATGTCAGTACCAGCTATAGTAGATACTTCGCTTACTAGATCATTGTGGCACAGAAAACTATCCAACCCCCATACCTCGTATCTTCCGGCTTGGAACTTTGCCATGACCTCAGGTTTGAGTTGGCAATCCGGCCAACTTACTCCTGTGGCATCCATAAGTTCCAAAACAAAATTTGAAAGTACGATGGTAGATGGTCTATCTGTCTTTCCTCCCTGTAAAGCCGCCAAATGGCGCCTCTTTGGGGTCATTTCTCCAACTATATTAATACCTCCCAAAAAATTTTGTCTTATAGACAGCTAGATATAAAAATCAAAATTAATAAAAGTTTTTATGGATAAACTATCCATATAGATTATTTTTTGATTTTATCAATTAATTTTAATTTATTTTGAAAAATAAATAATATTCTGAAAATATAAATATATTAAAATTATATTTTCTATTATTACTAAATTATAAACATATATTTTGAATATTAAATAAGAATAGAATAATATACTATGATTAATATACTAAATTAACAGAAAAAACAGAAAAATATTCCTATTTTCATTTCTTTATAGGTTTTTCTTACATTTGATGTTCAGAGAAGGATTTATAAGCATTTTGGTAAAAAGAAGACTAATGGAATTGAAGGCGTACCTGGAAATTTCTAGACCCGTTAATCTCCTAGTGGCATCCATCGCTATTTTGATAACGGCATCTATGACAAAGGAGATGAACTATAAAATCTTCTATGCGATCATCTCTGTCGTCTTGATCACCGCAGGTGGAAATGCCATAAATGATTACTTTGATTTTGAGATAGACAAGATCAACAAACCCAAAAGGCCACTACCATCGTCAAGAATTAGTCTCAAGGGCGCTTACAGATATTCCATGGTAATGTTCATAATAGGCATAATCGTGGCCTTTATGATCAATTTAGTATGTGCAATAATAGCCATATCTGCCTCAATACTCCTATATTTCTACGCAAAGGACCTCAAGAACGCCGGATTTCCCGGCAATCTTGCAATAGCTGGGCTAACAGGGATGGCAATATTGTATGCGGGGCTATCAGTATCGAGCATAGATAGGATCTGCTACATTTCATTGTTCGCCTTTCTGATAAATCTCGGAAGGGAGATCATCAAAGATGTCGAGGATTACGAAGGCGACAAATCCCAAAATGCCAGGACCCTTCCGATAAAGATCGGTATAAAAAAAGCGCTTTACATATCAATTGTGCCGTTGATATTGATAATTATAGTAACACCAATCCCTTATGTTATAGAGTTATATAACATATATTATATGGCAATTATTTTGGTTGGCATAGACCTACCGATATTATATATTGCCTATTTACTAACCACTACCCCATCCATCAAAAATGCAGAAAAATCAAAATCAATATTGAAGCTACTGATAATCATAGGAATGGTTGGCATTTATCTTGGTCTCTGAGGTAATAAAATGATTGAAGCCTATGTCATCGTTTCATTCTTTTTCATTCACATTGGCCTGGGCAGAAAGATATCAATCCCATATGCAATAGCATTGGGCCTAGGGGTGTATTATGTTTTGGCATCTGCAATATTCCTTGATGTTGTCCAGATCCCACTATTCATCTACATCTACACCCATACTTCAAAGATCCCCATTATAAAAAACTTCAAGTCCAGGATTGAAAGGAGGTCTGAAAGCCTAGAGGAATCAAAAATGCTGAAATGGGCCAAGAGGTTCGGCAATCTAGGTACGGTTCTGCTCTCAGCAATGCCCTTTCAAGGAGGGGGAATGTGGAGCGGAGTGCTTTTAGCATATATATTGAAGCTTGATAAAAGGCTTATGTACATATTGCTCTCCATTGGAAGTATCATTGGTTGCTCGATAATGGCATTTGGCACTAGCTTCATAATATCGTTGTTCACTTGATGATGTTAACATCCTCGTAATCTGTTGTTTGCCCTATCATCAATTTACCATAGACACCATCATATCCGGCAGGTTCAAAACAGAAATTATCCTTTTTCACAGATATTATATCATTTATTACCTTGTATTCAACCAATCCTTCCAATGTGCTCTCTATCTCATTCGTGTCTTTGAACCATAGATCGCACTCATTGATACGTGATGTGATCCTGTAATATCGGTCGATCACCTTTTTTGAAGAGAGGCTGGATATCCCCATGGAGTATGCTATTATCTCCACCAGCGGGACCATGTGTACGAAAGGGACATCTGCCTTGGCCTCATCTAGGAAACGTTCATTGCCCTGTACCTTGGAAAGCTCCAAGGCCCTCTCATATACCCCTACTGTCAATCGCTTTCCGCATATGGGACATTTGCCTCCCTCGGGGGTTTGGGAAGGGGAAAAAACACAAAAATGGTCTTCATGCCCCTTCCTGCCTGCCCGATGGCCTGTAAGGAAGTACCGCCCTTCAACAGGATTGAACTCTGCAGTTCCAACTATCTTGTTTTCTCTAAGACATCCGATGATGGATCTGTAATCCCTATCGCAATCCACCGTTGTAAACTCCCTTCCCATTCTGTTCAGGGCCGGGGAATGGGCATCGCTGTTGGATATGAATGACTTATCGTCCAGTTCAGGTATGAGTGAAAGAATTAGGGGATCTGCAGAAAGACCGGTCTCAATTATCCTAATATCTTCATATGCCTCGCCATAGAAGTCTGAGAGGTGGTCCACCGGGGCCTTTGAACCAAAGACGCCTTCTGGGGTCATGACATGGGCGGGTATCAGTTCAATGCCCTCATCAATGGACAAAAGGTCCTTCATCCTCTCACCGACATCATTGGAATCGCAGCATTTAAGGAAAGGTCTTCCAACGGTGTTCTTCATGCCCCAGGACTCCAATAAGTCAACTGCCCTTTCCACAGCCTCAAAGGAAGGGAACAAAAGCACCGTGTGCACACCTTTTCTGGAATTGCCAACATCTGCAGTGATGATGATCTCTGTTTGTAAGATGTAAGAGATGCCACTCTCCATTTTATGCTTGTATAGACCTTCGCCTTCTTCTTTTAGATTTGATCTCAAAACCGCATTCCATGCAGGATGCATACAGTCCCCGGTGCCAACAATGTTGATGCCCTTGAGTGGCATGTTCTTCTCGATGTCCTCGAAGGACGTGTTTCCCACACCACCTGCGTATCCCGAATGGGAATGAAGGTCCAAGTGAAGCTCCATGGTTGAATTCTGACACTCTTGTTTATAAATATCCCTACGGTAGCTTTTAACCAAAAATTATTTTATTCTTTGAGACCCAGTTGAGTGCATGAACGAAATGAAAAAGGAGATAGTCTATTTCCCCAATGCAGGGAAAGAAAACACTGAAAGGTGCATTGAGCTTGCTGTAGAGAGGGCCAATGAGCTTGGCATCACCGACTTCGTGGTGGCCTCAACATCCGGATACACTGCCAATGTCCTTTACAGCAAATTGCAGGATGGTTCAAAGATCACAGTGGTCACGCACATGGTAGGATTCAAGGAGATCGGCGTTGACAGAATGGACGAGGACGCAAGATTGGACCTAATGATGAAGAACATGAAAGTACTTACCACCGGGCATGCACTCTCAGGCGCAGAAAGGGGGATAAAGAACAAGCTAGGCCTTCTTGGACCCTTAGAGCTCATGGCAAACACATTGAGAATGCTGGGGCACGGAGTAAAGGTATGTTGTGAGATCACTCTCATGGCCGCAGACGCGGGCCTGATCCCAATGGACAAAGAGATAATGGCTATCGGGGGCAGGGGGGGCGGAGCAGACACTGCTTGCATCGTTTCACCTGCGCATACCAACAATTGCTTTGATTTCAAGTATCATGAAATAGTCTGCATGCCCAGGTAGATGGTAGGATGAGCATTGATATCACATGCCTATGTGACAACAACGTAATGTTGTCCAGCCATCTAAAGGGCGAGCACGGAATTTCATTTTACATTGACAACGGCAGTGAAGTTGTATTATTCGACACTGGTCAAAGCTTTGATGTTCTCTCCCACAATGCCAATGAGCTTGGCATAGACCTCCGAAAGGTCGAAAAAGTGGTACTGAGCCATGGGCACTACGATCATACGGGCGGTCTTGACGGTTTGTTGGACCTATGCTCGCCAAGCATATATGCTCATCCAGACATATTCCAAAGGAAATACAAGAAGGTCGATGGTGAAGAGCACTACATAGGGATACCTATTGACAGAGATAGCATTGAGGCCAGGGCAGAGCTATTTCTTTCAAAAGACAGCTTGTCAATATCCGACGGGATCTCGACCACCGGAGAGGTTAAAAGAGTATATGCCGAGGAGGGGGTGCCAGATATCTTCATTCTCAAGGAGAACGAAGATACTGCCAAGGACGAAATCATGGACGACCTATCATTAATAGTTAAGAACGAAAAAGAGGCAATGGTGTTGTTGGGATGCAATCACTCAGGCATCATGAACACTTTCACCCATGTTAAGAACTTGATAAACGTCCCGATTACCACCATGGCGGGCGGCACGCATCTCGTTGCGGCAGATGAGGCTAGGATGAATGCAACGATCGGCCTCTTCAGGGATAAGGAGATAGAGATCCACGGATTTCATTGCACTGGTGATGAGGCCTCCTTCAAGATGCGGGAGGGAATTGGATATGCCTTTAAAAGGGGATTCGTAGGTAAGACCTTTGTCATATAATACTTTATTAATAAAGTCAATAGAATCTATATTGGTTAGAACATGGAAAAGGTCGTGAATAAGATCTTGGTCCCCATAGACGGTTCCAAGACATCTTACAATGCAATTGAATATGCCTCAAAGCTTGCAAAAAGCTCAGACGCGCATATTCATCTCCTAAATGTGATAGATACGGACAGGATATCTTCATCGGAAGATGAATCTTATTATGAATTCAAGCTAGAGCATGCAAATGACATCTTGGAAGAGGCAGAGAACATAGCCAAGAGATATTCTGTCACCGTGACAAAGGAGATATCCAAGGGCAAGGTACCAGATACCATAGTCAGCGTTGCAAGTGATAAAGAGTTCGACCTCATAGTAATGGGAACCAGGGGCATGTCAGGTTACAAAAATCCGATGCTAGGACATGTCTCCGAAAAGGTTGCGAAACATGCACATTGCCCAGTAGTGCTAGTTTAATTTATCGGCGAGAACGATTATATGGGAAAAATCAACATAGAAAAGTTTTTATATGGAAATCGTTATGTCAATATGAAAATATCGTAGCATATGACGCAAATATCGTATAAAATCTTGACCACCAATAAGTATAGGGCATATGCTCCTTCCATCCCCAAGCCCTATACTTTACTCCACCATTTTTTGATAAGATTTATAATAATAAAATGATTCTATTTTCTATGACCTATGAGTGTCCCAACATTATGGATGTCATATTGGAAAAGACGTTCTCAGATATGCTAATGACACCTTTTTTCATGAACAAGTTCCGAAAGAGGGTCAAGCTAAGAGGCGATGAGAATATATTGGAATTTGGGTGTGGTGCAGGAAACTTTTCCAGAAGGCTCGTGAAGTTGATAGAAAATGGGAAGCTGAATTGCGTTGACATATCGGAGTTCTGGATCGAGAAAGCAAAGAATAGGCTGAAGGGAAGGGATAATGTAAGATTCCTGTTGGGCGATATAAGAGACGTCATCCCAAAAGAGGAAAGATTCGATCTCATTTTCATCCATCTTGTTCTTCATGACATACCTAAAAGTGAAAGGCAGGGCATAGTAAACATCCTGGCAGAGCGTCTTGAAGAGAATGGCCGGATCTATATCGGGGAGCCCATCAACGAATCTCATGGCATGCCGGTAGAAGAAATAAGGGACATAATGGGTAAAAGCGGCTTGAAGGAAGATGACCATTACTACAACAAGATCTTTCCCTCATGGAGAAGCTTCAATGGGATCTACTCCAAAGCTTAAAGCTTGTCAAGGCCTATAACTAGGGCCCTTCCAAGGTAGATTCCAGCAAAGGCCAGGATCATGGTCCCTATCAGATTCAGTGAGAAAAGCCCCATGTTATTGTTCTCAAACAATTTGAAGGATTCGTAACTGAAAGTGGACATCGTGGTAAAGGCCCCCAATAATCCTATGGTCAGGAATATACGTGTCTGATCGTTGAAAAGCCCGCGATATTCAGACAGATACATCACAATTCCGAGAAGCAAACATCCTAGAAAGTTAACACCCAAGGTCCCAAGTGGAAATCTTTCCACATATCTTTGCAAAATCGTGCAAAGGTAATATCTCATGACAGCCCCTATGAAACCGCCAAAGCCTATTATCAAGAATGAATTGATGCCATCACCATCTGATTGATGATAGACCGCCATTTCTTTAATTTAAAAACATTTGCATTAACATAGGATAAGCATGTTAAAAATAATAAAAAAGAGAAAAAAAGAATGAATCTTTTTTAGAGCTCAGCTATCAGGGCCAGTGCGGCTGCTGCTGTCGCGTCCCTGTCGGAACCTGCAACTATGAGGACGTCCTTGCCTACTGCGTATGCGTCCTCGATCAGCTCGAGGTCGCCTGATGTGGCGTTCTCCCACTGCTCGAAGGTCGTCTTCCCTAGGTCGACAAGCTCCTGGACGAGTGCGTTCGCGACCGGGCCGCCTATGAGAACAATGTTATATGTGTTCTTCATTGCAGCATTTATGGTCTCATCAAGCTTGACAAGCGATTCTGGGTCGATCTCCTTGTAGACCTTGGTCACAGTTGGCTCAAGCGCTACCTTTCTGTAGAAGTCGATCGTGCCGTCTATGATGTAGTCCGTGTGGTCAAGGTCCGTCACGACCATTGTGAAGTAGTTAGCTCCATCACAGTCGTTGAGGGCGATTGTCATCTCATCATCGCAGAGACCGGCCAGCTCCACAGGCGTGGCGAGCCATAGTTCAAGTATAGGTACGCAAATTGGGAAACCTGCATTTTGGCCAGTTGCATCGTATATTCTAACTTTATCAGCGACATCGTAGTTTGGATTTCCCTCGGCGTATAGAGCGACATCATTGTCAAGATCTAGTGAATCTACCTCATCAGCTGGGAATATGTCAAAGTACCATTCCAGGTCGCCTACCTTGATGGCCGGCTCGATTGGCGTGTCGCATGGGCCTGGGTAGATCTGTTCCTTGAGCACTCCGTAGTCCTCGAGGTTGTATGCGTGGTACTCTACGACGTAGTTACCTGCTGCGCCTATGAATGACTTGATGTACTTGACTGCGAAGAGCACTTCTCCAGAATACAAGGACTCATGAGTTTCTCCACATGTAGAGACGAGCTCTATCTCTCCATCTGGTTCGCCACAAAGATTGTAAACATCGAATGTGTCTGCAATAAAGGCGATCGTGTCGTTCTCCTCGTTAGCTCCAGCCTCGTACCATGCCGTATCTCCGTCGCCATTCGATGGCACGTTGGACGTGTATGTGTTTATGACAGAGATGTAGGTGTAGCTGTCACCCTCTGGTGTGGTGATCGTTGAGTGTATCTTGTTCTCGTAGATGTTGAGGTCGTTTACTGTGAGCGTCCAGTCCCCGTAGCTCTTGGACTCTCCTGCTGCGAGCTTCTCCTCTACGTACCATTGTGGCGTTCCGTAGAACATGTAGTCGTATCCGTTCGCGTCTGTCTCGAATGAGATGGCATCGTAGTGCTTTCCAAGGAAGTAGACGTCACATGTTGTGCAGTAAAGCTCTACACTTTGAGGTGCATGGGGATCGCATACCATGTATGCCTCTGAGTCTGGGCCTACGATTGCGGTCCACCATACAGAATCTAAGTGTATGTCATAAATGTCATGCACAATGGTCCTGTACTGGATACCACCGGTTGGATCACAGAACTCAACGACATCGTCTGGTGCCTGGTTGTCTGCGTAGACCTCAGGTGTTCCCCAGTAATGCCTTGGGTAGACGTTTGGATATGACTGGCACTCCAGAAGATCAAAATCTGAAAGGCCTTGTGGCTGTCCTTCTCTTTGTATCAAAGGCAAATTCTGATCACATGCTGCCATGCATCCTACACAAAGGTCTGCTGTGCATTCCATGTCCCTGAGTGAGAAGTCCACTGTGATTGCCTCAAATGAACAGTCAGTAGAGACCAGGAAATTATCGTCAGCCATGCTAGTAGCTGCATCTATGTAGACATCATAGTCCCACCATGGTGCTGAAGGGTCCGGTACTCCCCACTCAGTAAGGGGATTACTGATATCGTCGCAAGCATATGGTAGCACAGACCAAGAATCCGCCCATGTAAAAACATCTGTGAAATCTTGGAAATTTCCATCTGTCCATCCATTTGCAATATAATTTGGTACAGGATCGGTCTCATCGTCATAGACGACACCGGGCATTGCCCAGTTCTCCTGTACATTCTCGTAGTAGGCCATGGACCCAATCTGTGCTGCAACATATGCCGCTGATACGACATCCGCTGCCGCGGCCCCGGAGCCGACCACGATCAAACAGTTGTTCAGACCGTTTGTTGTATCGATAAAAAAGTCACGATCCGGAACATCCATGTCTGCGGCAGAGACAGCTGCGGCGAACGTTGCGCCCAGCAAGGCTGCGCCTGCCAATATAGCTCCAACTTTCTTCATCTTCATTATTCCACCTTAAGTTATTTTTTATGGCTATAGGCCTAAATACTACATCAGGCTCTATTAATATAAATTTAATTGCGAATTTGATGATATTATACGTAAAATTGAAAGAAATAGAACATAATGGCAAGATAATGGTCCTAAATCAAAATAAATAATAGACACAGGAATGGAAGTAATTATCAGGCGGACCCGGTGGGATTCGAACCCACGATCTACAGCTTAGGAGGCTGTCGCCCTATCCAGCTAGGCTACGGGCCCATTATCCATCAAATAGGTGTAGCATATAAAAATCTTTTCTTTTTGACCCCATTGATGATTTTCTGCCCCAAATCGCTGTTCTTCTCAACACGCAGCATGGCCTTCTTGCTGAGAGTTGTGGTGAAAAGCTCTTCGTCCTCCAGATAGAAGGTCATCATCTTGTTTGCATACCTGTAATCCAGAGTGAGATTTACATACTTCTTCATGACCTTCACGCCGACAGGTGACTCGCTTTGATATTCCTCATCCGACTTGACATCCAACTTGATTCCCAACCTCTGCTCGATGCGAGAGATGTTCTTTCCCTTCTTGCCTATGATGAGGGGCTTGTCCATCGGATCCACATACACCGATGCCCTGTTGCTTCCCTTAAGCTCCACCCTGACATCGATGCCAGGCACCATCCTAAGGATCTCCTCCTCGATGGTCCTCTGTGCCAGGACGTTAGTTGGAGAGCGATGCTTGCTGGATGAGACCTCCATGACCACCACCTGCTCACCGAAGGTGTATATCTCGTAAACAAGCTGATCGTCAAGCTGATCGTAGACCTCTATCACAGGCCTTGCAAGATCTGCCTCGGCCATACCGGATGGCACCTTCACTTTGAAATGCAATCTGAATATCTCATTTACTTCGCCCTCCCCAATATGGATGACAGTATCTATCAGCTGGGGGATTATGCCCAGTTCTATCCTGCCGATGAAACGCTGTATGGCGTCAATGGTCCTTGAGGCATGGACAACGCCGATCATCCCAACACCTGCAAGTCGGAGATCTGAGAAGACCTTGAAGTCGTCCGTCTTTCTCATCTCGTCAAAGATAGTATAGTCGGGCCTGACCAGCAACAGGATATCGCCCGTCTTGGACATGTCCCCTGCCAGGGCAGTGTACTGGGTGATCTCATCAGATACCTGAAGGTCCCGAGGCTTTTCCATGGTCTTTACTATCCTCCCCATGGAATTGTAATATTCCGCTATGGACTGTACGAATGTAGATTTTCCCGCACCTGGCGGCCCTGCCACCAAGATGCCTTCTGCCACGCCCAGCCGTTCCTTCAAACTCGGACCTAGCTTGTAATCTTCCAATGTCATCTTCTTGACAGGATGTACGGCAGTTATCTCAAATCTGTCCGAGAAGGGGGGTTTTGTTATGGCTATCCTGTAATCCAGCAACTGGACTACTGTGGCACCAGTCTCCTCCATCTCTATGAAGCAGTCCCTGGTGTTCTTGGCCCTCTCTACAATGTCGTAGGAAATCTCTTCCAGCTCATCCTCGTCAAGGACATCCTCGCCCTTGTCCAACCTCATATCCCCTGGCCTTCCCCTCTTGTAAAGTGGTGGCAGGCCTGCCTTCAAATGGACGGACATGGTATTGTCATCGAAGAAATCCTCGATCCTCATAGTTGTCTCGGAGAAGGGCTCCAAGTAGACAGTGTCTATCCCTTTGGACTTAGCAATATCAGACTGTACCCTGTCACCAGTGATCAGAGTGGCGTTATTATCTGAGGCAACATTTCTCACAAGATCGTCTATCTCACCCAGGTTTGCGTACTCTATCTCTCTTGGAGTGGGTCGCTTTCCATAATAGGACAGTCCTATGCCGGAACTGGTGCATCTCTCCTTGATCTTTAACAGTTCCCTTATCCCTGCCTCTCCAGATGACTTGCCAGTATTGGCCTGATGCTCTATCTCCGCAATCACGGCCTCTGGGATTATCACTTCTTCAACGTCATGATTTTCTATGTAGGTTGAAAATCTCCCATCTAGTATGACAGAGGTGTCTGGAACGGTTATCATCCCATTACTTAGAAGTGAACCTCTTAAAAAGCTATCTAGAATATCAATTTCTCAAACATAGGAGGAAAATATCACTGCTTCTAAGGTCAAGGCATATCATATAAGATATATTTATCTTATAAAAACAAATAAATGCTAGATGGCAAATATGAAAGCTCTAGTTATATACCAATCAATACATCATCACAATACAGTTAAAGTGGCCGAGGCCATTGCCGAGGCATTGGATGCCGATCTTAAAAAGGTCTCAGAGGTCGAATCGAAGGACGTTATGGAATATGACCTGATAGGTTTCGGTTCAGGGATCTTTTGGGGAAAGCATCACGCCAGCCTACTCCGCCTAGTTGATGGGCTTCCAATAATGGAAGATAAGAAAGTCTTCATATTCTCAACATCAGGCATGAGCAATTCCATGAACTTCCTGCACAACATAAAGAACAGGGTGTCACATTTCCACGGCATTTTGAGGAAATCGCTGCAGGCAAAGGGCGCCATGATAATTGGCGAATACTCCTGCAGGGGGTATGACACTGCAGGCCCTCTCACATATATTGGCGGAATAAATAGGAAAAGGCCAAACGATAGCGATATTAGGAAAGCAAAGGAATATGCATCTGATATCAAAGGCATGGCATGAATACGTGGTCTAGAGGACAGGCCCTGTGATAATAAATATATACTGCTACAAGATAATTCTCTCGTGAACGATGAGTGCATGGTCCAGTTGGAGGATGTCAGCTATTCGAGCAACGGAAAGGAGATCGTGAGCTGTCTAAATCTTTGCCTGAAAAGAGGCATGACCTATGCTATAGTCGGTCCTTCAGGTTCTGGAAAGACGACCGTACTGATGCTGATCAACGGCCTGATAAGTCCCACAAGGGGCAAGGTGATATTTGAGGGCAATCCTATCGATGAGTTGGACATGCCAACCTACAGGTCCAAAATACCCCTTATGTTCCAGGAGCCTTTGCTGATACCAGGCAATGGAAAGCAGAACATCATGCTGCCCTTTTCCCTCGAATCGAACAAGGAGAGAAGACCAGATGACGCGACCATCAGGTCCAAACTGGAGGAATGCGGGCTCGATGAGAGCTATCTCGGCAAGGAGATCTCAACATTCTCAGGAGGCGAGAAACAAAGGTTGAGCTTGGTAAGGACCCTTCTTTTGGAATCGAAGGTTATACTGTTGGACGAGCCCACCTCAGCATTGGACTCAAGGTCAGAGAGGGAAGTGGTCAAGGTAATAAGCAAGGTTGGCCAGGGAAATCTTATGGTGTACGTCACTCACTCTTATCAACTGATCGAGGCGGCGGACGAGATAATAGTTATCAAGGACGGGAAGATAACCATTGTCACGGACGAGATGGACAGGTCCAAGATTGATTCAATATTGGAGCTGAGATGATGACGGAGGGGATAGTGGACATATCGCTTTTGAGGATGATAGCCTCATATGGTTTTGTACTTGTTATCCTTTCACTGGTAAGGCTCAAGAGGATAGACCTTGGCAGGGACATACTGACAGCAGTGTTCCGCATGACCATACAGCTCATAATAATGGCATTCATATTGGAAACGGTATTCGAGCTGAGCATATGGTACATAGTGATACTGATGGAATTGGCGATTTTCGTCCTTGCGGCACAGATCGTGTTCAAGAGGGTGAAGGCCAAGACGGAGAATCTAATGAGAAATATCTTCGTCTCCCTGATCTTAGGGGGAGGTTCCATCATGGTATTCTTCATAGTGGTCATAGTGGGCCAGGACCCGGTGTACGACCCCCGCTATGTCATACCCCTTGGGGGAATGATAATAGGTAATTCCATGAACGCGTGCGCCATAGCCTTCGAGAGATTCCATTCCCTCATGAAAAGGGATCACAGGCTCATTCTCACCATGCTCTCACTAGGGGCGACATACAAGGAATCAACGACAGGCCAGTTCAAAGAGGCGCTAAAGGCAGCCTTTCTACCAATACTCATAACAATGTCAGCGACGGGCATGGTCGTGCTCCCCGGCATGATGACGGGCCAGATACTCTCTGGCACGGCCCCCCTCACTGCAGTAAAATACCAGATAGCCATAATGATGGGCATAACATCGAGCAACGCCCTGGTCGCCTACCTGATACTTTTCTTGGAGAACAAGGAGTTCTTCAACGAGAGGCATCAGCTTCTTTTATCGCCCGATTGAGCAAAATATATAAAAGGGCCGGATAAGTGCCTATAATCGATACGTTACGTTCATATGGTGATTATTTTGAGTGAACTCTTTTGGGCAGACAAATCGGCGCAACAGGTCATAGACAGGGACCCAGAAAGCGATCTTTACATTACGGAATGCGGACTTGGAGCGTCAGGCATACCTCACGTAGGCAGCGTGGGGGACGGCATCAGGTCCTATGTGGTGTCATTGGCTATTGAGGACAAGGGAAAACGCTCTTTCTTCCAAGCGTACTCTGACGACAGGGACGGGTTGAGGAAGATACCCTATGGCTTTCCGGCATCACTGAGGGAATACATAGGCAATCCGGTCTCGCACATACCTGACCCCTTCGGGTGCCACGATTCCTTCGGTGCCCATATATCCTCTCTGCTGACAGACGCATTCGATGACATAGGGATCGAATACAAATTCCAGTCCAGCGACAAGGCTTACTATGACGGAGAGCTGGACACCGAGATAATGGAGCTCCTCTCAAGGCACAAGGAGGCCGGGGAGATCATCAAGGAGGTCACCGGCCAGGACAAGTACCTCACGCAATACCCATATTTCGCAATATGCGAGGAATGCGGAAAGATCTACACCACCAGGGTGACGGGATTCGATGAAAAAGCCAAAAAGATATCATATGTCTGCGACGGCGAGTTCACCGGAAAGGACTCCAACACCGGCGAGGACATTCACATAACGGGATGCGGTCATGTGGGGAGTGCGGACATCAGACAGGGCAAGCTTGCCTGGAAGGTGGAGTTCGCTGCCAGATGGAAGGCATTCGACATTGCCTTTGAGGCCTTCGGAAAGGACATATTGGAATCCGTGAAGGTCAATGACATCATAGAGGAGAGATTGCTGGGCACGAAGGCGCCAGTCCACGCATTCTATGAGATGTTCGTGGAGAGAGGGGGTGGAAAGATATCCAAGTCCAAGGGCAACGTGTTCACTCCGCAGAAATGGCTATCATACGGCAATCCGGACTCGCTGGTCCTGTTGATGCTCAAGAGGCTGGCCTACTCAAGGGTCGTGGACCTGCTTGAGATTCCCAAGCTCATGGACGAGGTCGACAATCTCCATGATGTCTACTTCAACAAGGCAAAGGTGAAGAACGACAGGGAGAGGGAGCACATGAACAGGATGTACGAGTACATCAACTTCCTTAAGGTGCCCTCAAAGGCAGAGCTGACCATTCCCTACAACGTTGTGGCAAACATCGTTTCAGTTATACCCGAGAACCTCCCCAACAGGGATGATGTGATCATAAACATTCTGAAGAACTGTGGAAAGCTTCCCGCTGAGATCACGAGCAAAGAGCAGGAAATTGTGGTGGACAGGATAGGATATGCCACAAGGTGGCTCAAGGAGAACGGCGATGTGGAAAGGGAGAGGATAGAGCTCGACGAGGGCGAGTCCAAGGCACTCTCGTCACTGCTTGAGACCCTTAACGGAGAGATGGACGGAGAATTGATACAGAACACCATCTTCCAGACTGCCAAGGACAACGACCTTAAGCCTGCCAAGTTCTTCAAGCTCATATACACCATGCTCCTTGGTGTCCCGAGAGGGCCCAGGGCGGGCAATCTGATCAAGACAATAGGCATGGAAAGGGTGAAGGAAATCATCAGGCAGGAACTGGGTTAGGCCTTGTGGTCAAGATAGCTGTCGACCAGATTCAGCTTTGAGAATCTTCCTCGGGTAAGGAAGGCCATTGACTCCTCCTTGCCTAGGACCCTGTCCCTGATCTCCTTTCTTGAAAGGCCCTTTTCGTTGAGCTCAAGCACAGAAACGCCTAGCTCCTTTAGGTGCTCAGTCTTCTCTTCAATGATTTTTGGAGGGTCCTCGAACGGCCTTCCATGGCCTGGAAAGAGGACATCAATGTCGAGTTTGCCTATCTTTTCCAAGGATTCGATCGCCCTGTATATGTTGACCTCATCGCTCACCCACTTCGTCCTCCCCCATAGGACAAGATCGCCAGAGAACAGGTATCGCCTCTCAGGTAGGTAGTAGCAGGAATGGTCATCGCTGTGGCCGGGCGTGTGGAGAGGCACTATCTTCGCCCCGTCCAGCTCGATCTTATCGGGATATTCCAAAGGCACTGAGGGCCATACCTTTCCTGCAAAGAAGCATTCTATGAAGGAGCTGTTATCAGGATGCCTGATCTTTCCCACAGATCCTGGATGGCAGTATATCGTGCTGCCATATGCTTTTTGGATCGAGGCGTTGTTGCCCACGTGGTCATGATGGGTGTGGGAGATGAATATGTTGCTTATAGGGGGTGAAACGCTTGCCAGCTCATCACCCATATTTATGCCTGTATCGAACATGCAGCCTTCTAGTGAGTATGAGTTCGCATTGAAAAGTGACCTACCTAAAAATCTTTTTATAGTGATATATCTCACTAAATCTCCATATTTCCTAATAGTTATCATAACTAGAAAAAAATTAACAATTTATTATAAAAAAGTTATCATTTCTAATCAATAACTTTATATAGCATATCATTTTTAGCATAATGCAAAAACAAGCCATAATTGTGTAAAGGTGCCAGTGATATGAGAAAGATAATTAAGAACCCTGACGATGATTTTTATATAGAATATTTGAAACCATATTACGTCCGAACGGCCGACGGTCAGTACCTGTTCGGGAGCACCCAGCCCGGAAGGAGGCCTGACAGAGCATTCTACATGGTGCCGGAGGATTACAGGCTTGGCTACGGTCAGAAGTCATTCCCTGTTGACATTGGACAAAAGATATACAAGGTGGCTATGGATTATCTGGACAATGTTGACATTGTCGTGCAAGATGTCATCCAGGGAGAGGAACCATACAAAACGGGCATGCAGATCACAACAAGTGCCGACTGCCCACATTCAGCTTACATTCCCTGGATAGGGAAGCATATGACATTCAAGCATGATGGCAGCACGAAACTGTCATGTTTCAACTTCATAGTTCCTGAGATACTTCCTGAGGAATATGCTGCAAGGATAAGGGAGTTCTGGCCAGAGTACGACCCAACGGTACCTCTCACGCTCTACGACTTCACAAGGATGGAGAAGGACCTTCGCAAGGTGCTCTCATTAAGAGTTGACTACTTTGGTGGGGCATATAAGAAACCCAATCTCACAATGGTTTGGAATCGCGGTGAGGCAAACGGGTTGGTGTCCTACCATGGAGGTTGCACCTACAACAGGATAGTCAAAGGGCTCAGCGGAACAGGGAAGACCACCCTCACTGTCGGCCCACAGCTGGAGCAGGACGACGCGCTATTGGGCAAGATACAGTATGATGACCATGGTGCCGCAAAGGGGCTTACGATAATAGGCCTTGAAGCGGCCAGCTTTGCAAAGTCCGAGGGGCTAACGCCAAACAGCCCGGAATGGGCGGGACTGATGAGGGCTAACGACACCATTGTCATAGCCATGAACATAGATTGTGAGAACGTCAACTATGAGATGGAGCAGCACGGCGCACACCTCATCAAGGTGCCAAGGGTCGAGAAGGGAAAGGAAGCTGGAAGGCTTCTGACAACGATCTATGAGAAGTCGGGAACAAAGAACGGAAGATTCATATTCGATTTCTCAGCACTGAATCCTAATTGGAGAAAGAAGTCAAAGTCCCTCAAGACAGAGGCCTTGGTGTTCAAGAGGTACAACACGATGGAGCCCATGCTCAGGGTGGTCGACCCCAGAATGGCAGTGGCACTTGACAGCGCCTGTGAGTCCATCATCACCTCTGCCGTGTCCGGAAAGAAGGCAGGCGCCAAGGTAAGGTCCTATGCCGCAACCGACTTCATGGCAAGGGAACAGGCCCAGCAGGCTGTTTTGAAGTGGAAGATATATGAGGACCTGGACCTCTCACTTAGCGGAAATCTGGTCTTTATAATCCTGAACTCGGGGTATGTCGGAAGGAACGACATCAAAGGGAACACTCGCAAGGACAGCGAGGGGAAAGAATTGGGAGAGAAGATCAAGGTAAACGATACGAAGAGGTTGCTGGAACTCATAGACAACCGCGAGATCGACGATTGGATCGCAAATCCATTGTTCGGATACCTCATACCGAGTCCCAAGGAAGTTGAGGAAAAGGGAGTCACGGGCTTCTCGTCAAGATTCAACATGCTGAACTTCTACTCGCCCGAAGAGCTATTGGATTTCGCACAGGAAGACATAAGCGAAAGGTCGGAATACCTCAGCAATCTTTTCTCAGGCCAGCTCGAAGAGGATGAACTGAGACCTATAATAGACTTCTGGAAAAACATAAAGCTTCCTGATAAGAAGGTAATCGAGAGATTCTACAAAAAGAACTACTCTTGATATTTTTCTTTTCTCTTTTTACCCTCTTGAGAGCAACAATGCTATGTACCCGCCGTACATGGCCAAAAGCGCGATGCCCCTAGGCCATCTAATAATGCTGTCCACCCCCATATGGACAAACACCAGTATCGTGGCGGTGGCCACAACGACCAAACCCATATCGACCATTATCCATCCGAATATAGGTATTGGAGTTATAATGCTGGATATCCCCAGGACCCAAAGGATATTGAAGATATTTGAACCCACTATGTTGCCCACAGCAATGTCGCACCTTTTGTCGAAGGCTGCAATGAGGCTGGTCGCAAGCTCTGGAAGCGAGGTCCCAAATGCAACTATGGTAGAGCTTATGAGTATCTCTGATATGGAGAGATGCCTTGCCAGCGCCACTGCATTCTCTACAATAAGCTCACCCCCTATGTAGAGCGCGATCACGCCAGAGGCGATGTATATCGATGATTTAGCAAAACCGTAGTCCGCCTCGTAGACCTCCTCGTCCAATATCTCGTCCCTGGACCTGCTGAGGACGAAGAAGAGGAAAAGGAAGAAACCAACAAGAAGTATGATGCCGTCTATTCTCGAGATGAAGTGTTGCCCTGAACCAAATATCAGGGCATCGACCGCAAGCACCAGAAGCAGTACCGATGCGAACAGGGCATAAGGGATGTCCCTGGACTTGGCATATAGATTGACCTCGATCGGCATGATGATAGATGTGAGTCCAACGATCAAGAGGATGTTTGCCATGTTACTGCCGATGATGTTCCCTATTGCTATGTCGGTGGAACCCTTCATGGCAGATATAACGTTGACTATGAACTCGGGCAAAGACGTCCCAAAGGCCACGATTGTGAGGCCTATGATAAAATAGGAGATGCCGAATCTTTGAGCAACATACGTTGCACCCTTGATCAGGTAGTCGGCCCCTTTGACCAGCATCACGAATCCAATCGCTATGAGCATCAGTTCAATGTACATGAGATACAATTTATACAAATTATAATAAGTTAAAATAGTTTCTTGGAAATCCTGGTGCAACGGAGCCTTTATTAAAGGTTTCTTTGACATTATTATCAATGTCTAGAAGAGCAAGCGAAGTTTGGAAACGGTTCCAAGAGGGTGGCGGCATCAAATTTGGGATCTCATACATATGGGTCCTGGTGATACTGGCGATATTGGCGGCGATATGTTATTATGTCAGGCCATGGTTCCACGGGCTGGTCATCGGCCTCTACAAGTCCCCTCTTGTGATGATGTTCCTGTTTGCAATATTCCTGTTCATCATTATCAATCTGGTGATGTACAATCAATTGGAACGTGTGAAGTTCAAGGACACGGCCAAGTACAACAGGTACCAGCATATCAGAAGGGGCCTCACAGCGCTGGTGGTGATTTTCCTTATAGCCTTGGTGCCTCTGTTCCTTTACAGCGGATACTACATGGACAGAACATTGTACGAGAACACAAATTACATAGCACTCGAAACTATGCCAGAGACGGAAGTGATAAGATTCCTGCCGTTCTCCGTGGCACAGAGATATTCACTTGATGCATTCACTGACCCGCAGTTCACTTTGGGTGACGGCGACCTTGTAAAGCAGGACGGCAGGCTCTATTGGAACTTCCCGATGGTTCCAGAGGGCTCTATACTCTATTTCACCAAGAAGCCCCAAGGTGTCATCTCAATAAGCGCTGACGTCAGCAACAAGGAGGTCAGCACCAATTTCCAGGAGATGGCCATTGGCGAAGATATAGGCATCACCGACAACATAGAGTGGAACATATACAAAGAGGACATGTTCTGCGATATTGCGGACGTCTATTATCAGGACGACCTGATAATCGTGTCCGTGATCAAATACAAGTTCAAGCTCATTGGCAGATATCCATATTTTGGCGGGGTCTATACGATCGACTTCGATGGGAACATAGAGTTCTATGACCCGGAGGAGGCCGCAGAGCAACCATGGGGAAACAGGATATATCCTGAATCTCTGGCCAGGAAGCAGATAGAGGTCGTGAACACCAAAAAAGGCCTTATTAACATGTGGATATATCACGAGGAGATGATAGAGATCCAGGACGTCTACAGCGGGGGGAACATGCAACCGTTCCTTCTTGACACGGAGGACGGGCTAGTTTGGATGACGGCAGTGGAGCCGAGAGGTCAGAGCTTTGGTCTCTATGAAGTCTACTTCCAAAGCGCCGTAGACGGCAAGATATACGTCTATAGGGTCTCTGCGGAGAACCTTACAGGCCCAAGATATTCAGTGGACTATGTCAGGAAGACTTTCCCCAATTTTGACTGGAATTCTTTCTACATCTCAGAACCCAGGCCAATCATCAAGGAGCACGAGCTCTACTGGCTGGTCTCGATAGTCCCATACGACTCAGCGGGAGTGACCAAGCAATGCGTCGTGAACGCAAAGACCAGCGATGTCATATCGTTTGATGAGGACGGGGATGTCATAGCCTTCTTCGAAGGTCAGGCACCGGGCCAACCCGGCGACGATGACATTATCACCATAGAGGACATTAGGGACAAGATAGAAGAGGTAGAAGAGCTGTTGGACGAGCTTAAGGAGCTGTTAGAGGAGTACGAATCCGCAGAATAGGTGAATGCAATGTCTGAGAGGGACGTTATCGAGAGGACGGACCTACCGATAACTGTAGAGTCGCTCATCAAAGACCTCAGGAGAATAGGTGTATGGGAAGGCACAGTGCTTTTTGTGCAATCATCCCTCTCATCCATTGGTTGGGTATGTGGCGGTGCTGTGGCGGTGGTGCAGGCCCTTGCCAGGTGCCTGGGCGACGATGGCACCCTTGTGATGCCATGCATGTCTTCCGACTGCAGCGATCCCTCCAAGTGGGAGCATCCGCCGGTCCCAAAGGAATGGTGGGGCATCATCAAGGAGAACCTGCCCGCCTTCGACAAGGACATATATCCCAACAGGTACACCATGGGTGTTGTGGCAGAATGTTTCAGGTGCTGGCCAGGCACTCTAAGGTCGGACCATCCAATATCGTTTGCCGCCTTGGGAAAACATGCGGGGCATATCATCTCGGAACAACCTTGGAACTTCCCATTGGGAAAAGGTTCACCATTGGAAAAATGCTGCGAACTCAATGCCGATGTTCTACTGATAGGCACAAAGAGAAATACATCGCTTCATCTCTCTGAGCATATTGCAAGATTCGATAAGGTCATCGTGACGGAAGGGGCGCCCATTATAGAGAAGGGAAAAAGGGTGTGGAAAGAATATGAGAATTATGATGATCATACAGATCATTTTCCCAAAATACTTGATGAGTTCTCACATTCCAGCCAATGCAAGACAGGCCGGATCGGGAATGCAGATAGCTATTTTTTCAGGCAGAGGGACATGGTAAGATTCGGTATCGACTGGTTTGAGAGGAAATTGGATTGATACCCCTTTATTTCCACTGGAGAATAATATTCACTTGTCTAGCATAGGAAGGGAAACGGTGAATCTTGTGCCGCCGCCCCCGTCGCTGCTAACGCATATCTTCCCCTTATGAAGGTCAAGTATCCTTTTCACTATGAACAGGCCCAGGCCGTGGCCATATGTTTGATTTTTATTGCCTCTCGTATGGCGATTCATAAGATTGTCCAGTTCGCCTGGGGAAAGGGTGTTATTGCCATCATCGACGAAATTGATCGTATAATTTTCATCGGAAATTGTGTATGAGATGCTGCATCGGGATGCATACTTAAGCGCATTGTCAATAAGATTGTTGAAAACGTTCACAAGTATGGGCAAAGACATTACAGGGCATTCTTCAGCGAGGTGCTCCACCCCTATCTTTTCATGATGTGGGTGATACTTGAAGTTGTCGACCGATTCGTCCAATATGCTTCGGAGCCCCCTTATCTCGTAATGCCCAGAGATCTCCCCTTCCTCCAATCTGGCGAACAGGAGGGCGTTGTCAATGATGTGCTTCATCCTCTCGCTTTGATACTGCAGTTTTGAAACAATGTCGCTTGTTTGCTCAGGAACTGTCAGCAGAAGGTCCATATACCCTTTCATGATCGACATGGAATTCCTCAGGTCATGTGCCAGCATCGAAACGAAAAAGTCAGTGATCTCCTTTGCATTCTTTAGGTTATCAAACAATAGGGCATTTTCCAAGGCCACAGACGACTGCGCGGCAAATATCTTAAGCTTCTTGAGCTCGGACATCTCAAAGTTACTACCTACCCTGAACAAGTTCAAGACGCCTATGGTCCCGCCGTGCCCCTTGAGCGGAATGGACATCATCTTTTCCTCGGTCTTGGAGGAGCCGGGTATCAGTACCACATCCTTGTCGGAGAAGGGATCGTTTATTATCTCAGCATCCCCGCCCCTGGCCACTCGCCCGGTCGCACCTTCATAAATCGATGCCTCATACTTCATCACATATTCCTTATCAAGGCCTCTTGCATAGATCGGTCTCAATATCTTGTTATCATAGTCCACTGAATAGAATGATAGCGAATCATATGGTATCATGAACTTGATGTTCTCTGCGATCCTTTCCAGGACTATGTTGATGTTGAGAGAGTTGATGTCGTTTAGTGTCGATATCAGTTTTTCAAGATTTATCTTGTTCCTTTGCAGTTCTAGCTCAGTCTCCTTTATGCCTGTTATCTCAAATTCTGAGAGGCATACCTTGTCGTCCGGAAGCCTGAAGGCGTTTACCATGAAATAGATTTTCTCGCCCTCCGTCTCATAAAAAAAGCTGTCATTTGAGTAACAGATATTTTTCTTGAAAGCGCGCAGTATCTCTTTCTTGAGCTTTTGCGACCCCCATGAGGTCCAGATCTCTGAGAATTCCTTTCCTATGTGACTGTCGGCATCTATCCCAGAGTACATCTGTGCTGTCTTGTTCGCCTCTAGAACGAATAGCTTGTCCGGTGATTCGTATTTTAGGATGTATAGGCCAAAAGGCAGGGAGTGCACTATTTCATAGGACATCCGCAAGGCGCTGCTCAGGGCCTTCTCCTTGTTTACATACTCCGAGATGTCATTTATGAAAAGAGCTATTCTCCATACATCTCCTTCATCATTTAGTAGTGGCTGCACGATCACAGAATAGTCTTTTTGGCCATAACTTCTATTCAATCGTATCTCTTTCCTCTCGCTAAGGACCTTTTCAAGTATGTCATGGGCAGGCCCTGTCAAAGGATGCTCTATTATGTCTTGAAGCCTATTGCCCGCCAATGGCTCGAAATCGGCAAACACCTTTTTCGCGGAATCGTTGGCGACCAATATGGTCCCATCAAGATCTATCAGAAGGTTGGCGTAATTGAAGGGTGAGTTGAAAAGTATGGAGGACATCTCATTGCTTTCCCTCAGTTCCCTCTCTATCTCCAACCTTTGTGTGATGTCATGCATTATGGCCATCAGCATCTTTTCTTCGGCCAAATATATGGGATTTAGGTCTATTTCAAAAAACAGAAGATTCCCGCCTTTGCTCTCTAGCGTCCAATTGAATCTTTCCAACCCGCCTTCATAGGCCATGTTCATGTACCTTTGGGCAAGCTCCATTGAATCGCTGCCGTCCTGTTGTTTGGGAGGCGAGAGGTCATAGGGCATCTTACCTAAGATCTCATCCTTTGTATATCCAAGCAATGCCTCGAACTTCTTGTTGCAGTCGGTGAGACCATCCTTGTTCATCAGGATGATGGCATCGTTTGCATTGCTGAATATCGTATGGTACTTGTTCTCGGAGAATATGAGCTTTTTTTCCACGTTTTTCTTTTCCGTGTCCGTAAGATGGTGATTGACATGGGTCTTTATGGCATTGTAGATCCTGTCATAGCTGGCAAGTCCAATGTTCTTTGTAAAATAATCGTTCACACCGTGTACGAAAGCCTCCCTGGCAACCTCCTCGTCGCCCTGTCCGGTAATGAATATTATGGGCAATTCCATGGCCCTGGACCGTACCTCGAAAAGAAAGTCCAGTCCGGTCCCTCCAATGAGCTGGTAATCACATATCACACAGTCGTAGTTATTCTTCATTGCCTTGGATAGGCCCTCACTTGGCGATTTCGCCAGGTCAAAGATAAGCTTGCCTTTTTTATTGCGCTTTGCTATCTTGTTGAGCTTGATGTCAAGGAATCTGGAATATTCCTCATCGTCCTCAACGTGAAGTATCTTCAACTGACTGGTCATTTATTAAGAAAATAATGGTTTGATAGATAAAAGTATTCATGAAAATCATATATTATAATATAAGCTAATAATATTTAACTCAAATGTCTTTGAGAGGGGCATATATCGAGTTAAGCCTTTCATAGAAACCCTTTGTGTGAAGGGATCTTTGAAGCATGAGAAGGGGGTGTTTGTAATCCATGTGGTGGCAGAACTCATGGACCAGTGTGTTGAGCAAGGTCTTGTATGCCACCCTCCTGCCTGTGGATGTCAATGTGTAAAGCGCTATGGCCGACCTGGCAGGGTAATACTTGCCATGTGTCGAAGCTATGATCCTCTTCTTCCCTGTGTTTGGGTCCACCTTCCTTCTTGCAGGCCTGTTGCCCCTGATGACCAGCTCAACCTCTGAATCTATCCCAAAGGTTTCGTTTAGGATGTTCAGGAGATTCTGCCCAGACCTCTGGACCAGGTCGTCCCTGCCCGTGTGCAGAGATTCCCTGAACAGCTCCAATGCCACGATGATCGCCGTGTTTGGGGTAAACTCAAGGGAAACTGAGTTGGACCTCTTGTATGGGTCTTTTATAGAATTATAAAGACGGGGGGTCTTGAAAGAAACCGCCCTTGATCCCTTTCTTCCTCCGAAGAACAAATAAGGACCTCTAAAAGAAAAATGATGGGCAGTTAAATGCCCTTCAACATATTGTCCACTATGCTCTTTACATAGTCCTTCTCGTAAGAGCCTATCTCCCCATTGTCAGCCAACTTGGAGATATCAGGGTCCAGAGGTATTGAACCAAGGTAGGGAACGCCGGCCAATTTGGCAAGATTCTCTCCCTCGTTCTTACCGAAGAGCTCGAAATTCTCTCCACATTTAGGACAGACCGCATATGCCATGTTCTGTACAAGCCCAAGCACCTTTACCTTCATGGTCTGGGACATGCTGATGGCCTTCCTAACTATCTCGAAGGCCAGTTGCTGTGGAGAAGTGACGACGACCATGCCGTTTAGATTCATGCTCTGCATGACGGTAAGTGGAGAATCGCTGGTTCCAGGTGGAAGGTCCACGATCAGATAATCCAGCTCCCCCCACTCTATGTCTGACATGAACTGCCTTACAGCATTGGCCACCATGGGGCCTCTCCATATGACTGCAGATGAATTATCGTGAAGTACCAGGCTAAGCGACATCACCCTGATGCCTTCCTTGGTGATAGGGGGGACTATGCCGTCATTCCCCTGAACTGGCATTTCTGTAACTCCGAACATCCTTGGTATGCTAGGGCCGGTAATGTCGGCATCCAGCAGACCTACCTTGAATCCCTCTTTTGCAAGATAGCTGGCCAAAAGACCTGAAACAAGCGACTTTCCTACGCCGCCCTTTCCGCTGGCAACCGCTATCTTGTTCTTGATCTTGCCCATGCGCTCCTCTATTTTTTGATTTTGTTGCATCATTTTTTCATCCATCATTTTGTTGCCTCCTATTAACAAAGGTGTAAATATATGAGCTTCGCCTTAAAAATTTAATTGGGACATACAAAATAGTAAAGGCTGCAGATAAACAGCAAAAGATTTATTTTTTAGGCATTATATTAAGGACAATGAGCGATGAGGATAAACAGTTCAGCAAGAAGTATGAAGAATATCTTGAATCGATCCTTTGCATTGTCACTAAGAAGGGTTATGCCAGGACCAAGGATGTTGCAAACGCGCTTAGCATCACACCCGCAAGTGTTGTTGAGATGTTCAAGAAGTTGGACGACGACCAGTTGGTCAACTACAGGAAATACGAAGGCGTGACCTTGACTCCTATGGGCAGGGAGTTCGCAAAGAGGACCTACAAAAGGCACAAGATAATAAAACAGTTCTTAGACCTTATCAAGGTCCCTAGGGAGATAGCGGACAACGATGCATGCATTATGGACCATCACCTCACATCTGCCACCATAGGGCAGATCAGAAATCTTATTCAGTTCATTGAGGAGGCCCCCATATCAGAGGAATGGTTGGAACAGTACAAGGAGTTCCTCAATACTGGAAAGATCAACAGAAATCATTAAAACAAGCTAAAATAAAGTTCAAGAAAGAATATGTTCAAAGGCGATGATCTATGACCTCAAAACAAAAGGCAAAGGGATATTTTTACGAAAAGAAGACAGAGGAATACCTGAACAGCATCGATGGAGTCAATGCAAAGAGGTCCCTGGCCTCAGGTGCCTATGGTAGATTCAGCAAGGAGCTGGACGGCGATGTAAGGGCAGACATATTGAAAAATACCTACAAGATCGAATCGAAGGCCAGGGACAAGGAGTTCCCAAAATGGATGGAGAACGCCTTTACCCAGGGAGACCTGGTATTTTTCTGGAAACCTAGATGCCAGCCCATTGTGGCCATGCCCTTCGACATATTCAAAAAGATGCTGGAGAGCGTTGAACAGGCTGAATGATCATTCTCCATTAACTATGTTTATACCTTTCTTCTCCAGTGTCGAAACCACAGATATGGCAACAATGGCCCCTATCAAGAACTGGGCGAAGTTGAAAGGAAGCTCCTCCAATGCGGCAGGAAGACCGAAAAGGACCGTCTCTGCTATGAAGTATCCGGACATAAGCACCACTGCCCCTACCAACAATGCCAGTATCCTGGTCCTTAAGTCCCTTCTCTTTCCTATCAGGCCCACGAGCAGCCCCTCTATCCCCTTGACAACAAAGGTAATGGGAGCAAACGAGCCAAATCCAAGATACAGGTCCGCCAGGGCCGAACCGACACCGCCCGCAAATCCTGCCGTCATTCCGCCGAACAGGAATGCTGTGATGTAAATTACCGTCTCACCGAAGTTGAAGTATCCGCCAGTCGCGGCTATCGGCACCGGGGGTATGATCGCGGTGGCGATGAAGACCAGTGCTGTGAATGATGCCCTGATGGCAATATCGCGGGATTGCATAGAATATGCAAAAATCGTAATAATTAAAAAGCTATGCTTAATTACTCATATGTGTTAAATTAAAACCACTCATCCAGCACCTTCTGCCTTGAGGTAAAGTTGAGCAGTTGCGATTTGTCAATATAGCTTTGTGCAGGCAATGTCAGGAAATTGTCCACCTCTTTTACAGCATCGTCCATGTTATCGAACTTTAGGGGCCTTTGCTTTAGGGCATCCTCAAGGATCGTTCTCACCCTCCAAACGCCAATGGGTGTGTGGTATGATGGTTGGACCTCCATTATCACTATGCACCTGGCCTGTCTTCCGGCATCGTAGAGGTAACTGGTGATGGGCAGCCTACCTGCATAGTAGGCACCAGCAATCACATCGGCATATTTCTTCCTGCCGTTGAAGTACTCCCAGTCCGAGATGATGTTGGGCACATTGTCATCAGATGAGAAAAGGGAACCCGGCAGCCAGCACTCCATGAACTCGAAAGACCATATTCCAGGCATTACCAAGGCCACGAGCTTGTTCCCTATGTCCTCAGAGTGGAACACCAAGTATTCTGATATCTGCGGATTGTCCCTCAAAGAACCCATAAGCTCTTTTGATATGATATCGTCAGTAGCAGTGATCGACCACTTTGTCGGAACGAACTTCCTGTTCTTCTGCTCGCCCAGTATACCTGCAGAGAGTAGCTTGGATATGTGAGATACCTCTATCCCCTTGTTATAAAGCAGGCTTATGCCGTTCGTTGCAAGGAGGTCGTCATTGTGGACCTTGTCAATGGTCCTTGGAATATGGGGGTTCTGGGCCAGATCAAGTTTCTTAAGGGTCTCCGAAGGTCCGTGGGGCGGGGAGAACTCGGAGAGCCTGATCTCAAACCTCGGCTTCTTTTCCAAGAAGAGCTCTGTGTCCACAGGCCTGTCAGACATGACTATATCCTGCATCAGCATTACTCTTCTATTTGGGTCCCTGGCGATCTTGACGTCAAGTTGGTCCTTAGATCGCACCAGGGAGGACCTGAAACCAATGATCTCCTCGAGTGGTCTGCCATGCCACACCTCTGGCCTGTCCATCTCAGAGGTGTCCCCTATGATCGGAGGCACCATCGGGCCCAGATAGACCTTGGGATAGTTCCAACTCCCAACGAATATAGATGAAGGGGATGAGCCGAAGATGTCCTTTGAGAGCTTGGGAAGTATCTTGGACTTGATCCTTATCTTCTCAAGTATGGGGCATTTAGGCCTACCGCAAAGCATCTTTGTCCCTTTGCAGATAGCGCACCGCCTACCCTTGGACATTTGCATGTTAATGGCTCTGAATCCATGTAGTTAAGGATTTCTATCCTCCAACGGGCCGCTAGTAAATCATGTCCAACTCCCCTTCAAGGGCGCTTATTATGGCGTTAATTGTAAATACATACATAACGTATATATTAATAGAAATCTATAGTTCATCTCAAGTACCGATTCCCTAAGGATGGGGTTATAACTATGATGGATTGGGACAATCTTTTCTCTGAAAGGGTCAAGGACCTCAAAGCCTCGGAAGTGAGGGAACTTCTAAAGCTGACGTCTAAACACGAAGTAATATCGCTGGCTGGAGGACTGCCAAGCCCAAAGTCATTCCCTATGGAGGACATATTCAGGATATCTCAAAGCGTGCTCTTGAACTCGGGGGAAGATGCACTTCAGTATACTACTACAGAAGGTTACATTGAACTGAGAAAGTTCCTGGCCTCTAGGGAGAGGAGCGTAAGTGTCCTGGCCACAGAAGAGAACATACTCGTGACATCCGGGAGCCAGCAAGCCCTCGAGATGGTCGCAAAGACCTTCATCAATCCTGGCGACAAGGTCATAGTGGAGAGTCCCAGCTACCTTGGCGGGCTCTCGGCATTCAAGCTCTACCAGTCAAAGTTCGAGACAGTACCCTTGGAAGAGGACGGAGCAGACCTCGACAAGCTGAGAAAGATCATGGAGAGATCCGATGAAAAGCCCAAATTGTTCTACACAGTCCCTACATTCCAGAATCCATCAGGCATCACGTACTCAAAGGAAAAGAGAAAGGAGCTTGCAGAGATAGCATATGAGTACGACCTTCTCTTGTTGGAGGACAACCCGTATGAAAAGCTGAGATTCTCGGGCGATGGGATAAAATCATTGAAGGCATATGCACCGGAGAATACGATCTACACCTCGACGTTTTCCAAAATACTATCTCCTGGATTCCGGGTTGCATGGATATGCGCCCCCAAAGAGATAGTAGACAAGCTGATAATCGTCAAACAGGCGACAGACCTCTGCTCAAACTCCTACGTGCAGTACATAACATATCAATTGCTGCTAAGGGGTTTGATAGACAGGCATATACCCTGGACTGCTGCGATCTACAAGGAAAAGAGGGACATAATGATCGAATCGATGGAAGAGTACTTTCCCGATGAGGCAACATGGGTCACGCCAGAAGGCGGAATGTTCATGTGGGTGACATTTCCGGAGAACGTGAATACCAAGAAAATATTCCCCGAGGCGCTCAAGGAAAATGTCGCATATGTGCATGGAGGGGCTTTCTATATTGAAGGCGGATACAATCATATGAGGCTATCGTTTGCCTATGAGACGAACGAGAGGATCGTGGAAGGCATAAAGAGATTGGGAAACGTTCTCAAGAACAACATCTGATCAGCCGTACATCCCGCCGCCCTCTCTTTTAAACAAAAGCTTGTCAAGCTCCAAGCTTAGCTTTTTGTCCAGCTTTCCTTGATTCTTGGAAATGGAGGAGATGGGATTGGCTATAATGTTGAACGGGCCTGTCATCATGTTGGTAAACTCGTCCTCCAAAGGTTTTGGGTCGACCTTTGAGATGGACTCTATGACCTCCAATGACACCTCGCCGCCCCCTCTTATGTCATCATTGATCTTTTGGAGCAGTTCCTTTGAGAGGTCCCTCCATCCGAATGAGATTGTGTTGGGGGCCGATATCTTATCTGACTTTGTCTTGCCGCCCACGCTCAGATTGTTGTAAGGAGAGATGTGGTGCGTCTTGATCTGCCACAATCGCCTTTCCTTTTGTATAAGGATGACAGAGCGATTGCGCCTGTCGGAACCTAGGGTGATGAACCAACCCAGGGGATCTTTGTTATAACGTCTATAGACCTCTTCCAATACGTCCTTGCTATTCATGCTCTTCCCGATACTTCTTTATGGCCTTCTCGAAAGCGTCTGGGGCCAAAACTGAGCAGTGCACCTTCTTCTCTGGAAGACCGCCGATCTCATTTACAACTACATCGCTGGTAATAGCTAGCGCCTCGTCAATCGTCTTTCCCTTGATGAGCTCCGTGAAGAGCGAAGATGTGGCTATTGCTGCCCCGCAGCCGAATGTCTTGAACTTGACATCCACCACCTTGTCGTCCTTGATCTTGAGATATAGCGTGAGCATGTCCCCGCACACAGGGCTGCCAACGGTCTCTACTATATCCGCATCTTTCATCATTCCCACGTTCCTGGGATTCTCAAAATGATCTATAACCTTCTCATTGAACTCATATGCCATTTCTATTCCTCCGTCCATAATGGGGACATGTCCCTCAATCTTTTTACGATTCCCTCAACGCTGTCGAGGACATATTCGATCTCTTCCATCGTGTTCATCTTGCTAAGGGATAATCTCAAAGACCCGTAAGCAGTGACCTCTGTCAGGCCGATAGAGAGCAGCACATGGGAGGCCTTGCTCTTCTTCGAAGAACAAGCGGAACCGGTCGAAGCGGCTATTCCTGCCCTATCGAGCGCCAAGACCAATGCTTCGCCTTCGACAGCCTCGAAGGACATATTTACATTGTTGCACAAGCGAATGTCAGGATGCCCATTGAGCCTTACCTTGGATACCCTTTCAAAGACGCCCTTGATCAATGTGTCCCTGAGACCCGATATGTACGGAATGTCGCTCTCCATCTCGTCGATCGCAAGCTCACACGCCTTTCCCAGCCCGACAATGCCCGGAATGTTCTCCGTGGATGACCTTAGGCCTTTCTCATGGCCCCCTCCATATATGATCGGTACTATGGGTGTTCCCTTTCTGATATAAAGGGCTCCGATCCCCTTGGGTCCATGCAGCTTGTGCCCTGAGATCGACAAAAGATCTATGTTGTCCTTATCAACATCTACATGTAATTTTCCTATCGTTTGAACAGCGTCAGTATGAAATATCACGCCATTCTCATGAGCTATCCTGCCTATTTCCCTTATAGGTTGTACAGTGCCTATCTCATTGTTGGCATGCATCACAGTGATTAAAATCGTCCTTTCGCTTATGGCCGCTTCAAGGTCCTTAAGCGATATCATCCCCTTGTCATCGACAGGAAGATACGTTACATCGTATCCCATGCCCTCAAGATATTCACACGTATCGAGAACGGCAGGATGCTCTATCGAAGTGGTGATGATGTGGTTGCCTTTTTCTTTAAGGGCTGCGGCCACTCCCCTAATAGCTATGTTATCGGATTCAGTGCCCCCCGCGGTAAATATCATCTCATCAGCATTGGCGTTGATCAGCTCTGCGACCTTAGATCTCGACGCTTCCATTGCCTTTGAGGCTTCACGGCCGAAGCTGTGAAGGCTGGATGCATTGCCGTAGCCCTCAGTGAAATAAGGGAGCATGGCCTCCAACACCCTTTCATCGACCTTTGTGGTGGCACTATTGTCAAGATATACCTTGTCCATACAAACACCAGGGTGTGATTTTCACATGCTAACATTTAAAAGTTACCGTTAGAGAGACTCGGGCATGATACTCATAATCGCCTCAGAACAGGACCCAGCAGGAATTAACATTGCCAACAACATTCTTGAACACCACGATTTTGAACAGATCGGCGATAGGACGTATGAGTACTCAAAAAAGGAAGCCACAATGGTCATAATAGAGGAGAGGACCATATTCTCTGACTTCATAGAGAGAAGATATGAAGAAGTTGAGGCACTCTTTTTTGTAACAAGACATAGCTCAGTTAAGGCGATAAGCACCCTCTCGACACATTCCCCAGGTAATTTCCATGATGCGATGCACGGTGGTGCAGAGGGGAAGCTATGCCCTTCCAACCCCATTGCCCAGAAGTTAGCACTCCAGAGCATGATTAAACAAAGGGATGAGACCGAAATAGAATACGAGGTTTCGTTGGAGGCCACCCATCATGGGCCCCTTACATCAGTGCCCACCACATTCTTTGAGGTTGGCAGCACTTTGGAGCAGTGGAAGGACGTCAAGGCAGGGGAGATAGTGGCAAATGCCACAATGGAAGCATTGAGCTACAAGGAGACCGAATGTCCCATAGCCGTAGGTGTCGGTGGGGGGCATTACCCCGAGAAGCTCTCAAAGGTCGTGGACAAGACCCAATGGGCGATAGGCCATATCATTCCAAAATATGCATTTCCGATAGATGATGGACTTATCAAGGCGACATTTGAAAAGAACGGAGGGGACACGGCCATATTCGATTGGAAGGGAACTCCCCAGCGTTCCACCTATTCCGAATTGTTCTTGTCATTGGGTTACAAAACCTTGAAAACTAAGGATTTGACCTTTTCACTGCAATAAATATGGGAAGAATAGGGAAATGATGATAAAAAGGTCAATTATGACCTATTTGCTGAATAAAAACCTTTAAATAGTATAAATCAAATTTATAAACAAATAAATATCATTTCCATAGTGTGATTTGGAGGTATATGACTTGAAAACGCTTATAGAAGATGCAGTTGCACGTGCATCCCAATGTGAAGCTGCCCTATCATTTGATAAATCTACGGCAGAGGATGAAGAGCTAGAGGAGATAATCAAGGATTGTCAAGCAAGAATAAAAGTGATAGGTGTTGGGGGTGCAGGGTGTAACGCCATTACAAGACTTATTGAGGTGGGTGTGGAAGGCAGCGAGGATATTGCCATAAACACCGACGCTCAGGACCTCAGAAAGTGCAGGGCCAATAAAAAGATCCTCATTGGGACAGAGATAAGCAAAGGACTAGGCGCAGGTAACGACCCCTCGATAGGGGAGCAGGCCGCCAGGGAAGATGAAAGGGTCATAAGGGAGGCCATTGACAAGGCTGACATGGTATTTGTCACATGCGGGCTAGGTGGAGGTACCGGGACAGGAGCCGCACCAATAATAGCTGACATTGCAAAGAAAAGCGGAGCACTTACTGTAGGCATAGTAACTCTTCCATTCACCGTTGAAGGAATAAGAAGGCAGAGGAATGCCGAGAAAGGTCTTGAGAATCTTAGAAAGTCATCGGATACTGTCATTGTAATACCTAACGACAAGCTATTGGAGTTGGCACCAGGACTCCCGATAGGAGCCGCATTCAAGGTCTCAGATGATATTTTGATCCAATCTGTCAGAGGGATCACAGAACTGATTACAAAGCCCGGATTGATCAACCTGGACTTCGCCGACGTCAGGTCCGTCATGAGCGATGGCGGAGTGGCGATGATAGGTATGGGAGAGTCCGACACCGAGAACAGGGCCATGGAGGCCGTTGACGAAGCTTTGCATTCACCACTCATTGATGTAGACGCTACAGGTGCCAGAGGCGCCCTTATTAACATTACAGGTTCCAATGACCTGAAGCTGGAGGAGTCCGAACGCATAGTTGAAGCTGTTTCCAACGAACTCGATCCAGAGGCACAGGTGATCTGGGGAGCACAGATCGACGAGTCCCTAAAGGGCTCCGTGAGAGTGCTACTTGTTCTGTCAGGAGTCAACTCGCCATACATCCTAGGACCTAGGGAGACAGAAATGCTTTTAGGTGATGAGGCAGAAAAGAGCAGCATCAACCTAGGAATTGACTTTATCTGATAGGTAAAAGTTGGTGATTGTATGGAAAGAAAAGGACTTTCTGAGTCTTTAAGAGGGTACAGAAAAGTACTTAAATTAACAAGAAAACCAGACAGAAAGGAATTTATGCAAACGGCAAAGATATGCGCGTTGGGCATAGCAGTGGTGGCGATAGTAGGTTTTGTTATAAAGCTTGCGTCATCATTGATCCAAGGAACAACATTCTAGACAGTGGATTAAATGGAACAGCAGGAATACTCGATCTTTATCCTGAAGACGACAATGAATCAGGAAAGGAACGTAGCAACGATACTTGAAGAGAAGATCAAGAACAAGGGCATTAAGGTCTCCGCAATCCTCGCACCGGAAAGTTTAAAAGGGTACATTTTCATTGAAGCCATCGACGAAGGTGCGGTACAGGAAGCGATAGAAGGGCTAAAAAATGTGCGGGGAATTCTTCCTGGACATGTCCCCTTAAATGAGGTAGAAAACTTCTTTGAGGACAAGCCCGCTGTCGAGGGCATCAAGCCAGGTGATATCATAGAGCTCGTTGCTGGACCCTTCAAGGGAGAGAAGGCAAAGGTAGTACGCATCGACGAAGGAAAGGAAGAGCTTACCGTCGAGCTTTTAGAGGTCACAATTCCAATTCCTGTAACTGTAAACGGTAGTTACGTCAGGATCATCGAGAAGAAAACTAAGGAAGAGTAGGTGAGAAATAGATGGCACAATCTGTAAAGACGCTGGTAGACGGTGGTAAAGCATCAGCTGGGCCCCCTCTGGGACCAGCGCTGGGACCCCTTGGAGTGCCTGTACCAAAGGTCGTACAGGCAATTAATGAGAAGACCAAGGACTTCAATGGAATGAAGGTTCCAGTGACCATCACTGTGGATGACAAGAGGAACTTCGAGATAGAAGTAGGAACTCCACCTACGACCGCACTATTGAAAAGCGAACTGGGAGTAGGGAAAGGACCTCAAAACCCAGGCGCAGAGAGTGGAGGCAATCTTCCATTCGAATCAATAGTCAAGGTCGCGAGGATGAAAAGGGACAGCCTTTTGTCCTATGACATGAAGAACGCCGCAAAGGAAGTTTTAGGAGCTGGCGTTCCAATGAACCTTACAGTTGATGATAAACCCATAAAACAAGTTCAAAAGGAAATCAACGAGGGCAAGTACGACGAGTACTTTTAGATACCATTTGGAGCAAAACAAACACAAGGAGGTGTTATACCTTGATAGAGGCAATAACACGAGGGGTGAAGGAGGCTAGAGAGAATTCGAAGCCGCGAAACTTCACGCAATCCTTTGAACTTATCACGAATCTGAAAGAGGTCGACATCAAGAAACCTGAGTTCAAGATCAGGCAAGAAGTGACCCTCCCTAACGGCAGAGGCAAACCTGTAAAGGTAGCTATTATAGCCGAGAGGGACATGGCGCTAAAGGCCAAAGAACTGGGACTTGATGTGATCGAGGATTTGGAAACGTTCGCAGGGAATAAGCGTGAGGCACGCAAGTTCGCAAACAATCACGATTTCTTTATAGCCCAAGCCGATCTGATGCCAACCATTGGCAAGATGCTTGGACCAATCCTTGCCCCAAGAGGAAAGATGCCTAAGCCCATGCCGCCAACGGCACCGTTGGAAGGTATGCTGAACAATCTAGAGAAGACAGTGAAGATCGACATGAAGAAGGCACCGGTGGTACAGGTCCTTATAGGGTCTGAATCACTGACCGACGATCAGATCGCAGAGAACGCAATGGCCATACTAGGCGTCATAGAAAGAAAGTATGAACGTGGACTAGCACATGTGAAATCGGTCTATATCAAGACTACCATGGGAGAGTCCATCAAGGTGGGGGTGTGAAAAGATGGCACACGTAGCAGCTTGGAAGATCAAGGAGGTCGATGACCTCAAAGAGGCTATTAATTCACATCCTGTCGTCGGAATCGTTGACATTAGCGGCATCGCTGCAAAGCAGCTGCAGTCAATGAGAGGCGGATTCCACGAAAGTGTCAAGATAAGGACAGCAAGGAACACCCTTCTGAAGATAGCACTTGAAGAAGTCGAGAACGAGAATCTAAGGGGACTTTCCGAACACGTGAACGGAGGTTCATCGCTCGTTTTGACGGACATGAATCCTTACAAGCTCTATAAGCTTTTCGATAAGGGCAAGACAAGTGCTCCTGCAAAAGGAGGAGAGATATGTCCAAGGGACATTACGATTGAAAAAGGGGACACTGGATTCCCACCTGGACCCATGGTAGGGGAGATGCAAAGGATAGGTATTCCCGCTGCCATAGAGGGCGGAAAGATAGTTGTGAAAAAGAAACATGTGCTGCTGCATGAAGGGGATGAGATAAGCCCTGAAGTGGCGGCCATTTTAGGAAAATTGGATATCGAACCTCTTGAGGTCGGCCTTATCCTATACGCAGTCTATGAGGATGGATACATCTTCAATGCAAGGGACCTGGCAATAGACGAAGAGGCTATCAAGAGCCAGTTTGCCTTGGCTTATTCACAATCACTCAATCTGGCCATGAACGCAGCCATACCCACCAAGGAGACAGTAGGTCTACTCATATCGTTGGCCTTTGGCAATGCAAGAAATCTTGCTCTCAATGCCAACATAGTCAATGATGAGACATTGCCACTGATCATATCCAAGGGATATTCCGAGATGCTATCATTAGCGAGCGCATTGGATGAGGATGCCCTTGATGACGAGCTCAAGGACAAGGTGGGCTCGGCAGCGGCGGCTTCAGTAGCCGCACCAGTGGCAGAAGAGGAAAAGACCGAGGAAGATACCGCGGAGGAAGCCGAAGAGGAGGAAGAGGCCTCTGAGGAGGAATCCATGGGAGGACTTGACGCCCTGTTTGGGTAGATGATGTTAATAGGAGGTATAAAAATGGAGTATATATACGCCGCAATGATTTTGCACGCTTCAGCTAAGGAGATCAACGAGGAGAACGTAAAGAAGATCCTCGAAGCAGCTGGTGTAGATGTTGATGAGGCAAGGGTAAAGGCACTTGTTGCATCCCTTGAGAACATTGACATTGAGGATGCCATAAAGACAGCTGCAATGCCTGTCGCAGGTGCAGCTCCAGCAGCCGCCGGTGCAGCTCCAGCTGCCGAAGAGGCTCCAGCTGAGGAAGAAGAGGAAGAAGAGGAAGAAGCTTCAGAGGAAGAGGCACTCGAAGGACTTGGTGCACTCTTTGGTTGAAGTCAAGGCCTTTATTAGGTCATAATTCTCTTTTATTTTTTCTTTAATTATTTTTATTTATATTATTAATTCAATTCTAAATTCTAGATATTTTCATGAAAATATATGGATGACTTATCCATCCGCCTTACATGTACGGGATAGTGTATATTAATTTTAAAGAACAATTGTTTTCAGCAACTATAAACTTATGAGTTTTAGGGGGTTTATAATGTCTGAAAAAGAGCTTTTTGATAAACTAAACGAAGCCGTAGTGAAAGGTGACAACGTTGGGATCCAGGAGATCTGCAAGAAAGTCCTGGAGACAGGTGTTGATCCCTACCGCGCCCTGATAGAAGGATGTGCCGAAGGGATGAGAATAGTGTCGGACAAGTACGACAAGAAAGAGATGTTCGTGCCACAGATCCTGCTCTCATCAAGGGCCATGTACGCCGCGATGGACGTGCTCAAGCCCCACATAAAGACTGACGAGACTGCCGAGACCGGCAAGATCGTCCTTGGTACCGTCGAGGGAGACATCCACGACA
>Ga0272441_10002435_pt1 | contig 37503 bp, 37 predicted proteins | sample SSMProp6N_FD_193582 | JGI IMG/M metagenome (GOLD analysis project Ga0272441, IMG submission 193582) | Marine sediment archaeal communities from Little Sippewissett salt marsh, Falmouth, MA, United States - SSM-Prop-6N | ecosystem: Environmental > Aquatic > Marine > Wetlands > Sediment ...
AAAGTGATCAATATTTTTCAGCGAAAAAAAATTCTTGCGTATATTTTTGTTGCTGTCGTTACTTTTGTTTCTTTTCTTCCTTGTTTATATAATGGATTTGTTAACTGGGATGATCCTAACCACTTGGTCGAAAATGTATTGACCATGAATCTTAACGGCAGAAACATCCAGTCGATATTCACGTCCTCTGTTAATCGCATTTATATTCCGCTGACAATACTATCTTTTTCCATCGAACGTCATTTTTTTGGGTTAAATCCTTTTGTCTATCACCTGGATAATCTGCTCCTTCACATGGGGGTTACTCTTTTTGTGTTTTTGTTTTGTCTGCAGTGTGGTTTATCCATGCGCGCTGCATTATTTTCAGCGATTTTATTCGGCGTTCATCCGATACATGTAGAGTCCGTAGCATGGATTACTGAAAGGAAAGATGTTCTTTATGCCTTCTTCTATATATTTGCGCTTATTCAATACGGAAAATATCTTCGCAGGAAAGTGTGGCTGCCGTATATTTTAAGTATTGGCTTGGGGTTCATCAGCATGCTCGCCAAACCCATGGCGGTAAGCCTTCCTTTGGTTTTGTTGCTTTGTGATTGGTTTTATGGACGGAGGTTTGACTATAAAGTCATTTTGGAAAAAGTCCCTTTCTTTTTGTATGGCGCTGGTCTGGGATGGCTTACCTATTCCCACAATCTCGCTCCTACGGGATTTTCTATCACGGAAAGAATTTTGATTGGGACATGGGCCCTGATTTTTCATTTATGGAAATTCTTTTTTCCTTTCAATCTTCTGCCTTTGTACCAGTTTCCTCAATCGGCTGTTTTTTTGAACCCCCAGATTATGAGTTCTATTTTCCTTTTAATCTTTTTTCTGCTTTTAATTTTCCGCTTGAGAAAAAATCGTTTAGTTATCTTTGCTGCTTTTTATTATCTGTTTTCCATCTTTTTTCTTCTGCGGGCTGAATATATTGTTGCCGATCGTTTTATGTATCTTCCAAGTTTGGGGTTGTGCATGGTCATGGGAGTGTTTTGCGATAATGTGCGTATGAGGGCAGATAAAAATGCTTTATCCAAAACTTTTTTTGCCGTATTTTTTGTCGGAATATTCGTGTATCTTCCTGTCAAAACTTTTTTGCAGTGTCGCATATGGAAAGGCTCTTTTACATTATGGGAGTATGTTTTATCGAAACGTCCAAATTCATCAGTTGCCCTTAGTAATCTGGGCTCGGCTTATTTGGCCTCAGGCGATGATGAAAAAGCGGTTTATTTCCTAAAAAGGGCTGTGTCCCTCGAAGAAGATGATGAAGCTTATACGAATTTGGGAACAATATTTTATCGTGCAGGGGAATTTAAAAAGGCTGATGAATATTTGCAGAAAGCGTTAACGATCAATCCCGAATATGCTCCTGCGCTTAATACCTTGGGGCTTGTGTTGGAAAAACAGGATGATTATATAGAGGCGGAAAGATCTTATATCGCGGCTCTCGATTATGGCCCTCATTATTTGGCGATACGGTTTAATTTGGCAAAATTGTACGGAAAGCAAGGCAGATATCAAGAGGCTTTTCGGTTGTATCAAGATAATTTGGTATGGGATCCGAACCACAAAAACAGCCTTCGGGGATTGTTGCTTTTATATTTAGAGACCCAACAGTCGAAAAAGGTCATAGAATTGGCAAATAAAATATTAGCCGTCAATCGTGATGAGACCTTTTTGATTCAATTGGGCAGCCAATTAGCCGAACAGAATTACCCTCAAATAGCATTGGCTTTTTTTGTTGAGGCGGTTCATCTTAATCCGCGCAGCAAGGAGGCATATATGGAATTAGGAAAACTTTATGGGAATTATGAGAAATTTGATAAGGCGATTCTTTTTTTTGAGGAAGCCTTAGGGTTGGATCCTAAGGATGCGCAAGTTGAAGAGCTTCTGGAGAAGGCCACAGAGATGAAAGCCAAGATGATTCTTTCGAATGAGGATTGAGGAGGCCGCCGTTGGTGTTTTAAATTTGAATACTCTCAGGATGGGATGTTATACTATAAAGGATATGCATGTTTTTTAACGGAAGTTTAAAATGAAGAGGGGATTTTTATGAAAAAGAGAATATTTTTCGTTCTGATAATTTTATTGGTTTTTTGCCATATGAGTTTTGCCGATATTCTTCATTTGAAGAATGGCAAAGTGTTGAGGGGTAAAATCGTCGAAGAAAAACCTTATTCTGTAAAGTTCATTTCAAATGATAATTTGCCGTATTTTTATTATCGTCATGAAATCAGCAAAATTATCAAAGAAGATAAAATGGTTCCCGAAGAAGAAGGTGTCTCCGACGAAAAGAGAGAATTAATCCTAAAATTATTTGATACAATCAATACGCAAGAGATGGTCAGGGGCGTACTTCTTAAAGCCGAAAAAGAAGCTCCTGAGAAAATAAGAAATGATTTTGGCCGCCTCATGGATGCAGATGAAATCATTGAATTGCTCATTCCTCTTTACTCCCAATATTATACGGAAGAAGAATTAACAGAGCTAATTGCTTTTTTTGAAACCTCCATTGCTAAGAAGCATTTCAAATTGGCACCTGTTATTGCTGAGGCCACAATAAAACTTATATTAGAATATATTGATAATAAAAATAGAAATTATAAATAATAGAAAGCAAAATTTTTTTAAGAAGGTAAGTTGTTGATACAGAATTAGTTGCGATTTCTTCCCGTCTTTCCTCGTGGCAGGTGGTTCAAGCCCTAAATAATTCATAATCTATTGAAAATAAATAAGATACATAAAAAATAACAAAAAAATGGTTAAATTAATTATTTTTATTTGACCATAGACAGGGATTTTGGTATATTAAGGTCTGTTTAAAATTCTATTTTTTTAAGATTTAAGAAAAGGAGTGAGCACATGATTGAACGTTACACATTATCAAAAATAGGTAACATTTGGACAGATGAGCACAAATTTTCTATCATGTTGAAAATAGAAATCCTTGCTTGTGAAGCAATGACCAAGTTGGGGATGATCCCCAAAAAGGCCTTGGAAAAGATCAAGAAAAATGCCAAGTTTAATATAGAAGAAATTGAGAGGTTAGAAGAGAAAACAAAACATGATATTGTCGCTTTCATCAATAATGTGGGTCAGTATATCGGCCCGGAAGCAAGATATTTGCATATGGGGCTTACGTCTTCAGACCTCTTGGATACGACATTATCTGTTCAATGCGTTGAAGCCTGCGATATTCTTCTTACCGATGTTAAAAAACTCTTGGCTGTCCTCAAATCAAAAGCGAAGAAATATAAAAATACAAATTGTATTGCAAGAACTCATGGGGTGCATGCTGAGCCGACGACGTTTGGATTGAAATTAGCTGTTTGGTATGATGAAATGAACCGTAATCTTGAAAGGTTGGAACAGGCGCATGAAATGATGCGAGTGGGTAAACTCTCGGGAGCGGTAGGAACATTTGCTAATATCGATCCTTCCGTGGAAGAGCATGTCTGCAAAAATTTAGACCTTAAGCCTGCTAATATCGGAACGCAGATCATTTCCAGAGACATTCATGCCCAATTTTTGGTCACACTTGCCTTGATAGGTTCGTCCTTAAATAAATTCGCAACAGAAATCAGGTTATTGCAAAAAACGGAAGTTTTGGAAGTAGAGGAGCCTTTCTTTAAGGGACAAATTGGTTCTTCGGCAATGCCGCATAAAAGAAATCCGGTTACCTGCGAAAGAATCTCGGGACTTTCTCGCCTCTTGCGTTCCAATGCCATGGCCGCGTTCGAAAACATCAATTTGTGGCACGAAAGGGATATTAGCCATTCATCCGTCGAGCGGGTGATCATGCCGGATAGTACCATCGTTCTTCATTACATGTTCCATAAGATCACTCCGATCATCGATGGCCTTTTGGTTTATCCTCAGAACATGATTTCCTCACTAAGTAAAACAAGAGGGCTTATTTACTCGCAGAGAGTCCTGCTTGAATTGATGAAAAAAGGTTTGACTCGCGAGCAGGCCTACGAGATCATTCAGCGGTGTGCCATGCAAGTTTGGCAGGAAACGTCTGATTTTAAAGATGTCCTTTGTCGTGACAGGAAGGTCAGAAAGTATTTAAAGCCTTCAGAGATTGACGGATGTTTTGACATCAAATATTATACGCGCCATCGTGATCTCATTTATAAAAGAGTTGGACTTAAGTAGCCTTTTCGAAAAATAAAATCGACTAAAATATTTCAAGAGGAATGCTACCATGCAAAAGGGGAAGCAGATTTATGAAGGGAAAGGAAAAATTCTCTACGAAACTGATTCTCCAGAATACCTCATCCAGTATTTTAAGGACGATGCCACCGCTTTTAATGCACGCAAAAAAGGAACGATTATAGACAAAGGGATCATGAACAACAAAATCTCAGCGAAGATATTTGAGTTTTTGGAATCAGAGAATATTCCAACTCATTTCGAAAAAATGCTGAATGAGCGCGAACAGCTCATAAAAAAAGTTGAAATGTTCCCTTTAGAGATTGTTGTTAGGAATATTGCCGCCGGTTCTATATGCAGCCGTCTTGGATTGCAAGAAGGTACAATTTTTTCATCTCCGGCGATAGAGTTTTGCTATAAGAATGATGAATTGGCTGATCCTCTGGTAAATGATTTTCATATCCGGGCACTTCGTTTGGCAACGGATAACGAGGTTGAAATTATCAGGAGATATGCTTCTAAAATAAACGAACTCTTAAGGCAGTTTTTTAGATCTCTTAATATCGATCTTGTAGATTTTAAACTCGAATTTGGAAAGCTTAAAGATGACATTATCCTTGCGGATGAAATGTCTCCGGATACTTGCCGTTTATGGGAAATCGGCACAGGCAAAAGACTGGATAAGGATCGTTTTCGACAAGATCTGGGAAATATCGAAGAAGCCTACCAGGAAATTTTAAGTAGAGTTAGCCAATAAAATATAATTTGTTTCGCATATAGCATATGGCATATCGCATATAGCAGAAGCAATATTTTTTATGACACATTTCGCAGTTGTCCGGAGACAGAATGACTAAGAACCACGATATGCGATATGCTAACTAGGAGGTACAAATTTTGAGCAAATGATTTGGCGTGTTGAAATAAAAGAAAAAGATAATGTTTATGACGCTCTCGGAGAGAGCGTCGCCAAAGACATTGCCGATTTGGGGCTCCAATCGGTTAAAAAAGTGTATGTTGTTCAGGTTTATATGTTGACCGGAAGCCTATCGAAAGATCAAGTGGAAGATATCGCCCGACAATTGTTAGCCGATCGCGTCACACAAGATTATTCGTTTTGTCCTGCCGGCGATCATTCTTTATCTTCTAATAACGGGAATGTCAAAGTCGTTGAAATCGCCTATAACCCCGGGGTCATGGATCCTGTGGAAGCCTCCACAATCAAAGGGATCCGAGATCTTGGCATCGATGGCATCCAGTCCGTTGCCACCGCAAAGCAATATCATATTGAAGGTAAAATCTCTTCGAAAGAATTGAATCTAATTATTGAGAAAGTTCTTTGCAACAAGCTCATTCAACATGTTGTCAAAGAGGATGTAGTGCATCCTGATAGCAAGAAGACAAAAGAGGGCTTTTCAGTTGACGTTATTCATGTGGATCTTCTTAAGGCCACAGACAAACAGCTGATGAAGTTGAGCCGAGAGGGTCAACTTTTTCTTAACCTCAACGAAATGCAGGTTATCCAAAAATATTTCCGAAAACTCAAGCGTGATCCGACGGACTGTGAGTTGGAAACCATTGCTCAAACCTGGAGCGAACATTGCAATCATAAAACATTTCGCGGGAATATTAGTTGTGAATTCAAGGAAAATGGCAAGATCAAGAAGCAAGAAATTCGAAGTTTGCTGAAGTCGACGATCGTCAAAGCGACCGAAAAACTCAATAAGCCATGGTGTGTTTCTGTTTTTCATGATAATGCCGGAATCATTCGATTTGATGAGAAGAGTGATGTGTGCTTTAAGGTGGAGACGCACAATCATCCTTCTGCACTTGAGCCGTTTGGAGGGGCCAATACAGGTATGGGTGGTGTTATCCGTGATATTTTAGGAACAGGATTGGGTGCAAAGCCGATCTGCAGTACCGATGTTTTTTGTTTTGCTCCGCCGGATCATTCTTTTAAGGGGTTACCTCAGGGGACACTTCATCCGAAACGCGTGATGAAGGGAGTTGTGTCCGGTGTTCGCGATTATGGGAATAAAATGGGTATTCCGACGGTCAATGGAGCTATCCTTTTTGATGAGAAGTTCGTCGGGAATCCCCTTGTTTATTGCGGCAATGTCGGGATTATTCCCAAAGGCAAGGAGTTCAAAAAAGCAAGAAAAGGAGACCTGATCGTAACGGTAGGAGGCAGGACAGGACGCGATGGTATTCATGGGGCAACGTTTTCGTCGGGGGAACTGACAAGCGAGTCGGAAGTTGTTTCTTCCGGTGCTGTTCAGATAGGGGATCCTATTCAGGAGAAAAAAGTTTTGGATTGTCTTCTTCAGGCAAGAGACAAAAACCTTTACTCGGCGATTACAGACTGCGGAGCGGGAGGATTTTCCAGCGCGGTGGGAGAAATGGGAGCCAAATTGGGTGCGCGTGTGGATCTTGAAAAAGCGCCTCTTAAATACGATGGACTTTCTTACATGGAGATATGGATTTCCGAATCGCAAGAACGAATGGTGATGGCCGTTCCTCCGTCTCACATAAGGGAATTTTTAGAGGTTTTTGCAAATGAAAATGTGGAGGCAACCGTTATCGGTGAATTTACAGGAACCAAAAGGCTGGAACTTTTTTATCACGGGACAAAAGTTTGCGATCTGGATATGGAATTTTTGCATGAGGGGATTCAAAAGGTTACCAAAAAGGCACAATGGATTAGGCAGAAACATAAAAATCCTAAGTTCAAATGTCCGGCTGATTTGACAGACTCATTGTTGAAAGTTTTTTCTCATTATAATGTTTGCTCAAAAGAATGGGTGATTCGTCAATATGATCATGAAGTGCAAGGGGGCAGTGTCGTTAAACCTCTTGTGGGAGTTCATTGCGACGGTCCTTCGGATGCAGCGGTCCTCGCTCCTAAAATGGAAAGCACCAAGGGAATTGCGGTTTCCAACGGGATCAATGTCCGCTACGGAATGATTGATCCCTTCTGGATGGCAGCTTCCTGCATTGATGAAGCTATTCGGCAGGTTATTTGTGTCGGCGGAAATCCGGACAGAATCGCCTTGCTGGACAATTTCTGCTGGGGAAATCCGAATAAACCGGACCGTTTAGGTGGCTTGGTGCGTGCAGGATTGGGTTGTTATAAAACAGCTGTTGGGTATGGAACGCCTTTTATATCAGGAAAAGACAGTTTGTATAATGAATATGCACAGGGCAAAAAGTCCATTGCGATTCCTGGGACGATTTTGATATCGGCGATTGCTATCGTCGATGATATCAAAAAATGTGTCACGATGGATTTAAAAAGAAAAGGCAATCATCTTTATATTGCGGGGATGACGGAAGATGAAATGGGCGGATCCATTTATTATGATACGCTTGGGTTTTTGGGAAGCGATGTGCCTAAGGTAAATACAAAGAAAGGCTTTAGGATATTTCAAACGCTTCATAAAGCGGTCAAGAAAGGCTTGATTGAATCGATGCATGATTGTTCCGAAGGCGGCATTGGGGTTGCTTTAGGAGAGATGGCTTTTGCAGGAAGGTTGGGAGTGACTGTCTTGTTGTCTCAGGTTCCTTATCAAGGAAAAGATAAAAGGAATGATAAAATACTTTTCTCTGAGTCAAATTCAAGATTTGTCGTTGAAGTTTCAGAAAAAAATAAGAAAAGGTTTGAAAAAGAATTGGAAGATGTCTCTTTGGGACTTATAGGTCGCGTGGAAGAGACACCAGAATTTATTGTTTATGGAGTTAATGATAAAATTTGCGTCAATACGTATATCGATACATTGAAACAGGCTTGGCAAAAACCTTTAAAATGGTAGGTGAAAAATGTTGAGAAGGAAGAAGAAAAGATTTGCAGAAGAAATGATGAAACTGGAAGATCCTTGGCGTGTATTTCGTATTATGGCAGAATTCGTCGAAGGTTTTCATACATTCTCCGAATTAAAAGGGAATGCGGTGACAGTTTTTGGTTCAGCCAGAATAAAATCAACACATCGCATGTATAAAATGGCCGAAGAGACTGCACGACTTTTGGTCAAGGAGAAATATGCGGTCATCACAGGGGGTGGCCCTGGAATTATGGAGGCAGGCAACAAAGGCGCGGCAAAAGCCAAAGGGGAGTCTATAGGGCTTAATATTGAACTTCCTTATGAGCAGAAGCCGAATCGTTATATTAAGACGCTTGTTAATTTTCATTACTTTTTTTGCCGAAAAGTGATGTTTGTTAAATACGCTAAGGCGTTTGTCATTTTTCCGGGTGGTTTTGGAACCATGGATGAATTTTTTGAAAGCATCACCTTGATTCAAACGGAACGCATTAAGAAATTTCCAGTTATTCTCGTCGGGAGTTATTATTGGAAAGGATTGGTTAGCTGGCTTAAAAATATCATGCTCAAAGAACACAACATCAATCCGGAAGATTTGGATATTTTTAAAATTGTGGATACACCACAAGCTGTTATCAAGGAAATAAAGAAATTTTATCGATAAAATGAGCAAGAACAAAGCCAAAGTTATTGTTTTAAGAACTGCCGGGACCAACTGTGATCAGGAAACGGCCTTTGCCTTTGAAAGTTTCGGTGCGGATGTCGATTTAGTACACATCAATGAACTTGTTAAGGGCAAAAAGAGCTTGGAATCCTATCATATTATGGCGATTCCCGGAGGGTTTACATACGGAGATGATATCATTTCAGGCCGTATCTTGGCCAATGAATTGCGGTTGAAGTTAGGTAAGGATATTGAAAAGTTCATTAATGATGGCAAGATTATCATAGGGATTTGCAATGGCTTTCAGGTTTTGGTGCGGGCAGGGATTTTACCAGGGCCGGTTTCCAATGGAGAAAAGTGGTCACAGGATTCAAAGCAAAGCGCGACCCTCACTTACAACGATTCGGGCAAATTTGAAGATTGTTGGACATATTTACGTTTAGGAGGGGGATCGATATGGACAGAAAATTTGGATGACATTATTTATATTCCGGTTGCCCATGCCGAAGGGAAATTTGTTCCAGAAGATTGTGAGCTTCTCAATAAGATGGAAGCAAACAATCAAATTGTCTTTCGTTATTGCAATCACCAGGGCGGGCAACCACAATATCCAGAAAATCCTAATGGATCGGTGGACAATATCGCGGGGATTGCGGATAAGACGGGTCGCATCTTGGGATTGATGCCTCATCCGGAACGGCATTTTCTTTTTACCCAGCATCCTTTCTGGACGAGGATGGATCGAAACGGCCGATGGGGCCATGGGGCAAAAATTTTCGAGAATGGCGTTAATTATGTAAAGGGAAATTTATTGTGAGAAAAGCAATCACTTATAAAGCAAGTGGTGTCGATATCGATAAAGGCAATGCCTTCGTCAGGCAAATTGCAAAAACGATGAGAAGCACGATGGACAAAAATGTCTTAAAACGTAAGGGGGTTTTTGGCGGGTTATTCTCTTTGGATACAAGAGGGTATAGGAACCCTATTTTGGTTTCTTCTTCCGATGGCGTTGGGACAAAATTGTTGATCGCCCAGTCCTGCAACAGACATGATACCGTTGGAATTGATTTGGTTGCGATGAATGTCAATGATATCCTTTGCGTGGGGGCCAAGCCGTTATTTTTTCTGGATTACATCGCTTGCGGCAAATTGAAGCCAAAGGTTTTAAAAGATGTTGTTGCAGGAATTGCCAAGGGATGCAAGCAATCTTTGTGCAGTTTGATTGGCGGAGAAACAGCCGAAATGCCGGGGATGTATAAGGAGAATGAGTATGATTTGGCCGGGTTTGCCATTGGTGTTGTAGAAAAAGCAAAAATCATTGATGGATCAAAGATCAAGGCAGGGGATCCAGTGATTGGTTTCCCGTCGAGCGGGCTTCACTCTAACGGTTTTTCTTTAGTGCGCAAAGTTTTTTCTATTAAAGAGCAGAGAAATTTATCTCGCGAACTGCTTAAGCCTACGCGCATTTATGCAAAAGAGGTCTTGGGGCTGATTGACCGGTTTTCTATTAAAGGACTTGCGCATATTACAGGCGGGGCTTTTTATGAGAAATTGACAAAGATTTTGCCCCGGGAGCTTTGTTTTCAAATTGATAAAAACAGCTGGCCTCTGCCTAAGATTTTTAAAATGATCCGGGATAAAGGGAGAATCAGGGATGCCGAATTATACAAGACCTTCAATATGGGCATTGGCTTGGCTGTTGTTGTGAGTAAAAAAGATGTCAAAAAGGTGAAAATATTCTTATCCAAGAAGAAGATTAAGTTTTATAAAATAGGGGAAGTGGTTAAGAATAAAAAGAAGATCATTATTTAATATTGGAGGGGCGGGAATGAACCCCGCCCCTCATAATGGAAAATATTTAAAGGAGGGGCGGGGTGAAAATATTTGTTGTGGGTTCCGGGGGCCGTGAACATGTTTTGGTCTGGAAGATCAACCAAAATCCTCAGGTACGCAAGATTTTTTGTGCTCCCGGCAATGGAGGCATAGCGGAATTAGCCGAGTGCGTTGATATTAAGGCCGATGATATTGATGGATTGGTGAATTTTGCAAAGAGCCAGGAAGTCGATCTAACGGTTGTCGGGCCTGAAGCCCCGCTGGCAGCAGGAATCGTCGATACCTTTGAAAAAGAGGGATTGAAAATTTTTGGCCCCAACAAGAAAGCAGCCCAATTGGAAGCCAGCAAAACATTTGCAAAAGAATTTATGCAGACGTGGGATATTCCAACGGCCGCTTTTGAGACGTTTTCGGATATTGAGGAGGCCAAGGCTTTGCTGGATCAGGTTGAGTACCCTATCGTTATTAAAGCAGATGGGCTTGCGGCCGGTAAGGGTGTTTTTATCCCTGAAAATAAAGAACAAGCAGAGGATGCCTTGAATCAGATCATGAATCAAAAAATTTTTAAGGAAGCGGGCAATCAGGTGGTTATCGAAGAATGTTTAAAAGGCGAGGAAGCTTCCATCTTGGCTATCAGCGATGGGGAGAATTATGTTATTCTTGATTCTTCTCAGGATCACAAGCGTATTTTTGATGATGACCTAGGGCCCAATACCGGCGGGATGGGCGCTTATTCACCAGCTCCGATTGTAACACAATCGATTATGAAACTTATTGAAGCCTATATTATCAAGCCGGCGATTGAAGGCATGAAAGAAGAAGGCATGCCTTTTAAGGGGGTCCTTTATGCAGGCCTTATGATCACCGTAGATGGTCCCAAAGTTTTGGAATTCAATGTTCGATTTGGCGATCCGGAGACCCAGGCGGTTTTGCCTCGAATGCGCAATGACCTTGTGGATATTATGCTGGCAAGCTGCGAAGGCCGCCTCCATGATATTCAGTTAGATTGGGATCCAAGAAGCTGTGTTTGTGTTGTTATGAGTTCGGGTGGATATCCGGCGGAATATGAAAAAGGAAAAGTGATCACCGGCCTTGAGACACAATCAAAGACGGATGCGATCGTTTTTCATGCAGGGACCAAAAAGGAGGGCAACACAATCGTGACTTCGGGAGGACGTGTCCTTGGGGTCACCAGCCTCGGAAATAGTATTGAAGAGGCGATTCATAAAGCCTATGAACAAGTCGACAAAATCAAATTTGATCGCTGTTTTTTCAGAAGAGACATCGGATCCAAAGCGATTAGAAATCCACGAACTGTTTGTCGCCAGACAGAGTCTCAGGATACCATGTAAAGTAAAAAGGAGAGTAGGTAATGAGTGTGAAAATTTCTATTCTTATGGGAAGCAAATCCGATATGCCGGTCATGGAACATGCTTCGAAAGTATTGGACGATTTTGGGGTGAAGTATGAAGTCAAGGTCCTTTCGGCACATAGGACGCCTAAAGAAACCGTTGACTATGCTGAAAAGTTAAGAGAAAAAGATATTGCTGTCGTCATTTGTGGGGCAGGGATGTCGGCCGCTCTCCCAGGTGTTGTTGCCGCACACACGACATTACCGGTCATTGGCGTTCCTATTGATGCCTCTACTTTAAATGGCATGGATGCGCTTCTTTCTACGGTCCAAATGCCTCCGGGCATTCCTGTAGGAGCTGTTGCCATCGGGAAAGCTGGGGCCAAGAACGCAGCTCTTTTGGCTTTAAGGATCCTTTCACTTTCTGAAAAAAGTTTGGAGAAAAAATTAGAGGATTTCAGAGAAGAAGAAAGAAAGAAAATTTTAAATCAAAAATGAAGACAGAAGTCATTAAAATTCATCCGGAGTTCCCGGAATCGGATAAAATCGCCAAGTGTGCCAAGGTTATCCGTCAAGGAGGCTTGGTTGTTTTTCCGACAGAGACTGTATATGGTATTGCAGCGGATTTCAATAATGAAAAGGCGATCAAAAGACTACGGGAGGTCAAAGGTCGCGCGGAAAACAAGCCGTTTTCTATTCATATTTCGCAGAAAGAATTGTTGCCTAACTATACACCGAGCAAGGATCCGATCATTTACAAATTGATCGATGCTTGCTGGCCGGGGCCTTTGACGGTGATCGTTCCTTCTTATGAGGCAGACAAGACTATCGGAATTAGGATGCCTGAAAATAATATTGCCATAAAACTTGTGGAGGAATCTCAATGCACGGTGGCTGCCCCGTCAGCCAATTTTACGGGAAAACCGGCTCCTTCGACATGTGAAGAGGCGATGAAGGATCTGGATGGCTTGGTGGATATGGCGATTGACGGCGGGTCTTCCAAATTTGGTTTGGCTTCTTCGGTTGTTGACTGCATGCAGGAAAAACCTGTCGTTTTAAGAAAAGGGGCGATTTCTCAGGAACAAGTGGATAAAATTGCAAATAAGAAGGCGATTCTTTTTATCTGTACGGGCAATAGTTGTCGTTCGGTCATGGGGGAATATTTTTTGAGAGAAAAACTGAAAGACAGAGACGATATCGAAGTTCTGTCTGCCGGGACAAGTGTTTTCTTGCGGTCATCGGCAAGTAAAGAAACGATCTCTGTTCTCGAAAGAGAAGGCATTGATGTCAGGCATCACCAGGCACGGCCGATGACCAATATCATGCTTCATAAAGCGGATTTGATCCTGGTCATGACAAAGCTGCATAGGAGCCAGGTGTTGGGATATGTTCCCGATGTGGAGCAAAGGGTGCATTTGCTTAAGGAATTTATTAGTGATTCAGAAGAACCCACGGGTGATTTCGATATAGAGGATCCCATGGGACTTCCGTCTGAAGCTTATGAGGAATGCGCCATTACGGTCAAGAACGCAGTTGAAAAGTTAATACAAAAAATTTAAGGAATGATTATGAAAATATTCATTGGGGCAGATCATCGAGGTTTTGAATTAAAGGCAAAAATCGTTAAACTTCTTAAAAGTTTGGGTCATACAGTTGAGGATGTTGGGACATATGATAAAGAAGCATGCGATTATCCTGAATTTTCTTTAAAAGTGGCTCGTGGGGTCATCAGCAATGAAGGCTCTCGCGGGATCTTGGTTTGCATGTCGGGGATAGGTCATACGATTGCAGCGAACAAAGTCAAAGGCGTTTATGCAGCTCTTTGCTATAATAAAGATGCTGCTATGTTATCGCGGCAGCACAACAATGCGAATGTTTTGGTCTTAAGTGCCAAATATGTCCCAAGACAGGAACTGGATGAAATTATTAAGATCTGTCTTTCGACCGAATTTGAGGGAGGTCGTCATGAGCGCAGAATTAACAAGATCAAGGAGATTGAAGAGGGATTAGGGATAAAGGAGTAAAGATGAAATATTTGAAAGAAACGGATAAAGAAATTTATCAAGCCATTGTCAATGAGCTTACGCGCCAGCAAAACAATCTTGAGATGATTGCATCGGAAAATATTGTCAGCGAGGCGGTTTTAGAGGCCCAAGGCAGTGTTATGACGAATAAGTATGCCGAAGGGTATCCTGGCAAACGTTGGTATGGGGGATGTGAGTACGTGGATGTCGCCGAGCAACTGGCAATCGATCGGGCTAAAGAGCTCTTTGGCGCAGAACATGTCAATGTACAGCCGCATTCAGGTTCTCAAGCGAATAATGCTGTTTATAATGTTGCGGTTTCTCCGGGAGACGTTGTGCTATCTCTGGATTTGGCCTGCGGGGGGCATCTGACCCATGGGCACAAAATGAATTTTTCAGGAAAAACATACAAGATCGTTCACTATGGTGTCAACAAAAAGACGGAAATGCTGGATTATGATGAAATTCAGGCGCTTGCCAAGAAACATAAGCCTAAAATGATTTTAGCAGGGGCTTCTGCTTATCCGCGCATCATTGATTTTGAAAAATTCCGTAAAATTTGTGATTCGGTGGGTGCGTATCTTTTTGTCGATATGGCGCATATTGCAGGGCTTGTTGCCGCAGGGCTTCATCCCAATCCGGTTCCCTATGCCGAATTCGTAACGACGACCACGCACAAAACTTTGCGAGGACCTCGAGGGGGAATGATTCTTTGCCGAAAAGAATTCGCCAAAAGAATCGATTCCAATATATTTCCAGGTATTCAGGGGGGGCCTCTCATGCATGTGATTGCGGCCAAAGCGGTTGCTTTTAAGGAAGCCCTTCAAAGCGATTTCAAGGATTATCAAAAACAGATCATTGCTAATGCGAAAACCCTTTCCAAATCCATGGAAGACTTAGGTTATCGTATTGTGTCCGGCGGGACTGATAACCATCTTTTTATGGTTGACCTCAGGCCGAAAAAAATAACAGGAAAAGAGGCTTCAAGTGTTTTGGACAAGGTCCATATTACCGTGAATAAGAATCTGATTCCGTTTGATTCGGAAAGTCCGGTTGTGACAAGCGGGATACGGGTGGGAACGCCTGCCTTAACGACAAGAGGGATGAAAGAAAAAGAGATGAAACAAGTGGCCCAACTGATGGATGAGGCGATAACGCATAAAAATGATGAGGCAGAATTAAACAAGGTCAAGGAAAGTGTTCTTAAGCTGACGACGGAGTTTCCTATTTATGCAGATCTTTAATCAGGGAGGATGATTTAGATGAAGTGTCCGGCTTGCGAATATAAGGAAACAAAGGTTATTGATTCGCGCATCAGCGGCGAAGGCAATTCTATCCGACGCAGGCGTGAGTGTTTAAAGTGTGAAAAACGATTTACCACCTATGAATATATTGAAAGGGTTCCTTTGATGGTGGTCAAAAAGGATGGGCGCAGGCAGGCATTTGACCGGACCAAGATTATTTCGGGCCTTGTCAAGGCTTGTGAAAAAAGGCCGATCAGTTTCGATCGGATTGAGAAGATAACGACAGAAATTGAGAAGATCATACAAAAAAAATTCGATCGGGAAGTAGATGCCAGTGTGATCGGAGAGGCCATTATGGAAAAACTCGCCCAGACCGATGAGGTGGCCTACGTGCGCTTTGCATCTGTTTATCGTCAATTCAGGGATGTGAACCAGTTTATGAGTGAACTAAAGGTTATTTTAGAAAAAGAAAAAGGAACCGTTAAAAGAAAATAATGATGGAAAGAGGCGATTATGATTCAAGTGGAACTCACTAAAATAATTATTGATGAAAAGAGGCGCGATCAGGTCATTGTTTTAAAAGAGAAAGATGGCGAACGGCAGTTCCCTATTGTGATTGGTTTTTTGGAGGCATCCAGCATCAAAATAAAATTATCCGGGGTTGTTGTTCCCCGTCCGATGACACATGATTTATTACTGCTTACGATCAAAGGCCTTGATGCCCAATTGCAATCTTTGGTGATCGACAAAATGGTCAAAAATACTTTTCATGCAAAATTGATATTAAAAACATCTGATGGGCAACGAAGAGAAATTGATTCAAGGCCATCAGACGGAATTGCATTGGCTGTTCGTGCCGGTGTGCCCATTTTTGTAGAGGATGAAGTCATGGATGTGGCATCCGTCTACGAGAGTGAATAAGTTAACAGCATTAATCCTTTTTTGTCTTATCCATGTCATTTCTAAAAGACTATCCTCAATTAGATATCATTAAAAACCAGGCGATAAAGAAGAAAATAAGTGTTTTTCTTGTCGGCGGATTCTTTCGGAATTCTTTACTCGGGAGAAGTTGTACGGATTTTGATTTTGCTGTTCAAAAAGGTGCCTTGCGTTTTGCCAAAGAGTTTTCTAAAAAGATCAAAGGAGCCTTTGTCCTTTTGGACGCGAAGCATGCCTGTGCACGCGTTGTCAAAAAGCAAAAAGGCAATACCTATACCTTTGATTTTGCTGATTTTCGAGGGGATACCATTGAAAAGGATCTCCTCGGGCGCGACTTTACCATCAATACTTTATGTTGCAAGATGAATGCTTTATCCGATAGGACATCGATAGAGGATGCTCTTTTGGATATGAAAAAAGGCTTGAAGGATTTTAAAGCCAAGCGTATCAAAATGGTTTCCTCCAAGGCTTTTATGGAAGACCCTTTGCGGCTTTTGCGGGCCTTTAGCCTTGAGGCGACCATCGGGTTTCAGATCGAATCCAAAACGCTTGCCCGCATCAAAAAAGATAAGGATTTGATAAAGAATGTTTCTGCCGAAAGAATCCGCGATGAATTATTTAAGATCTTGGCAACTTCAAGAGCGGCAACAACTTTTATAGCCATGGACAAAATCGGACTGCTGGAAAAAATTATACCCCAAGTCACTTTTATGTATCATATTAAACAGGGAACATACCATCATTTGAATGTTTGGAAGCATTCTTTGGAAACGATCAGGCAATTGGAAAAATTGATCGAGGAATTATGCGAGCAAGAAGACATCCAAGGGTATCTGGCTGCCGATTTGTCGGGAGGGAGAAGCCGCAAATCTATTTTAAAACTGGGCGCTCTTTTGCATGATGTTGGGAAACCCGACACCATAATGAAACAGGGCAAAAAGCTGTCTTTTCACGGGCATGAACGATTGGGAAAAGCCATTGCGCGAAGTATCGCTAAGGATTTAAAGCTTTCTGTCAAGGAACGGTTTGCCCTGAGTGACATGGTCTTGTGGCATTTACGGCCCGGCTATTTATCTAATTTTAAAAGGCCCAGCGAGCGCTCTATTTTCAGGTACCTGCGCGATACAGGAGAGGAGGCGGTTTCCATTGCTCTTCTTTCCTGGGCTGACCAACGCTCGACACGGGGGCCTTTGACGAGTCAAGCCGATCAAAAGCATCATGAGAAGATATGCAAAGATTTGATAAGACGCTATTTTAAGAAGAAAAACGAAAAACCTTTTACGCGCCTGATCGACGGCAATGATCTGATCAAAGAATTGAAATTGCAACCGTCTCCTTTATTTTCGAAAATTTTAAACGAGGTAGAAGAACAACAAGTTTTGGGAAAAATAGAAACCAAAAAGGATGCCCTGAACTTGGCAAGGAAAGTTGTTAACAAAAAATGAAAATTAAGAATACGGAAATTAAAATCATTAAAGGGGATATCACCCAATTGAATGTGGATGCCATTGTGACGACGGCTAACATCGGGTTGACCATGGATAAAGGCTTGGGGAAAGCCATCCTGGAACGTGGCGGCAAATCTATTCTTCAGGAATTAGAAGAGAAGGGGAATGTCCGCATAGGAGAAGCGGTTTGGACCAACTCAGGGAATTTGAACGCCGATTATATTATCCATGCGGCAACAAGCGACGAAAATTTGCATACAGATGAAGCCATTATTAGAGAAGCAACAGCCAGTGCCCTTCGATGTGCGGCAAAACTGAAAGTCGAATCCCTTGCCTTTCCTGCCTTAGGATGCGGGATTGCCGGGTTTCCTCCTAGGGGGGCAGCCAAGATCATGACCCAGGAAATTCTGAAGTTTATTCGTTATCAACAACATTCTTTAAATGAAATTGTTTTTTGCCTTTTTGATCAGGAAACATTTCAAGTGTTTGAACAAACCGTAAGCGGCTATTTGCACCATATTCAGGACACATTGGGAGAAGGGCCGTATGTGACCGTGGATGCCATCATTGAGGTTGCCGACGGCATTATTTTGGTGGAAAGGTCTAATCCTCCTTATGGCTGGGCACTTCCGGGAGGTTTTGTTGATTACGGCGAAAGTTTGGAAACAGCGGTACGCCGGGAAGCCAAAGAAGAAACGGACATGGAGCTGGAAGACTTACGACAGTTCCATGCCTACTCGGAACCGGGAAGGGATCCGCGCTTTCATACGGTAAGCACGGTTTTTATTGCGAAAGGAAAAGGAAGACCAAAGTCTGGAGACGATGCCAAAAGCTTAATGGTTGTTCAATACGACGAACTTATGAAATTAGGTTATGCCTTTGACCATAAAAAAGTCATTGAGGATTATTTAAAACAGAAGTAGAATACGTTAATTTTGTCTTATTTAAAAAAGAAGTATTTTTGTTTTTAAGTTTAGCGGAAAACAGATAAACGAAAGTGTATAATAGGTTACATAAATATCCTAATCTTTTAATAAAATAAAAGGAGAGAAAGATGCCTAAAAAACAATCAGAGGCTACAAAACGAAAAATTAGTAGAGCTCAAAAAGGAAAGAATAATTCTTTCTATGGTAAAAAACACAAGAAATCTTCGAAAGAGAAAATGTCCAAGAAGCGTAAAGGCAAAAAGAATCCTATGTACGGCAAGAAGCATTCTGCCGCAACAAAAAAGAAAATCAGTCTAGCGATCAAAAAGGATCGTCGTCAGAAAAAAAGAAAATAAAGCAGTACACGAAACGATTGGCTGATTCGGGGCTTCTTATGCAAAAGCGGATAAGAAAGAAGTTTGACATTAAATATAAAAAGAAAAAGGCAGAAAGTGTAAGTTTCAAGAAGCAAAAAGAAGCCCAAAAGGGTCAGACATTCCATTTTGTTGTAAAGAGAAAAGACATTAATTCTTAGGAGAAAAGCATCTATGAAATGTGTGGATTGTTCCGGACAACTGAAGCAAGTCGATTATAATAATATCAGAATCGAAGAATGTTCTTCTTGTGGCGGCATATGGTTTGATCGAGGGGAATTGGATAAAGCAAAAAATCAGACAGATGAGGATTTAAGATGGCTTGATTTTGACCCCTTCGGGGAAGAAGCCAATCAATTCCTTGTAGACGCTGATGATAAGACATGCCCCCGATGTTCCGCCAAGATGGATTCTCTTTTTTATGAAGAATCCCAAGTGATCATCAATAAATGTTTGGTTTGTCATGGCATTTGGGTTCCCAACGGGCAGTTTAGAAAAATTGTGAAATATTTAGAAGATATTGTCGCATCAGAATCCACTTCTGAGTATGTCAAAGATTCCTTAAAGCAGTTTTTGGAAATTTTTTCTGGAAAAGAGAGCGTGGCATCCGAGGTTAAAGATTTTCTTGTGATATTAAAGCTTCTTAAGATGCGTATGGTAGCCGAGCATCCTGAGCTAGAGGAGGCAGCGAAAAAAATTTTTCAGTACTTGCCTTTTCTGTAGTAGAAACATTAAATTTTTAATTTGACCGGGGGAAGGATCAGGAATGTTTTTTGGCGAGCAGGAACAATGAAAAAGGTCGGATGGATAATTATCTTTTTAATGTTTTTTTGGGCCCCCATACGTGTTGGTGCGGTTGAGATTCATTTATCCAATGGAGATAGGATTTCAGGAGAAATCATAAAGGAAACGGATCAACAAATTGAGTTGTTAACGCAAGCGATGGGTAAAGTTGTTGTTAACAAAACTTTTATCCAAGAGCCGGCTGAAAAAAAAGAGGCACCTCTTTGGAACAAAGAAATTGCTTTAGGCTACAGCCAGACAGGGGGTAATACGCAAGAAGCTCAAGGAAGTTTTACTTTTTCAGGCAAAAGAAAAACAAAAAAAGATGAAACGACTTTTAAAGCAGAGGCCATATATTCTTCTTCCGGCAATAAAATGGATGCAAAAAAATTTTATGCCATGGGTCGCTATGCATTCAGTTTTGGACAAAAACTTAAGTGGTACAATTTTTACAAAGTGGAAGGAGACCAGGATCGATTTGCCAATATTGATTATCGTATTATTCCTTCAACAGGTGTGGGGCATTGGTTTTGGGATGAAGAAGACTATAAAGCAATGGTCGAATTAGCGGTGGGTATTGAACATACAGAATATCGAGATGATACGGATAGCAAAACTGAAGCGGTTTTGATCCCAAGAGGATTTATTGAGAAAAAGCTGCTGGATAACCTGAGGATTTCAGAGGACATCATCCTCTATCCTTCTTTAGGGGACATAGGAGAATATCATTTAAAGAGCGAAACAGCTCTTGTAAACTCTCTTTCAGATGCCATGTCCCTTAAAATAAGCTTTATTGATGAGTATAATTCAAATCCAGGTGGTTCCATCAAAAAAAATGATTATCGCTTGATTTCTTCTGTGGTCTATCAATTTTAATGAGTATTCGTTTAAGCATATTTTTAGTTTGCCTCATGTATTTTTATTAATTATACTTGTTATAAAGGCCGAAAGATTGAATAAGGAGTATAATTTGTCCCCATTGTTTAAAAGAAATCCCTTCTTTCATGTCAATAAGTTTCAAAAAAATCTTATTTATCCTGTTGTTGTGCCTTGCTTCTTGGGGTGCATGATTCTTCTGTTTTTTCTTGATTATCTTTATTTTGATTCCAATGCGGTCATATTCGATGATGAATTTGTGGCTCTCAAGATCATTGTGGTCGTTTGCGTTGTGACGATAGCACTTATTTTTTTGTTTATATCTTTTTGCATATATTTTGTTTCCAATCGGTTGGTCGGTCCTTACGACCGCATCATAAGAGAGTTGGATGATATTATTGCAGGGAGAAATAAATCGCCTCTAAAAACCAGGAAAAAAGACAAATTATTTCCAGAACTTCTCAAACGTATCAATATTCTTGTTGAGAGGATGAATTAGTAAATTTTTAAAAGTCCTTCAGGTATTGTATTCATTTTTATGCCAGAACCTAATCTTTCCAATCATTATTCAGAACAAGCGCTGGATCCGGATGTTTTCTTGATGCTTGAATTTCAAAAAGGCGATAAAGCCTCTTTTGAAAATCTGATGAGGAAGTATTACAAGAGGGTTTTTAACTTTATTTACCGTTTTGTGGGCAGTATCGAAATAGCGGAAGATCTAACACAAGAAGTATTTATGAAGGTTTATAAGAAGGCCCCTTCCTATAAACCCCAGGCAAAATTTCAGACTTGGCTCTATACGATTGCCAAAAATATCAGCCTTAATGAATTAAGGAAACATAAAAAAAAGATGATTTCTTTAGAGGAAACCATTGAGTCAGACTCAGGGGAAATTAAAAGGCAGTTTGAAGACGACACGAGTGAGAACCCTTTTCAGCGACTAGAAAACAAAGAATTGGTGGCCATTATAAAAAAAGCTATCAATCAATTGCCGGAAAACCAGCGGATAGCTGTCCTTTTGCATCGATACGAGCAATTTTCCTATGAAGAAATCGCTCAAACCATGGGCTGTTCTGTTTCGGCGGTCAAATCTTTGCTCAGCAGAGCCAAGGAGAATCTTAAAATCGTATTGTCACAAAATATGAATATATAAATATTTCACAATTCAATGGAAACTTTTGATGGTTTGAAGTGTTTAATATATTAAGAAAGAAACCCCTGCTTCGACGAAAGTTTTCGTCATTGCGGGGCGATTCACACCGATTTCATCGGTGTTCATCGGGAGGCAGACATGGAGTGCAAAGATATCAAAAACTTGATTCCTGATTTTTTAAGTGGCAATTTGGGGTCCCAGGTCATCCAAGAGGTGCTGGACCATATTGCCCAATGCCCGGATTGCAACAAAGAGCTCTCTGCCTACAAAAAAAGCTGGGAATTATTAGGCAGTTGGCAGGATGTAGAGCCTGAAAGAGGGTATGTCTCCCGGTTCTGGACGCGACTGGCTATGCGTAAACCATGGCATGAGAAGGTCTTAGAAAGAATTGCTGGTCTGCTAACCGCCAGGAATTTGTATCCAGCCTTTGCTTCTGCTTGTATTATTTTTATAGTGGTGTTTTTTGCCGTCAAAGTCATCTGGCAGGCTCAGATTTCTGCCCTTCCTTTGAGCTATTTGAGTTCTGAGGAAATTGAATTTGTGGAAAATATGGAACTGGCCCAAGACCTGGAAATCATTGAAGACATCGAGTTTTTTGAAAATTTGGATGTTATCGAACAAATGGAGGGACTAGATGTTTAATCATAGGGATTGCATTATGAAAAAACGACATAAAATTATTTATTTGAAAATTCTTGTTTTGGCATTGTTGGCTGTATTGACTTTTGGGACAGGTTGTTTGGCCCAGGAAAATTCTTGGAATGATCAGCCGGATTTGATCATTGATTATTCAAGCAGGGATGAACAAGACTTTATGTCCATGGAAAGGACTCCTGATATCAGTAGCGAAGAATTTCAAAAGAGGCGTCAAAGATGGGAAAATATGTCCGAAGAACGCAAGAAGCGAATCAAGAAACGTTACCAGAAATTTCAAAAATTATCCGTTAATGAAAGGAATGAATTAAGGAAGAATTGGCAGAGGTATCGTGGGATGTCGAAAGAAAAAAAGGAAGCTTTAAGGAAGAAGTTCAAGAATTGGGAGAACTTGAGCTTTCAGGAGAAAGCGCGGACCAGGCGCCATTGGAGGCATTATAGAAATTTATCTCCCGAACAAAAGAAAAAAGTTAGAGAGAAAAGACGAAAATGGCAAGGCCTTTCGTAAGAAGAGAAGCAGGCGATCAGGGAAAGAAAAAGACAAGAATGGCAAGGCCTTTCGGAAGAAGAGAAGCAGGCGATTGGAGAAAGAAAAAGAGAGGAATGGCAGAGCTTTTTGAAAGAGGAGAATCAGGCGACCGGAAATCAAGAGAGGAAAGGGTGGAGAAATCTTTTTAGGGAAGAGAGAAATTTTGAAAAGCAAAGAATGAGAGAAAGATGGCATAGGAAGAGATAATGATGATTTTTTCTCTAAGATAGATTCTCGAGCATGACCCAAAAGAAAATAATTTTTATCGTTGGCCCCACAGCCGTTGGCAAATCGGATATAGCCGCTTCCTTGGCATTAAAGACAAATGGCGAAATTGTTTCTTGCGATTCTATGCAGATTTATAAGGAAATTTCAATCGCAAGCGGAAAACCCTCCCCGGAAATTTTAAAGCAGATCCCCCATTATCTTATAGGTGAGATATCCATGGAGGACAATTTTGATGTAGGATTGTTCAATCAACTCGCCTTGAAGGCTATCCACAATGTTCATAGTAAAGGTCATCTTCCCATTGTTGTTGGAGGAAGTGGCATGTACATGCAAATATTGTTGGATGGTATTTTTGATGAAAAGGGCAAGGATTTTCGTTTGCGTGAAGAGTTGAAAAAACGTTTCCTTGAAGAAGGCAGTGATGTTTTGTATGAAGAATTGAAGGAAGTCGATCCTGAAGCGGCATCCAAAATACATCCTAACGATATCAAAAGGCTTCTGAGAGCCTTGGAAGTATACTATCATACGCGCAAGCCAATCTCGGAGATGCAGAAAAAAAGGGAAGGTCTCTGGGGCCATTACGATATCCATCTTTTTGCTCTCAACAGAGAACGTGAGGAATTATATCAGCGGATCAATGAACGCGTTGATAAAATGTTTGATTGCGGCCTGATTGATGAAATAAAGGGTTTAGCCAATCTCCATTTAAGCAAGACCGCAGAGGCGGTTATCGGCATTGCAGAAGTCCGTTCTTATCTTAAAGGGGAATGTTCGCTTGAAAGAGCAAAGGAAAATATGAAACAAAATACTAGGCATTTTGCAAAAAGCCAGCTAACATGGTTCAGAAAAGAAAAACGTTTAAAGTGGATGGATATAGAAAAAAATTGCTCTTATGAACAGGTGGCACAAAAAATTTTGAAAGAGATCTAGAATATCTATGGAAAAAGAAAAAGTATTAACGGTAGTCGTTGATCATAAAAAAAAAGGTCATTGGTCCACAGAGGAAGTTGCTGCGGAACTTAAAGAGCTTGTTATCGCTTGTCAAGGAGAAGTTATTGACCAGGTCATTTGTCGTTTAGATAATTTGACAGCTCCTTATTTGATCGGGAAAGGAAAGGTTTCCGAAATTGCTTCTCTGTGTTCGGTGATACAAGTGGATACGGTTGTTTTTAGCCATGATCTGAAAGGAAGCCAACAAAGAAATTTGGAAGAGATCATTAATATCAAGACGATCGACCGCACGCAATTGATTTTGGATATCTTTGCACGACATGCCACAAGCCAGGAAGGAAAGATGCAGGTGGAACTTGCTCAATTGGAATATCTGCTTCCACGACTGGTCGGAAAAGGTATTGCTTTGTCACGTCTGGGAGGCGGTATCGGAACGTTGGGTCCTGGAGAAACAAAACTTGAGGTTGATCGGCGAAAAATTGCGATTAGAATTGCCAAGTTAAAAAAAGGATTGGATGAAATCGTTTCTAATCGTGCTTTGAACCGCAAGCGGAGAAAAGAAAAAGGTGTCCCCAGCATTTCTGTTATTGGTTATACCAATGCGGGCAAATCCACACTTCTTAATAAATTGACTGATGCCAGACAAGTAACTCGGGATGGTTTGTTCACAACGCTTGATTCTCTTTCTCGCCAGCTCATTTTATCTAATCATCAAAAAGTTGTGATATCGGATACGGTTGGATTTATGCATAATCTGCCGCATCACTTGATTGAGGCCTTTAAGGCAACCTTAGAGGAGGTGGCAGAGGCAGATCTGCTTTTGCATGTTCTGGATATCAGCCATCCGCATTATCGAAATCTTTATGATTCTGTCTTGGAGGTTTCTGGAGAACTGAACTCGCTCAATAAACCCGTTATTACAGCGCTCAATAAAATCGACAAGCTGGAGGACAAAACGTGGTTTCAGGAGTTACAGGATGTCATCAAAAACCCTGTTGCTGTATCCGCAAAAACGGGAGAAAATCTAGATGTCCTTTTAAGGAAAATCGAGGTGATGCTTTCTTCTTTGATTACCAATATTACGGTTACGATTCCCATTAACAGAATGGATCTGGTAAGCTTGGCGCATGAGGATGGGCAGGTATATTCAGTGAAATATTATAATGACTATATTTATTTAAGAGCAGCCTTGCCTCGAAAGTTGGCTGGATTATTTCAGAAAATACAAATAAAAAAAGAGTAAAAAGTTATAAAAATTGCTTTATAATAATAGGAAAATTAAATGAAGAGGACTTTAAAATGATGGGAATTTTAGTAATTCTTTTAATGGCAAGCATGGTTGTCGGAATCATATTTTTGAGTCACACCACATCCGATTCTCAAGCCACGAGGAAAAAATATTTGGAGGAGATGACACGCTTTCTTCATGGGCGCCTCGAGCCTTCCGAAGAATATGAGAATGCCTATAAAATTATTTTTAAGCATCGGGGCATAGAATTTGTTTATCACGATATTCGAGATGATCTGATGGAGAATCGTTTCTATCAAAAGGGGCACTTGTCAACGAAAATGCCCTTTAATTTGTTGCTCAATTTTGTTGAAATGCAGAGATCTTCCTTGATGTCGTCGGGTCATTCGACAAGAGGTGTCACTGTTCCCAAAAAACTTCAAGAATTTGCTATTTTTAGTAACAATCCTACTAAAGCAAATGATTTGTTGTCGGATCCTGATATTCTTAAAGTATTTCTAAAATATAAAAATATTGACTCGCGCGGACATCCCGTTATGTCTTTGGAACTAAAAGGACAGATTGCATTACTTGTCTTTCAGTCTCCAGGGGAAGACCTAAGGCCGAATCTTCTGGATTTGCAATACTCTCCGCAATCTATTGAAAGCCATCTGGAAGATATGGTTATTCTTATGAATAAATTGGAAGCTATAAAAGATATAGGCTAACTATTTACAATATTATTCATTTTGTGAGTTTTGTGGTATTGCTTATCCTTTCCTGTTTTTTCCTGTTTTCCTTTAAAAATCTCTGTTGACAAGAAAACAATTTTTGTTATAATACGCCTTTAGCAATCAGGCTCATTGAGTGCTAAATTTTTAAAGAATACTAAGTATAACGTATTATTAAAGATAGATTTCAGGTGAACTATGACAGCCCAAAAAACAAGTTATCAATATAGAAAAGATTTGGTCTTAGGCATTGTTGTCAATGAGTATATTAAAACCATTATGCCTGTGAGTTCCGGTTATATTACCAAAAGCTATTTACCAGACTTAAGTTCAGCCACCATCAGAAATATTTTGGCGGAATTGGAATCAGACGGGTATCTCACGCATCCCCATACTTCTGCAGGACGCGTTCCCACTCAAGAAGGCTATCGCTATTATGTAGACAATCTTATGAATGAAATTCATTTATTGGAAGAGGAGAAAGATCGAATTCGCATTAAATATGAACAGGAAAAGAGGGATCTTGAGTCTATCCTAGAGAGGACCTCTCAGGTCATTTCGGATGTGACGCATTATACGAGCATTGTTTCTGTGGATGGCGTTCCTGACAAGATTTATTGCAAGGGAACGAGTTATGTTGTGCAGTATCCCGAGGCCAGTGATATTGAAAAGATTGGCAGCATCTTAAGGGCATTGGAAGAAAAAGAACATATCCTGGATATTATCAATCGTAAAATAAATCAGAGAATAAGGGTTTATATCGGCTATGAGATGGCTTGCTCGCAGATTGAAAACTGCTCTTTGGCCGTTTCTCGTTATCAGACGAGAAATGGTTTGAGTGGTAAAATTGCTGTTTTGGGACCGACCCGCATGAATTATCAAAGGGTTGTCTCGGCCCTTGACTATTTTTCCGATTTGATTGAGGAAATCTTATAATGACGGCAGAAAATGTAAAAAAAGAAAAAGTTAAAGAAAAAACCATAAAACTCAAAGAGTCAGAATATCAAAAACTTCAGGATGAGTTAGCGGAATACAAAGACAGGTGCATTCGTATTTATGCGGATTTTGAGAATACACGCAAGCGTTTTGAGAGAGAGAAGCTTGAGTTTGTCAAGTATGCCAACGAAGGGATTATTGCCGAATTCTTAAATATCCTCGATGACCTAGAAAGGTCTGTGGATGCGGCCAGTCTTCAGCATCAGGATTATGAGGCGTTTTTAAAAGGGGTCGAAATGGTGATGGCCCGTATTCATGAAATGCTCAAAAAAAATGATGTCAAGCCCATAGAAGCCGTTAGTAAAAAATTTGATCCTCATTGTCATGAAATTCTTGCGCATGAAGACACGCAAGAGCATGAAGATGGGGAAATTATTGAGGAATTTCAGAAAGGATATTATTTAGGGGACCGTGTTGTCAGGACTTCAAAAGTTAAAGTGGCCGTAAACAATAAAACAAAAGAGTAAATTAATAGTAATTATATTTTTATTTGGAGGTAAAAGAAATGGCAAAAGCAATTGGTATTGATTTAGGGACATCCAACTCAGCCGCAGCGGTTATGGAGGGCGGTAGAGCAACCATTATTCCGTCGGCAGAAGGGGCTGGGGTTGCCTCCGGCAAGGCATTTCCATCATTTGTGGCTTTTACGAAAGACGGCCAACGTTTGGTTGGAGAGCCGGCACGACGTCAGGCTCCCATCAATTCCGAAGGGACGATTTATGCTGCCAAACGAAAAATGGGCACAAACGAAAAACTCACTGCTCTGGGCAAAGAATATACCCCTCAGCAAATAAGCGCTTTTATTCTGCAGAAAATCAAAGCGGATGCGGAGAAATATCTCGGCGATAAGGTGGAAGAGGCCGTCATCACGGTTCCTGCCTATTTTAATGATAATCAGCGACAAGCAACCAAAGATGCAGGTGAAATTGCGGGGTTGAAAGTCCTTCGCATTATCAATGAGCCGACAGCCGCTTGCCTTGCTTATGGAATGGATAAAGCTGGCAAAGAGCAGAAGATTATGGTCTTTGACTTTGGCGGCGGGACACTGGACGTCACTATTCTTGAAATGGGTTGGGACGAAGAACACAAGGCTGCGACCTTTGAAGTTCTCTCAACCAGCGGGGACAATCATCTGGGCGGCACGGACATGGACAATGTTTTGATTGATTATATTGTCGGAGAATTCAAAAGAGAATCCGGCATAGATCTTTCTAAAGACAAGGTGGCTTTTCAAAGGCTGAGAGAAGCAGCCGAAAAAGCAAAAGTGGAATTATCCAGTACTATCTCCACAGAGGTCAACCTTCCTTTTATTACGGCGGATGCTTCCGGCCCAAAACATTTGCAATTGGGGATTGAGCGGGCCAAACTGGAAAGCATGGTTTCTCCTATTGTTGATCGATGCAAAGAGCCGATTATTCGAGCGATTAAAGACGCCAATGATAAATTGGGCGAACAAATCAAAATCGACCGTATCATTCTTGTCGGCGGTCCGACGCGTATGCCGATCGTACAAAAATTTGTTGAAAATGAAGTGGGACAAAAGATTGAACGCGGCATTGACCCGATGGAATGTGTGGCTATGGGAGCTGCTATCCAGGCCGGTATCATCAAAGGGGAGGCGAAAGAAGTCTTGTTATTGGACGTGACGCCCCTTTCTCTGGGAATCGAAACGTTGGGCGGTGTATGTACCAAACTGATTGAAAGAAATACGACCATCCCGACAAAGAAGAGCCAGATATTTTCCACGGCCGAGGACAATCAACCGGCAGTGACCATTCGTGTGCTTCAGGGAGAGCGGCAAATGGCCAATGATAACACGGAACTGGGCCGTTTTGATCTTGTCGGTATTCCTCCGGCACCGCGCGGTATTCCTCAAATTGAGGTCACATTTGATATTGATACCGACGGGATCGTTCACGTTTCTGCCAAGGATAAAGGGACAGGAAAGGAACAGTCCATCAAGATTACGGCTCCGACAAAGCTGTCTGATGAGGAGATTGAAAAGATGGTCAAGGAGGCGGAAAAGTTTGCCGAAGAGGATAAAAAGAAAAAGGAAGAAGTCGAATTGATGAACCAGGCCAATGCCTTTGTGTATTCGACGGAAAAATCCTTAAAAGACTACGGCGACAAGGTTTCTGCAGAGGATAAAGCCAGTATCGAAAAAGAATTGGAAGCCCTCAAGGATGCCATAAAGAATAAAGATCAAGAAAAGATTAAGAAGGGGATGGAGTCTTTGCAGAAGGCTTCGCATAAACTGGCCGAAGAGGTTTATAAAGCAACGGCAGCGCAACAAGCGGCTTCTCAGCAAGCAGGAGGATCGGCGGGAGCGCAAGCGTCTGATGCTTTTTCTTCCAAAGAAGAAAAATCAAAAAAAGACGACAAAAAAGATGATGTCATTGACGCTGACTTTAAGGCGGAAGACAATAAATAAGAATGAAAAGAGATTATTACGAAATCTTGGGTGTCGCCAAGGATGCCAGCGTTCAGGAAATAAAGAAGAAGTATCGCTCTTTGGCGCTCAAATATCATCCTGACAGGGTTCAGGAGAAAGATAAAAAACAGGCGGAAGAGAAGTTCAAGGAAATTTCGGAAGCTTATGGCGTTTTATCTGATCCCCAAAAGCGCAAAATGTATGATCAGTACGGCCATGCAGGAATTGATCAGCGTTATACAACCGAGGATATTTTCAAGGGAGCGGACTTTAGCAGTATTTTCGGGGAAGGTGGATTGGATGATATTTTTAGTCAATTTTTTGGGGATTCCATTTTTGGCGGCTTTGGGGGAAGGTCTTCTCGCCGGAGCGGTCCTCGACGAGGACGTGATATTCAATATGAGATGGAAATCACTCTGGAGGAGGCCTACAAAGGAGTTAAGAGAAAAATAAAAGTTCCTCGCAACGAATATTGCAGGGATTGCAGCGGAACGGGAGCCAAGAATGGCACGGCTTTAAAATCCTGTTCGGCTTGTGCAGGCCAGGGGCAGGTTTTTATGTCGAGCGGATTTTTTAGGATGGCACAAACCTGTTCTAGTTGTAATGGACGGGGTAAGGAAATCACGGAATATTGTCCCAAGTGCCAAGGGAAAGGTTCTGTTCGTGTTACCCGGAACATCGATGTTACCGTTCCAGCAGGTGTCGATAATGATACACGCCTTCGCATAAGAGGAGAAGGGGAGATTGGCGAAGGAGGTGCTGGCGATCTTTATCTTTATATTGCCGTTGAACCGCATAAATTTTTTGAGCGTATAGGAAGCGACCTTCAGATGGATCTTCCTGTCAACTTTGTGGTTGCTGCTTTAGGGGGGGAAGTTTCTGTCCCCACGTTGGATGGAACTGTCTCGATGAAAATTCCTTCAGGCACACAAAGCGGCAAGGTTTTTCGTTTGAAGAACAAAGGAATGCCGAGTGTGCGAGGGGGCTATCAAGGAAGTCAATATGTGCGGGTAATGTTGCAGGTTCCAACACGGTTGTCTTCTGAACAGAGAAAATTGCTTGAGGATTATGCGAAACTCAGTGGTGATCAAATTAACAAGGAAGACAATTCATTTACCGAAAAAATAAAAAAAGTGTTTAAATAGTAGTCTTCGGTGCACAATTTTTGAAAGGTTGATTCCAATGCCAACGTATCAGTATGAATGTGAATCTTGCGGTCATGTGTTTGATATTATGCAGTCTATTACGGAAAAAAAATTACAAAAGTGTCCGAAATGCAATAAAAACAGCTTGCAACGTTTGATTGGGACAGGAAGTGGGATCGTTTTTAAGGGCAATGGATTTTACGAAACGGACTACAAAAAGAAAAAAGCCACTCCAGAGACATGCCCAGCCAATAAAAGCAAAGAGTGTTCAAACGCTTGTCCAATGAAAGAGACGGGAAAAAGCGCATAGAGAGAAGGACTCCAACTTGTTTGTTTTCAGGAGGTTGTATTTGGCACATATGCTCTCGTGAAAATATTAAGAATTCCGTTTGCTTATTGCCTTTCTTTTGCTATTATTTTCTAGACCGATGAATTAGCTTTTTTGATTAACTATTAATATTAATATTATAAAACAAAAAAAATGACAGAAATAAGACCATTCAAAGCCGTATATTATAATAAAGAAAAGGTGAAAGATCTCTCTAAGGTAGTTTGTCCCCCCTATGATGTTATCTCTAAAGAGCAGCAAAAAGAATACTATGATTTGGATGAACATAATCTCATTCGTGTGCTTTTAGGAAAAGAGAAATCGACAGATAATAATCAAAACAATAAATATACCCGCGCTAAAGAAACCTTTGATAATTGGCTGAAAAAAGGGATTCTTCTTCAAGATGAAAAGCCTTGCATTTATTATTATTTACAAGAATATAAAGTGGTGGGACAAAAGTATAGTCGCCTGGGGTTTATTTCCCTGATGAAAATACAGGGTAAAGAAGGCGCTAAGATATTCCCGCATGAAAATACGCACTCAGCAGCCAAGGAAGATCGTTTCAAATTATGGAAAATATTGTCGGCAAATTTAAGCCCTATTTTTGTTTGTTTTTCAGATATGAATAGAAAAGTCGAAAAAATATACGAAAAACATTTAAGCAGCAAAGAACCGGTAGTTGATGTCGTCGATAATGAGGGTGTCCGACATATTTTGTGGAGACTTGAAGATCCTGTTTTAGTTGATGAGGTTGTCAGTACGTTATCCGAACAGCAATTATTTATTGCTGATGGGCATCATCGTTATGAAGTTTCTCGCCAACTGAAGAACCATAAGCTGTCTAAAATGACCAAAAAACCTACAGGAGAAGAACCTTGTAATTATGTCATGACCTATTTTACCAATATGGATTCCAAAGATCTTCAGATCCTTCCGATGCATCGAATTGTTAAAAAGTTGCCGCAAGATTTTGGTTTTTTGGAAGAGTTCTTTCGAGCGGACAAAATAAAGACTAAAGATGAACTTACGATTCTTCTAGCAAGAGCCGGGAAAAACGAACATGCCTTCGGTTTATATACAAAAGAAGGCATAAAATTATTGAGGCTTAAACATAAACTTCTTATTGACCAGTATGTATCAGAAGGTTCTCCTGAATACCGTTGTTTAGATGCAACCATCTTAAAATTTTTCGTTTTTGATCGTGCGGGTGTAAAGTCCGAAGACATCATGTACACAAAAGACCTCAATGAAGTGATTCATAAGGTTGATGAAGGGGAGGCCCAGGCGGGGTTTTTGATGAATCCTGTCAAAATCCAGCAACTGAGAAACATCGCTTTAAATGGGGAGAGAATGCCGCCCAAGACGACTTACTTCTATCCAAAAGTATTATCGGGATTGACTATTTATAAGATTTAATGCTTTTTTAGCAGGTATTCGCGGATGACACTCTTTAGCAAGAAAAATTATACATTAGTTAACGTAAAGAAAAAAAATATTCCCGAAGGCATTTTCTCCAAATGCCCCGATTGTGGTTCTCCGGCTTACACAAAAGCATTGAAAGATAATGATAATGTCTGCTCCAACTGCAATTATCATTTTGCGCTTAGCGGCAAAGAGAGGATTAATCTTCTCATTGATCAAGGTACTTTTCAGGAATTTGACAAAAACATTACTTCCAAGGATCCCTTGCAGTTTAAAGGCCCCAAAACTTATAAACAAAAACTAGAAGGGGATAAAAAAAGAACAGGCTTAGAAGATGCCGTTTTAAGCGGCAAGGGGGAAATGTTTGGCAAGGAGGTTTCCATCGCGGTTACGGATTCGCGTTTTATCATGGGATCAATGGGCTCCGTTGTTGGGGAAAGGATTACCCGGGCGATTGAGCGAGCAACCCAAGAAAAGCTTCCTATGATTATTGTCTCCGGGTCAGGAGGCGGAGCCAGAATGTATGAGGGCATTTTTTCTCTTATGCAAATGGCGAAAACTTGTTCGGCTCTTGCGCGTCATCATGAGGCAAGACTTCTTTATATATCGGTTCTTACAAATCCTACCATGGCAGGGATCATGGCCTCTTTTGCGGGGGTCGGAAATGTGATCATTGCTGAGCCTAAAGCTCTGATTGGGTTTACAGGACCCCGTGTTATTGAGCAAACCATACGGCAGAAATTACCAGAAGGGTTTCAAAGATCGGAGTTTTTGCTTGCACATGGTCTTATTGATAAAATCGTTGATCGTAAAGACATGAAAGAGATTTTGAGTCAAATTATCGACTATACTCGAGGTGACAGAACTTGAACCTAATGGTTTTTAAGTTCTCTCGACAAATTATTTGCAAGCAGAGGGGTTTTTTTATACAATAACGCATCGAAGTTTTAATAATATATTTGCTAAAAATAAAGTGAGATTGTAATGGCACAAGTCAGCTTACAAGATGTTAGCAAGCTTTATCGAGGAGGATCGGTCAAGGCGGTCGATAACGTTTCCTTGGGGATAGAGAACAAAGAATTTCTTGTTCTCGTTGGCCCTTCCGGGTGTGGGAAGTCAACGACGTTGCGTATGATTGCAGGTCTTGAGGAAGTTACAGAAGGCAAAATATGGATTGGCGATAAGTTTGTTAATGATGTTCCTGCCAAGGATCGCAATATTGCTATGGTTTTTCAAAACTATGCTTTGTATCCCCATATGAGTGTTTTTGAAAATATGTCTTTTGGACTTAAATTAAAGAAATATCCTAAGAATGAGATTATCCGTCGGGTTAATGAAGCGGCAGAAATATTGGGCATCAAAAGATACCTGGATCGAAAGCCCCGACAGCTTTCCGGCGGGGAAAGGCAAAGGGTAGCCTTGGGACGAGCGATTGTAAGGAAACCTCAGGTTTTTTTATTTGATGAACCTTTGAGCAATTTAGATGCAAAAATGCGTGTCCAGATGCGCACGGAAATTCATAAATTACGCTTAAGGCTTCAGACGACATTTATTTATGTTACTCATGATCAGACTGAAGCGATGACTTTAGGAGATCGCATTGTTGTGATGAAAGATGGTAAGGTGCAGCAATGCGATGATCCCATTGCGGTTTACGATAATCCGGCTAACAAATTTGTTGCCAGTTTTATTGGAACTCCTCCCATTAACCTCATGGAGGGACGGATTATTAAAGATGGGAAGAAGTTTTACTTTGATGAAGGGAAATTCAAAGTTGAGATTGTTGAAGAAATGTATCAGGCGGTGGCCCCTTATGAAGATAAGGAAGTTACCTTTGGCATTCGTGCCGAAGATATTTATGATAAATTATTTGTTTCGGAAAGCTCACCGGATAATACCATTACGGCCATATGTGAAGTCGTTGAGCCTATGGGGTCGGAAGTATTTTTGTATCTGAATACAGGGAAACATACGTTTCTGGCGCGTGTCGGGGCCCATGATCGGCCGGATCGAAATCGTGATATGGAACTAGTTTTTGATATGAGTAAGGTGCATTTTTTTGATAAAGAAACTGAAGAAACAATTATATAGTCCCCAAAGCCTGGTTGCTTTCTTCCTGCTTGCTTTCCTTCTAGGTTTTTTTCTTTTTGCAATCAGTGTCCAGCCTTCTTTCTTTATCTACATTTCGTGGATTCTTTTATTCATAACGGCCTTTCTTCTTTATTTTCATGTGCAGTTCGTTAAAAAACGGGCGGAGCTTACTTTGCGAAGGCAGGATTATCTGGAAAAAGCTAATTTACTGGAAGCCGAGATCACCGAAGAGTTGAGGGCCATCCAAGCTTTGAAGAAAAGAATCGTCAATTATTCTCACCTTAAGGATTTGACCGAAAGACTAAGCATGAGCTTTTCTCTTGAGGAGACGACAAAGCAGCTTTCCCATGAAGTGGACAAGCTGTTTGGTTCGGATAATATTACAGTCATTCTTTATCTGTTACATTCTAAAAAAGGAGAATTGGGTATTTCCTTTTCTCAAAAAGGTTCTCTGAAGATGAGTTTATTGGATAAAAAAGGGGACATCTATGATCATTGGGTTATCAAAAACATGAAAACTCTCTTGGTCGAGGATGCAAAAAGCGATTTTCGTTTTGATGTGAACAAGATCGAAATCACATCATCCCGATTAATACGCTCTTTGATGAGTGTCCCTTTGTTAACGGGAAATAAAATGATTGGTATTCTTCGATTGGATAGCCTGGAGGAGAATTATTTTCCTGTTCAGGACATAAGGTTGTTAACAACCATAGGGGATTTGGGGGCCATTGCCATAGAAAATGCTCAGCTTTACGAGAAGGTGGAAGATCTTGCGATTCACGATAGCCTGACAGGATTATTTGTTCGAAGACATTTTTTAGAAATTTTGGGACAAAGGATAGGCGACCCCCTAAAAAAGAACGAGGACGTTTCTTTTTTGATGATCGACTTGGATCTTTTTAAACAATATAATGATTCCCATGGGCACACGGCGGGGGACAATGTCCTTAAAATGGTAGGGAACATTCTTGTTGGGATGTTTAGTGGCCCGGAAGATCTTGTCTGCCGGTATGGAGGGGAGGAATTCCTTGTCTATTTAAAGAATTGTTCGAAAAAAAGAGCAAAAGAGTTGGCTGAGGAATTTCGAGGGAAAGTTGAGGCAACATCAGTCATTCTGCGAAGAAAAAAGACATATATTACGACATCTGTTGGCGTTGCAACTTCTTCTAAAGATGATAAAGACATGGAAGCGTTAATACAGAAAGCAGATAATGCCTTGTATAAAGCCAAAAAACGGGGAAGGAACAAAGTCTGCATCTCTTCTTAACATAAATGGGATAAGGTGTTGTATATGAATATGGTCATGCTCATGGTATCTGCGGTTTATTTGGCGGCCGTCTTTTGGTTTGCACGCAAGACTTATCTGCTTGTGGTTTTTGGCTTGAACAGGGATGTTCTTCGGGCCCAAAAGATTCATCAGGAATTGATTGAGAAAAAAGGAAACATTTTTTTTGAAAGGAACCAGCTCGAAGAGGAAACGGCAGAGGTTTTTACTTTATACGATCTTACGAAAGAGATCACGAAAAATTTTAACGAACAAGATGCTTTTAGTAAATTTCAGACAAAGTTGAAGGAAAATGTTTTTTGTGAAGAATGCCATTTGTTCGATCCCGATTCCCAACAGCTGGAGGAAATCAAATCAAGAAATGATTATTTTCTTTTTCCATTAAAGGGGAAGAGGGGAATATTGGGTTATTTAGCTATTCGAGGGGCGTCCATAGAGGACAAAGAGAAAATCATGATTCTTTCACACCAATTTGCTCTTGCGTTGCAGAGAATTCGTCTTTATCAAGAAATTGAAAAGTTTTCTGTTACGGACAGCCTAACGGGAATCGCAACCCGCAGGGTTATCTTGGAAGGCTTAGAAGAAGAGATAAGGCGCTCTAAGACAAGGAAGAAAAAAATGTCTTTCTTGATGATTGATGTCGATTATTTTAAAAGATTCAATGATCGCTACGGTCATCTGATTGGAGATCAAATTTTGTGTGGGGTTTCTGATATTATTGAGGAAAGTGTGCGTGAAATAGATGTGATCGGACGTTATGGCGGAGAAGAGTTCTGCGTTATTTTACCCGAAACAGATCGAGACGGGGCCATGTATGTAGCAGAACGCGTGCGAGCGGCTGTTGAAAAGAATTCTATAATAACCTATGATGTTTCTGTCCATGCCACCATCAGCGTTGGCATATCAACATTTCCTGACGATGGGGACCAAATAAGCGAGCTGATTGATAAAGCAGACTGGGCATTGTATCGGGCCAAGAAAAACGGCAGAAATACTGTCTGCTCTTTTGGAGTCTATGATTAATTTAACCCTTCCGTCAATGTTAAGTCTAACACGAACGTAAATTGTTGTAATGGAGCTAGTTAGTTAGAATTTTCTCCTCATTATTTCTGCCTTTTTATTTTTTCGATTCATCTTGAAACAGGCCCATTTTTCATGTAAAATGAGGCAAATAATATTCATATTTATATTCTTATTCTTTATTCATACCTATGAAAAATTTAGTTATCGGCATTGATGTTGGCGGGACAAATATTAAATTGGGCATTGTCACACCCCAAGGAAAAATAGTTGCCCGCAGCGGATTATGTACAAATAATTATCGAAATAAAGGCAAATTGGTTAAAGCTTTGTTGGGCAGCATTCATGAGTTGCAGACAAAAAATAGGCTTAAGCGCAAAGATTTTTCAGGGGTCGGCATTGGACTCCCCGGCTTGATCGATTCACAAAAAGGTATTGTAACTTTCCTTCCCAATATCCCCGGTTGGCACAATGTTCCTTTGTCGCAGATTTTAAAAAAGGAATTGAAGCTCCCTGTTTTTCTTGAAAATGATGTTAATCAGATAACATTGGCTGAGTGGAAGTTTGGTGCCGGTGTTGGGCAAAAGAATATGATCTGCATGACCCTGGGAACAGGAATAGGCGGAGGGTTGATTATAGAGAATCAGTTGTATCGAGGGAGTCATTTTGTCGCAGGAGAATTAGGGCATATGCCTCTTAATGAAAAGGGGCCTTCCTGTTCTTGCGGTGGTGTGGCTTGTTATGAGCGTTATATCGGCAACCAGACATTGTTGAAAAAAATCAGAAGTGTTTTTAAAAAAAATTTGAAAATTCAAGAAGTTCGCAAGCTTGCAGAAAAAG
>Ga0272441_10002436_pt1 | contig 37467 bp, 25 predicted proteins | sample SSMProp6N_FD_193582 | JGI IMG/M metagenome (GOLD analysis project Ga0272441, IMG submission 193582) | Marine sediment archaeal communities from Little Sippewissett salt marsh, Falmouth, MA, United States - SSM-Prop-6N | ecosystem: Environmental > Aquatic > Marine > Wetlands > Sediment ...
TGAGCGGCCCGCCTGGATGATTGCTTCGGTCACATCATCGGCACCGGTTTGAAACTCCCTGCTGAACTGGACATCCCTTCCCCGGTAAATGCTGACCAGGGTCCGGTCCGATCCGATGTCGATGACCGCCCGGGCGGCTTCCGCTTCTTCCTTACTCAAACCGCCCGGCAGCTCTTTCCAGGCAAAGGGGAGCGGCAGAAGCCCCGATACCTGAAGCCGGGCGCTCTGAAGAATATCCAGCCGCCGGGTGAGGGCTTCCCTTCTGACCACGGTTACCAGATAGTTTAATTTCGCCCCCGGGCGGGCGGTCTCTCCGGCGACCAGGTGGCTTTGAATCACGGCTTTTCCCACATCGAAGGAGGCCCTCCTCTTGGCTTCCAACCGGCAGGCGCTTTCCAGCTCCTTATTCGGCATCCGGGCCAGAGGGATCAAGCTGGTGTTGACATTGTCTCCCTCAAGGGAACAGGTAAAAACACAGTTTTTGCTCCGGGTCCCGGCTAAAAGCTGCTTGAGTTCACCCAGAAGAGACTCTTTATCTTCCAGCCCCTCTTCATCGAACTCCAGGCGGAATTCTTTCAGGGCAATGCCCCCTATCTCCCAGCCGCCGGACGCCGGATAGACCTGTACCATCTTGATCGAGCTTTGCCCGATATCCAGTCCGACGCAGGCGTTGCGGCGGTGAGGAAAGGTTCCCTCCACGATGACTTCGTCCGAGACAATCCTCAACGGGGCCGGAGCCGGTTTTTCCTCCGGCTCAATTTCCTCCGGAGGCTTGGGGGACTCGGGGGCCGTTTCTTTTCCGGCACGACCGTTATCCACTTCTTCCAACCCGGCGAAGATTGAAGAAAGGTCCTTCTGCAAACCCGGTTTCTTTTCCTTCTCCGGCATGAAATTTTTCCTTCAGCGGTATAAGTAACGAAATTCGGAATTAGGATTCCAGATGATGAATTGTTCGAGAATTTTAATTTACTGAAAAGTAATTAATCTGAAACTTCGTTACCGGTTTTTGCCAGTATTTCTTCCGCGAGCTGGCCGTAATCCCGGGCACCCCGGGAGCCGGCGGAGTAGATATGAATCGGTTCACCGGCGCTGGGGGCTTCGGCGAGCTTGGTGTTAACGCGGATGACCGTCTTCAGCACCCGCGGTCCGAAATAACTGCGCAAACCCCGGAGCACATCCCGGCAAATAGCCGTGCGCTGATCGTAGAAGGTGGGCAGAACTCCGAGAACAGAAAGTTCGAAATTGAGCCGGCTTTTCACGATATTGATGGTTTCGAAAAGAAGTTTCATCCCCTCCAGGGCGTAATACTGGGTCTGGATCGGAATCAGGACCTCGTCCGCCGCCGACAGCGCGTTCACGGTCAAAAGGCTAAGGGAAGGAGCGCAGTCGATAATGATGAAATCATACTCCTTCGTCACTTTCCCGAGTTTATTTTTCAGAATGCTTTCCCGCCCCACCGCATTGGCGAGATCCAGGTCGGCGCCGGAGAGGCGGAGCGTCGCCGGAATGATATCCAGGTTATAAACCCCGGTGGCAGCGATCACCTCCCTGACCTTCTCTTTTTCTCCCACCAGCAAGCTGTGAATACCGTCCCCGTTGTTCGCCTCCACGCCGAGGCCGAGCGTGGTGTTGGCCTGCGGGTCGAGGTCGATCAGAAGAACCCGCAATCCCCGGTCCGCCAGGCAGGCGGAAAGGTTGACCGCGGTGGTGGTCTTTCCGCAGCCGCCTTTCTGATTAACTACCGCGATATTCATTCCTCATTCTCTGATTTATCATAAAGACCGCGAATGGCAGCCTTTGTCTTGCTCGCCAGCTCCAGCACTTTGCCGTAAAAACTCTTTCCTATCTTGACCTCACCGGTCTCGGGATCGTAGAACCAGGCGTATATCCCGAAGGTTCTCCGGGGGACTTTGTTGTCGGCAAACATGTTCTTTTCTATCATCTTGGGATATCTGCCCCGTCCGGTCCGGGGATCGACGTGCTTCCAGTAATAGGCGGATACGGCGTTTCTCACCAGGCCGGCCGTGTTGAGCAGCAGCAGCCGCTGATGACGGCTGCGGGCGTCCTGGGGCTCGATGGTATCGGGACTCAGGATCACGAAAACCACAGCCGTGATCACCACCACCACCAGCAAACCGATAAATGATTGCTTCCACCTTTTCATTCAACGCTCTCCTCGCGTAAACTCCGGGGAATGTCCCGGTACTCTTCAATATCCTTGGCGTAAACCATAGCTTCCTGATAGGAAACCTTCTCTTCTAAAATTAATCCTTTCAGGCACTGGTCCATGCTGTGCATCCCCCGCTGGGCCCCGGTTTGAATCTGGGTGGGAATCTGATGGGTCTTATGCTCGCGGATGACATTCTTGATACCGGGGGTGCCGATCATGACTTCGGTGGCCAGCACCCTCCCCGCCCCGTCTTTGCTGGGCATCAGGAGCTGGGCGATCACTCCCTGCATGCATCCTCCCAGCTGCACCATGATCTGTTTCTGCTGGCCCGGAGGGAAAACGTCGATCAGCCGGTCCACGGTCTGGGCCGCGTCCGGCGTATGAAGACTGGAAATGACAAGATGGCCGGTCTCGGCCGCGGTGATGGCGGTGGAAATCGTCTCCAGATCCCTCATCTCCCCCACCAGGATAACGTCCGGGTCCTGGCGGAGGACATGCCGCAGGGCGGCGGAGAAGGAACGGGTATCCGAACCGACCTCTCTTTGTTTCACTATGCTTTTTTTGTTTTTGTGGAGATATTCGATCGGATCCTCAACACTGATGATCAGGCAACGCCTTTCCCGATTGATCAGATCAACCATTGCCGCCATGGTGGTGCTTTTCCCCATCCCGGTGGGTCCGGTGACCAGGACCAGACCGTTGGGAAGGCGGGCGAGCGTCTTGGCCACGGGGGGCAGCCCGAGAATATCGATATGAGGTACTTCGGTGGGAATGGTCCGGAAGGCCGCTTCCACGCTCCCCTTCTGGCGGTGGACGTTGACCCGGAAACGGCTGATTCCGGGAATGAAGAGAGAGAGATCGAGCTCCAGTTCTTTTTCAAACCTCACCTTCTGGTTATCGTTCAGGATGCCGTAGATCAGCTTCTTGGTATCGTCCGGAGAAAGAACCGGGAACTCGGTCGCATATAAGGTGCCGTCGATCCGGATGATCGGAGCCATGCCGGCGGTGATGTGGAGGTCGGACGCGTTCTTTTCAACCACCAGCTCCAAGATTTCCTTCAGATGCATATATCCATCCCTTCTTATATTTTGCCTTCGGTGAAATTGTTTTAATCCCTATAATGCAGGAAATCGGAAAACAGTTGAGAAATCTGAAATCAGGCTCTTTCTACTTTCAGTTTTCTGTTTTCCCTACATTTTTCTGTTTTCTAACAACTCTTTTTCGTTTTCCTCATCACTCCGTTTATCATTCCTTTATTCCAACGTTCACATCTCCTGTGACCGGAAGGTGTCGCCTCCGGTGTAAATACCCTTGATCGCCAGTTCCAGCAGTTCGGGATTGTCGGCGTTTTCCATCGCTTCCTCATAGCTCACCTTTCCGTCCCGGTAATGCTTGAGAATCGACTGGTTGAAGGTCTTCATTCCGAAGAGTTCCCCTTCTTCGATCGACGCCCGCAGCTCTTCGATCTTACCGTCCATCAGCAGCTTTCTCACCGTGGGGGTGGAGACGAGCACTTCGCAGGCCGGGATACGCCCGGAACCGTCCTTGCGGAGGAGGAGACGCTGGGCCACTATCCCCCGGAGAACGAACGCAAGCTGCATTCTGATCTGCGGGTGCTGGAAGGGGGGAAAGAAATTTATGATTCTTTCCAGTGTCTGGGTGACGTCAATGGTGTGAAGCGAACTGAGAACCAGATGACCGACTTCCGCGGCCATGATGGCGCTGTTCATCGTTTCCAGGTCGCGCATCTCTCCGATGACGATGACGTCGGGAGCCTGCCGGATTACGTATTTCAAAGCTGCTTTGAAACTATGGGTATCGTAACCGACCTCCCTCTGGTTGATCAGGCTTTTCTTTTCCCGGTAGGTGAACTCGACCGGGTCCTCGACGGTGATGATGTGCTTCTCTTTCCTCTGATTTATATAGTTGATCATCGCCGCCAGGGTGGTGGTTTTTCCGCTTCCGGCGGCGCCGGCGATCAGGACCAGGCCCCGGGGTTCCAGGGAAAGTTTTTCCATTATCTCTACCGGAAGGTTGAGTTCGGCGAAAGTCTGTTCCTCCCTCTTGATCCTCCGGATCACCGCGCCCATGGTTCCCTGCTGAAAGAATAAATTGATTCTGAACCGGAGGCCGCCTTCCAGGCCATAGGCGATATCCATCTCCCGGCTGCTTTTATACAAATTCAGCTGTTTCTCATCCAGCACGTGTTCGGTGATCGCTTCCATATCCTCCGGGGTGAACTCCGCCTGGCCGGCCACCGCACTGATTTTACCTTCTATTCTCAAATGCGGAGGCTGGCCGACCTTGAGGTAAAGGTCGGAAGCCTTCTTTTCTTCCATCAAATTAAGGAGCTTTTGGAACCTCATGAAGTTTCCCTTTAGAATTTAGCTCCGCAACTTTTAGCCACTAAGGCACCAAGTCACCAAGGAAAAGTTTGCGGATGGAACAATTATGTTTTTCCTTATGTTCTAATTATCTCTTAGTGTCTTCGTGCCTTTGTGGCAAATTTATTGAAATTTCGATAAAGAAATTTCAGCGGGTTACCGGAACATCGCCGGCGCCGCCCCAGTAAATCCGGGAAAGATTCCTGATCGCCCAGAGACCGGAGGAATCCCGGAAAACGGCAACCCGGGCACCGCCGCTGCCTTCGAAATCAGCCCGGAGGGGCTCGTCATCGGCCCCGCCGAAGTAAAACCTGCTCAGCCCGCGCAGGGCCCAGAGTCCGTTCGCGGGCCGGAAGAGGGCCAGGTCATCGGTGCCGTCATCGTCATAGTCGCCGGAGAGGGGCACATCACCGCTGGCTCCGAAGTAATAGCGGCTCAAGCCCCGCACCACCCACAATCCGGAGGAAGGACGGAAGATAGCGGTATCGGCGGTGCCGTCGCCGTCGTAATCTCCGGGAACCGGAAGATCAAGGGCGGAGCCGAAATAAATCCTGGTGATACCGCGGATCGCCCAGAGGCCGGAACTGAAACGGAAAATACCCCCGTCGCAGATACCGTCGCCGTCGTAGTCACCCGGGACGGGGAGAGCGGCGCTGTCCCCGAAATAAAACCGGCTCACGTTCAGAACAGCCCAGAGGCTCGAGGAGGGGCGGTAGATGGCGATATCAGAGACCCCGTCGCCGTCGTAATCGCCGCTGGCCGGGATATCTCCCGCCCCGCCGTAAAAGACGGTCCCCTGCCCCAGGATAGACCAGAGTCCGGTTGCGGCCCGGAAGTAGGCGATATCGGAAGTCCCGTCACCGTCGTAATCCCCGCTTTCCAGTATCGGAGCGAGCGTCGGCGGGCTCGGCGTGGGGCTCGGGGAAGGGGTCGAGACCGAAGTTGGGCTGGGAAGTACACCCGGATAATAGCAAAGAGTCAGACCCCAATCAATGACCCAGCCGATATTATTGGGGCCATCATCGTAAACCACCAATATCCAGTCTCCGTTCGTCCATTCTCTGTTGAAGTCCGATAGGTCTCCTGTCGGGCGATATTCACCTATGTACGGTGCTACAGCATCGGTAATTTTATCGTCCGCACCATTATCGAAGGTGGTCAGGTAAAGCTGATGTTCTCCAAGATCGTGTTTATCGAAGAGGGCTACTTCTGTCCCGGCGGGCGATATCAGATACATGCCCACATTGTCCAAATCATCTGAGTAGGCCTCGTCAATGTGGACATCGACGTCGCTAATTTCACCCGTATCCTCGACAGTGATTACCGAAATGACCACATCCACTCCCGTCCAGGAAAAGAAACTTCCTTCATATTCCTTGCATTCTTCCGGCGGAGCGGTGGGTGAAGGCGTTGGTGTGTAGGGTGGAGTTGGAATAGTTGCTGTAGGAGTGGGAGTCGGTGTTGGAACATGCTCACAGATATACAGATACCATTCATCGAGATAACCCATGGCTTCGGGAAAATACGGATCAATGGATTGATAATCATTGAAGGCTACCAGCGTCCAGGTCCCCGCGATCGGCTCGCCGATGAAGTCCGAGAGTTCGCCCATGGGCTTGAAATCGCCTATGTAAGGCGCGATTCCTTCCTGAATTCGATTATCCGCCGAGTCCTTGAACCAGGTGTGGTAGATCGCGTGCTCGGAAAGATTGTGCTTGTCGAAGAGAGAAACAGCCGTCCCATGGGGCGAAACCAGGTAGATGCTCTGAAGATCGAGGTCGTTCCTGTAAACAACGTGGTAGGAGACCAGAGCCTGCACTTCTTCCACCAGACCATCACTTTCAATCACGATACTCGCCGTTTCCACGTCCCCGGCGGGGACGACGAAAGATTCTCCGACATACTCGGGGCAGGGAGGGAGGGGAGTGGGGAAATACGGCGTGGGGGTGGGGGTGGAGTATGACGTCGGAGTAGGTGACGGGGAGGGAGTGGGGGTGTAAATCAACTCACCCCTGATGCAGAATCTTGCCCCCCAGTCGGTGACCTGTCCGTTATTGCCGGTCGAATCATTGTAAAGCATCAGCGTCCAGGTCCCGGTGACCCAGTCCCCGTTGAAGGCGGAGAGCGGCTCCACCGGGCGGTAATAACCGATGTAGGGGGCCTTTCCTTCGGTGATCGAGTCTTCGGCCGAGTCGTCGAAAACGGTTGACTCCAGGCAGTGTTCGCCCAATTCGTGTTTTTCAAAAAGGGCGACCGATTCCCCGCCCGGCGAGATAAAGTACACGGCGACATCGTCGAGATCGGCGGTGCAGCAGGCGCTCAAATTGACATCGACGTCCTCCAACTTCCCGTTATCCGAATTCCAGATCACGCTTCTATTAATTGAGATGCCGGTCCAGGAAAAGAAGTTTCCCTCGTAATCCCGGCAGATGGATTGAAGAGGCGTCGGGGAGGCAGTGAACGTTGGTGCCGGGGTGGGCGTCTTATAACCCGGAGGAGTGGGAGTGGCCGATGGTAGCGGAGCGGTCGGAGTGGGAGTTTTATAACCCGGAGGAGTGGGAGTGAACGTTGGAGTCATAGTAGGGGTGGGCGTTGGGGTTAGAGTGGGTGTCGGCGTCAATTTCCGGCAGAGTATCAATTCCCAATCTTTCATTACTCCACTATATTCATCATAAAGACCATAAACACCCTCTTCATTGTTAAAGACAACAAGCGACCAGGTCCCGTTTGCCCATTCTCCATCAAAATCCATGAGTTTACCCGCCGTCCCCGCGGTTTTGAAGCTTCCCAGATAGGGTGAGACCCCTTCGGTGATCCTTTTAACAGCCGATTGGTTGAACCAGGTTCCGTAGAGGGCGTGCTCGGAAAGCTGATTTATTTCGAAGAGACCTACCACAGTGTCGGTCGGCGAGACGATATACATCCCGACATTACTGAGGTCCCCGTAATATTCCATGTGAAAATCATTGATGTGGACATTGGCCTTGTCAACGTACCAGTTCTGGCCCACAAATATAGAGGAGGTGGTAACTTCTTCCGGGAGAGCGGTGAAGGCGTCGCCCCAGTAAGTATAGCATTTGGTATCAGGAGTGGGAGGCGGTGTGGGCGTTGTGGTCGGGGTCACCGTAGGTGTCGGCGTGGGTGTGATCGAGCCGCAGTTGTGGAAGGCGATGACCAGGCTCCAGTCGGTCACTTCGCCCTCGTTTCCCTCGGCGTCATTATAAACAATCAGCGTCCAGGTGCCGCTCATGGAATGATTATTGAAGAGAGCCAGGCTTTCCACCGGACGGTGGAAACCCAGATAAGGCGATATCCCGTCGGTGATAGAGATATCGGCAGCGTCGTCGAAGGTGGTGAGGTACAGCGTGTGCTCTTCCAGTTGGTGCTTATCAAAGAGGGCCACGTTGGTCCCGTCGGGAGAACGGAGATATATCCCCAGCGAACCCAGCGAATCGCAGTTGGCGCTGATATTGAGGTTGACATCGTGAATGACAGTGCATTCGGGACCGGCCACCTCAAGGGTCGCCGTGGTCGGGCCGACTTCCTCCCAGGTGAAGTCGGAACCCTGGAAGACATGGTAGAAGACGGGAGGCGTGGGGGTGGGAGTCTTATAACCGTCCGGGGTTGGCGTGGGGCTGGTGGGCGGGATGGGCGGTGTGGGGCTGGGAGCCTGATTGATGGTAAGGGACCAGCCGCTTATCGCGCCGGGGTTGCCCGCTCCCGGGTAATCATTGTAAACGGCGAGCGCCCAGGTTCCGGTCGTCCATTCCCCGATGAAATTGGCAAAGCTTTCCACCGGACGGAAAGAGCCGGTGTAGGGGGGGATACCTTCGGTGATGACGACCGGGGAAGTATCGTCGAACCTGGTCTGGAAGAGGGACTTGCCGGAAAGCTGATGGGTGACGGTGTCGAAAAGATAGACCGCGGTCCCATGGGGCGAGACCAGGAGCATACCGATATTCTCAAATCCCCGCAGGACCTGGGAGTTATCGATGAAGAGGCTGACATCCGAAACGATCTCGCTGTCGGGGACGGCGAGAAGGGAAACCACCACGCCCTGCTGCGACCACTCGACGAAGCTTCCCGAGTACTCGGTGGCGCGCGCGGTCAGGCTCAGTAATAAAAATACACCAAGCGCAGTTAGTATGATAATGGGAGAACGAGGCATTTTCATTTCAGCGCCTCCTCTGAAGCAAATCGACACCAATTTGCTTCAGTTTGAATTTTAAGCATATGTTTTAATATCTCTAATTCACTTCGTGGTCTTCGTGCCTTTGTGGTTATAACCGATTCGTTGTTTGGAATTTTTAAAAATGGATCAGCGCGTAACCGGGACATCGGAGACGCCGCCGTAATAAACCCGGGTATTTCCCCTGATTGACCAGAGTCCGCTGGCGGAGCGGAAAATGGCGACCTCATCGCTGCCGTCACCGTTATAATCGGCCGGTGTCAGCTCATCTCCTCTCTGTCCGAAGTAATACCGGGTGTACGCGTAGATCGCCCACTCGCCGGTGGAGGGACGGAACGTTCCCACGTCGTAGCCGGGGAGATTATCGTAATGGGCCGGGGCCGGGATATCGCCGGCGGAGCCGAAATAAATCCGCCATCCATCCCGCAGCGCCCAGAGGCCGTTTTCGGGGCGGTAGATTGCCACCTCGGCCTTTCCCGGCGACAGGCTGTCGTAATCCCCCGGGACCGGAAAATCGCCGGAAGCCCCGAAGTAAAATCTGGTCAGGTCTTTTATTCCCCACAGGCCCCCATCTTCCCGGAAAACAGCCACGTCATCTTTGCCGTCTCCGTCATAATCGGCGGGAACCGGCAGGTCTTCTTCGCTTCCGAAGTATATTCGGGAAAGCTGCCTGATCGCCCAGAGACCCCGCTCCGGACGGAACACGGTTATATCGGCGGTGCCGTCGCCGTTATAATCGGCGGGGGCGGGAATATCTCCGTCTTTACCGAAGTAACAGCGGCTGATCCCCCGGATGGCCCACATCCCGTTGGAGCGCCGGAAAACGGCGATATCGGAACTCCCGTCCCCGTCGTAATCGCCGGCTCCGAGGACCAACCTTTCCGGGAGGGGAGTCCCCCACTCGGGACGGGAAACCACCAGGGCGTAGGGTTGAGGCCCGTAGGGAACGTTGTAACCCCGGACCCGCACGGTGTATTTTCCGGATACCGGATACTCTATATCCACCCCCACCACGTTATTGGTGTGGTCGGCGTTGGTGGGGCAGCTGACCACCGCCCGGAACATGTAATCGCAGACCTTCCAGTTGTACCAGCCGGTCATCGAGCTGTACTCCCAGCTCCTTTCCGCGACCGGCTCTACCTGATCGACCCCCCAGCCGAGGTCGTCGTCCGGCATCACGACGGCCAGGTAAAAATCGCCGCTGTTGATGGTCGCGTTGTGCTGGGAGAGATCGACGCTGTGCCAGCCGGCGCGCCGCAGGGTGGACGTTCCCGAAGCCAGGAGGGATGATGGTCCCGAAGCGCCTCCCCGATAAATGCGGTAGGTGAACGTCTTGGAGTAAGAGCCCGAAGCGGAAACCAGGCAGAACATTCCCCGGGTTATGGTTGCCGGGTAACAGCTGGGTGTGAAGCGGACCGCCTCAATATTGCCTTCGGTCGCAAGATAGTAGTAGGTGATGTAATCCATTCCTTCATCGTAGGCGATGGGGCCGGCTTTCAGCGCGTTGTTGGGGTAGTGTACGGTCCCGGCGGGATCGGTCACGGTCAGATCGAGATCATTGACCAGGGCGCCGGAGGCGGGGGTGGAACCGGGATGGTCGGTCCAGGCCAGCGTCACGCTCAGCGGAAGCAGCGAGGGAGTTAGATCGATGCTGTAGCCGTGTGATTGCCCGGTGTAGAGACCGGGGGAAACATCGAAGTAATAGAAATCAAGCGGGTCTTCACCGAGGACGGTGGAGGCGAGGTCGATTCTCCCCCACCCTTCAACATTGTTGGGACGGGGAGGATCGGGGATTTCCTGCTTGCTGCCGGTCCCGTACTGCCCCGGTGAAATGTCGCGGGCTCCGTTGATCAGGGTCGCCTTGACCAGAGCGGCGCTGGGAGTGATCCCGGCGGCATCGGTGTAATACTGCCGGACCAGAGCCGCCGCGCCGCTGACCACGGGGGCCGACATGCTGGTCCCGCCCGAAAAAACGTAATTTTCTTTCAGGGAACCGGTCAGCCCCCCGCTTCCCCAGAGGATACCTTCCGTAACCGAAACCGCCTGGGTTCGGGTGGAAATAAGATTGGTTCCGGGCGCGACCAGCTCGGGCTTGTAGCGGGCGGCGAGCTGGGCCCCGCGGGAGCTGAAAGCCGCCATTCCTTCAGGGTTGTCCGATACGTAGCCGTTGCTGATCGGCTCGGCGGGATAGTCCCAGGGCCAGTACCAGCCGTAGGTCAGGTTTAAAGCCGGCTCGGGATCGGAGCCGGGAGGGCGATCGTTTTCGGAAGCTCCCACCGCGATACAATTCTTGGCGGTGGCGGGGGCACCGACGGAATAAAGATCGATGACCCCATCAAAATTCGCGTCCACGCCGGAATTTCCGGCCGAAAAGACGATCAGAAAATCCTGGTTGGAGGAGCTGTACTCATCCACGTCTTCGCTGTATGAAGTGTATTCGCCGGCAACCTTGTAAACCGTCCCCCAGCTGTTGCTGTGAATCCGGGCGCCCCCGCCGTAAGCCTGGGCGAATAAGGTGTTGAGGTCATCGGGTATGCCGCTCAAATCGCCGAGAGCCTGAAAGACCAGCGAGGCCTCGGGGGCGATACCGGCATAACAGTCATCAGGGTAAGAACGGGTGGAGGGATCGGCGCCGGAAAGGTCGCCGTTGCCGAGGATGGTCCCCGCCACATGGGTGCCGTGGCCGTGGGTATCGGCACCGGTCCCGGAAGACCAGGTGGTCGAAATCGCCAGGACCCGGCTCGATGCTCCGCCCGGGGCCCAGAAATCGGCTAAAAGATCCGAAGTCTCTCTCGAGCCCCGGTCGAGGCCGGTGTCGGCCACGCCCACCACCTGGCCCGAGCCGTAAAAAATTTGAGCCCCCCCGGCCGTCCAGGCGGTATCGGCCCGGATGATCTCCCTGGATTTATCGTTAAAAAGTGTCCAGACCGGAGCTTCTTCGATCCACTTGACGCCGGAAAGCGAAGCGATCGAGTCGATCCCGGAGGCGGGAAGAACAACCCGGAGCTTGGTCTTGCGCGCGGTTGTGACTTTATTACCGACATCCCCTCCCCGGCTCCGGATCGAAGAAATAATTCCGTCCGTATCCGCTCCCGGAAAGAGAACCACAATACATTCCAGCTTTTGCGCTGACTTCGGCGGCATACCGGTCCGACGGGCCCAGCGGACCGGGCATAGTCCGGCAGCGATCCGGTAAGCCGGCTGGTAGATCCCCAGCCAGCGCAGTTGGGGTAGAGCTTCGACTTCGGACTTCTTCCCCACCGGCATCCGCACGATAAAGGCGAAATCCGGCAGGTAATCGAGAAATTCGACCCCGTGCTTCCGGCAGTTTTCTTTCCACTCTTCCCGAACCGGTCCTTTGAACTGGATGATGTAATAACCGTCGGTGCCTTCGGCAAAAGATTTTATCTTTTGGTTTTCATCGAGAGCGGGAAGTGAGGTCAGGGGATCGAACTGATAGTTGGCCAGCTTGATTCGAAGGGATGAAGAGGCGGGGGAGACTGAAAAACAAATGGATAAAAAGAAAAGGATAAAAACAGCTGAACAGCAACGCGGGTGATGTCTCATCCGCATGTTCCCCCCGGTATTAAAATGGATTTCATTTTATTAAAGATAAAATATATTGACTCTACTGTCAATACGCTAGTGTCTTGTCTCAGAAGTTTAATGTATATGTTTGTCATTGCGAGCGATAGCGAAGCAATCTCAATTCATTGAAATACAAGGAGATTGCTTCGTCACTTCGTTCCTCGCAATGACGCAATTATTAAAGTTATTTCTGAGACGTAACACTAGGTGTAAGGCTAGGTGTAAGGTGTAAAGTGTAATGCATATTGCGTAATGTGTAGTCTGTAAAGTCTAACTCGTAATTTAAAAAATCTATAATACGTGGATTATGCGCCCGCCCGCAACGCTTGCGCTAGCATGGGGGCGGGGATTGGGCGGATTTTTTAAACAGTATCAGCGTAATCAGCGAAAACTTGTGGTGTTGTAAATCCTGAGCAAGGTCGAAGGGAGCGGAGCCGAATCCATCCACGGTTAAATTTGTTGCGAAGCTAAGTTCCTGTTTCGGAATTTCAAAAAAGAAGAAAAAAAAGCCTTTTTTTGACAGGATGAACAAGATGAACAGGATGATTTTTAAAAATGGTTTTTTGCATCTTGTAAATCCTGTTAATCCTGTCTAAATTTAGCGGTTCAGTTGCCCCGCCAGAGGCGGGGCTATGTTCTACAGTATTTTTCAATCGTTCTCCCGGTCGAGTTCGCGCAGATTGAGCCTGATCCTATTTTTCAAGGCCGGATCTGAGCTGTATTTCCATGCCCGCCGGAGATGAAAACGCGCGAGCTGAAAATTGCCGTAATCTTTCCAGTAAAGCACTCCCAGATTGTAATGGGCGCGGACCGACCGGGTATCCTTTTTCAGCGCCGTGATAAAGGAATCGCGGGAAGGACCGGGACGATCGAGCTTCCGGTATAGTACCCCCAGCTCGTTGTAACCGGAAGAAAAATCAGGGTTCATTTCCAGCGATTTTTTCAGCGTCCTCACCGCTTTCTCGTATTCTTGTTTATCCCGATAAATCAAAGCCAATTCATAGTAACCGTGGAAAGCGTCCGGGAAATTTTTAATATGTTCCCGGGCCGCCTCTTCCGCCAGCGCCGGCTTTCCCAGGTAACGGTAGGCCGACCAGAGGTTTTGATAGGCGTCGAAGTCAGGATTGAGCTCGATCGCCATTTTACTTTCCTCTACCGCTTTCTCGTAGTAACCCTTCCCGATATAAGCGGCGGCAAGATTAAAGCGGACCGGAGCCAGGTAAGGTGACTTGCGGACGGTATCCTCCCAGAGAGAAACAGCCGAACCGTAAACCGAGTTTCGCCTCCAGGTGAGGAGACCGAAAAAAATTATAATGAATATAGATGAAGCGAAGGCGAACCGAAGTTGATTTTTCCGTTTCAGCGCCGCGATAAAACCGGCCAGGAAAAATGAGAAGCCGGCCAGGGAAAGATAAAGATGGTATTCGGAAAGAAAGGGCCAGAGGATAAAAACCGAAGAGGTGGGAATCAGACAGAAAAAGAACCAGAGGATTCCCCATCCTGAAAGTTTGTTGCTCACCTTCTGAACAATCAATTTGATTCCGACGGTGATCAGGGAGAGATAACACATCAGCAGGAAGATGCCGTTTCCGGCGAAAAGGGAATGCCGGGCGGAGAGATCGTAGTAAAAATTTTGCTTCAGAGGGAAGATGGTTAAACGGAAATACATCGCCAGACTCCGGATTTGCGTCATGAAATATTCCCAGCAATTATTGAGGATGGCGCTGTCACCCGCGGCTCGAAAAATGACCGGGATCGGCCTCCAGGGGATATTCACCCGGTAAAAAAAATCATCCCGCTGCGGACCGGCCTTCGCGCTCAATAAAGCTACGACGGGGAGCAGCGCCAGGGTGAGCAGAAAGGGCAGCAGATACACCGGCAACAGACCTTTCTTTCCGGAACGGCAACCGAAGACAAGCTCCCAGGCGGCAATCAAAAAAGGAAAAACCAGCGCCGCTTCTTTCGTCAAAAGGGCCAGGCAGAGGGAAGCAAGAGCGGCGCCGTAATATAAAGCGTGGGGATAAGAAAAAAATCCTTTTCCTTTTTTGAAAAAAAGCTCGCGGGCGCGGACGTAGAGCAGCAAGCTGAGAAGACCGAGGGCGGAAGCCAGGGAAACCCCTCTTTGAATAATGTAGGTTACCGCTCCCGTCGCCACCGGGTGAAGAAGGAAAATGAGGGCGGACAACAGGGAGACGGCGGTGAAATATTTTCCGTGGCTTTGATACTTTTCTTTTTGATATGAAAGAGATTGAAAAATCAACAGGTAGAGAAAGGAAGCCGCCGTAACGTGAATTAAAATATTTATGAGATGGAAAGAAAAAACGCCCGGCCCCGCCAGCGCATAATTGAGCGAAAAAGTCCAGAAGAGGAAAAACCTCGTCGGCCAGTGAGCGGCTATACTTTTAAAGTCCAGCGGATCCAGGAGCGAGCGGTTTTCAACGATGTTCGGATAATCATCCCAGTGGAAGGGTGAATAAAAAGTGTTGCTATAAACGATTAGACCAGAGATAGCTAACAGGATTATGGATATAAAATGGATTTTCAATCGAAAATCTTTTTTGCAAGAAAAAATAGGAGAGAACCTCATTTACAAACTTAAATCTATTTTATCCGATAATTTAAAATTTCCAGAGGAAATTTTAAAAACAAAAGGGCCTCTCCCTGAAGAGAGGCCCTTTTGAACTACTCAGATCAACACCATATCATACATTCGTTAGGACGGTGTGATCTCCGGCACTGTAGGTCCAGGTATAACCACCGAAATCCGTGAGGAAGGTGGTTCCGGTCTCAAAGTTATCCGAAGTAAGCGTGCTCGGCCAGGCGGCCGTTCCGCTGGCGAGTGAGTCCGCGAAATAAATCGCCACCGCGGACATCGCCGCGCCCGCCATTCCGTCACGGGCGGCCATGTTCGCCTGATCGACGAGGTCAACATACTTCGGGATCGCGATCGCGGCCAGGATGCCGATGATCACAATAACTATGATCAACTCGATCAAGGTAAATCCCTTCATTCTTCACCTCCTTTTCCAGTTTGGTTTCCGATTTTTACCAAGCGCACTACTTTGTTGCAATAAGCGTGCCAACGATTACACTCCTATAATTTATATTCCCTGCGCACTTTATTCTTTTAAATATTTATTTTAAATAAAATCCTTTAGCATCGACTTATTGATAGCTGTTAATATTATTAACAATGTTCGTAAATATATTGAACTAATCTTGTGTTAATAAATTAAACAACTTGGGAAGGTTTTTTTGGCGAGTGGCGATGCACCGTTAGACATTTGTCAGTATGCTATGATCGCCGGCGCTGTATGTCCAGGTATAACCGCCAAAATCGGTGAGGAAGGTTGTTCCGGCTTCGAAGTTATCCGAAGTAAGCTGGCTCGGCCAGGTGGCAGTTCCTGTTGAGATCGCCTCGGCGAAATAAAGAGAAACCGCGGACATTGCCGCACCGGCCATGCCGTCGCGAGCGGCCTTATTCGCTTCATCAACAATAGAAATGTATTTCGGAATGGCAATGGTGGCTACGATCCCGATGAGGACTATCACCAGAATCAATTCAATTATTGTGAAACCTTTCATTTTAGACAATATGCGCCTTTTGAACTTTAGGAACAACTTTTAAGAGTGCAATAAACGTGCCAAGGTTCAAGCGCTACCTTCTCGCCACCGAGATCATGTCCCACATGGGGAGAAAGATTGCGAGAGCGAAGAGGAGTACTCCTCCGGCAATGACCACTGTGAGAATTGGCTCGATCAGGTCGGTCAATGTGGCCACCATATATTTAATCTCTTCGTCGTAGTAATAGGCGATCGACTCGGCCATTTCGTCCAACCTTCCGGTTTCTTCACCGACACCGAGCATGCTGCTGACCATCGGAGGGAAAACCGGCTTTTTCATTAAAGAAACGGAAATCCCCTTGCCGTCCCTCACTTCGGAACGGAGACTCATCAACTGCTCCGATATGATGTCGTTCCCTACCGTCATCGATATTATTTCTATGATCTTGAGAATGGGTACCCCGCTTCGCTCCAGCGTCGCCAGCATCTTGGTGAATCGGAACATTGCCAGCTTGGTGAATAAAGGACCGAAGATAGGCAATTTGAGCTTTAATTTATCCAACTGGTAATGGCCGTACTTCGTTTTGGAAAAGATGACAAAAACCAGTATCAGAACCGCGATCGATGGAAAGACGATATAATAATAATGGTTGATAATGTAGCTGCTGGTCATCAGGATCCGGGTCGGTAGTGGAAGCGCTATCCCCACTTTTCCGTAGATCATGGCGAACTTGGGGATTACCATCATATTGAGGATAAAAAAGGCGATAACCATGATTATCATCGCGATCATCGGATAGCGGACCGCCGACTTCACACCCCGTCGGGTTTCCGCCTCGGCTTCGAGAAGCGAGGCGAGGCGGTCGAGAACCTCGGGGAGGGCCCCCCCGGTTTCTCCCGCCAGCACCGTATTGACGTAGAGATCGGAAAATACCTTGGGGAATTTTCTCAAAGAATCGGAAAAACTGGTTCCTCCCGCTATATCCTCCTGAACCTGGGCGAGAATCTTTACCAGGGCGCGGTTGTCACTCTGTTGCTCCAATATCCTCAGAGCGGTCATGATGGGAATGCCGGCCCGGATCAGGGAATGCATCTGGCGGGTCATCATCACCAGATCCTTGGATTTTACTTTTTCGAATTTTTCGAAAAGATTGATATCCTTTTTGGCGAGCCGCTTTTCCTCATGCACCGATATTGGGGTGTAACCCATCTCCTCCAGCTGGCGGATCACCGCTTGTTCGGAAGCGGCGTCGATCGCTCCGGCCAGAGCTTTTCCGGCTTCGCTCCGGGCTTTGTAGCGGAATTTAGGCATGGCTGATCTCCCTTGCAACTTAGCGCCTTCAGCGCAACTTTTAACCACAAGACACGAAGTTCACGAAGGTAAATTTTGGATAGTTAAAACCATGATATTTTATTTCAAACTATCTTCGTGTTCGCAGTCTACCCCGATTTATCGGGGTGACTTCGTGGTGATAATACATTAATTTTTCGCTTTTTTTGAAATTCCGAAGCAGCAAATTAGCTTGGCAGCTTAATTAACCGCTGATTACGCAGATTACACTGATTATTTTAAGTAAAAACTTCCTTTAACGGTAACTGATTATACGGTCCGGTGCAGCTCCCATGGACTTTGCAATCTGAAACCAGTTTGGAGAAATCAGAAATCGGTATGGAGATCGGAAACCAGAAGTAAGAAATCAGAGGTCAGAAGTCAGATTTCAGAAGTCTAATGCCCGATGTCGGATATCTGTCCTCCGTATTCTGTCATTTTTCTTCTGTTATCCGTTCTCTGTTTTCCCTACGGTTTTCAGTTTTCCATCAACCGATTTCCGAAAAACTAATCTTTATATTTTAAATCCGAAAAACATACATCCATTTATGCAATTAAAATTAACTATCGCTCGATGGCTATTCCGTACTGCCGGGCCTTCTTGTAGAGCGTGACCCGGGAAATTCCCAAGCCCTGGGCGGCCTTGCTGACATTCATGCCGGTGTACCGGAGAGCCGCTTCAATGGCTTCCTTCTCCACTTCGTTGAGCGATCTCAGCTGTCTGATCTTTCTCTCTCCGGGCTCACTTTCCTCACTTCCGCGGGCCGGCTCCGGCGGACCCGGCGATTCCGCGGCGGGCCGGGAGGCCTTCACCCTTTCCGGGATTATATGCTCTTCCTTGATAATCCCGCTCTCGGCGAGGATGGCCGCCCGCTTGATCACGTTTTCCAGATGACGAATGTTGCCCGGCCACTGGTAGGTGAGCATTTTATTCAAGGCGGGCAGGGTTATACTCCTGATCTTGCGGGGAGCGGTCCGATTGTACTTTATCAGGATATGAGCGACCAGGAGAGGAAGGTCCTCCATCCTTTCCCGGAGAGGGGGGACCAGAATGGGAAAAGCTCCGATGCGGTAAAAGAGATCGTCCCGAAATTTTCCTTCCGAAACTCTCTGCTCGAGATTCCGGTTGGTAGCGGCGATAATGCGAACGTCCACCTCGATCTCCTCTCTCCCCCCCACCCGCTCGAAAGTCTGCCCTTCCAGAATCCGCAAAACCTTCGCCTGGGTCGCCGGGCTCATATCCCCGATTTCATCCAGGAAAAGGCAGCCCCGGTCGGCCTGTTCAAAACGTCCGATCACGCGGGAGTTGGCTCCGGTGAATGCTCCTTTTTCATGGCCGAACAGTTCGCTTTCCAGAAGAGATTCGGGAAGGGCGGCGCAGTTGACGGATATGAAGGGTTTGTCCGCCCGGGCGCTCTGGCGGTGGATCGCCAGGGCTATCAATTCTTTGCCGGTTCCGGACTCCCCCTGAATCAGGACCGTTACTTCCTGGTCTTTTACTTTCGTGATCAGAGAAAAAACTCTCTGGATCGCCGGAGACCAGCCGGTGATTTCCTCGTATTCACCCCTTCCCTGAAGAAAGCGCTGATAATCGTCTTCCCGCAGGAGAAGCCCGTCCGTCAGGAGCAGGAGACCCACCGTTTTCAGGAAGTTACTCTCATCCATCAGAACCGGGCCGATTTCCCAGAAACTGGATTCCCGACCGGATGGGACTTGTTCCGACGGTTCTTCCCCGGCGGCGAGGGCAACCTTCACGCCGGGAGCGCTTTTCTTAATCCGGCGGCTCAATTCGACCCCGGAAAGCAAAGGCAGATCCTGCCGGCAAACCACTATCCTGACCGGCTGCAATTCCAGCATCTCCAGAGCGGTAAAGGCGTCACGCGTCTCCCAGGCGGGAATTCCCCAATTTTTCAGGGTGTCGCGCCAGAGCGCGAGCTGGTTTTTATCATGATTGATCAAGAGCAGAGATGTTTTCATCTCCCTTCCTCTTCGGGGGGGCGGATGCGCCGAAAGCCTTTTCGGATTCTTCGAATGTTTCCCGGTCGATTATCTTTTTCTTCCGGGCGAAACCGGTCATCAGGCACAGATCGCAGATATGATTTATCCTCCGGGGGATTCCCCCGGAGGTCTGGTGAATGATCTCCACCACCTCGGGCTGGAAAACGGATTTTCCCAGCCCCGCCACTTTCAGCCGGTGGGTAATATATTCTCTGGTTTCTTCCCGGTTCAAGGGCTCCAGATGACATTTGATGGCGATTCTCTGCTCCAGCTGTCTGAGGTTGGCGACTTTTCCCGCCAGCTCCGGCTGGCCCACGAGGAAAAGGGTCATCAGGAACTTGTCTTCTTTCTGGAAATTCAGCAGCAACCTCATTCTTTCAAAAATACTCTCGTTAGAGATCCCGTGCGCCTCGTCCACGATGACCACGGTATCCTTCCCTTCCCGCTCGTTATCCTGAAGAAGCGATTCCAGTGATTCCAGCAGAGCGTCCTCCATCAACTCGCTTTTGGTTGTGGGAAGCTCGCTGTATTTAAGGTTTCTGATAATGGAGCGGAGAAACTCTTCGCCGGAAGAAGGGGGGAAAGTGAGGAAAGCGAAAGAATACTTATTCTGATTGAGACTGTTGAGGAGGGTCCGCGCCACCAGAGTCTTGCCGCAACCGAATACCCCGGTGAGCATCCCCGCTCCCATATTTTCCCTCACCGCGTACGTCAACTTCATCAGGGCGTCGGAGTGCTGGGAAAAAGAGCAGAGAAATTTGGGATCGGGAGTATTTTTGAAAGGTTTTTCCTTTAATCCCCAGAATTTCTCATACATTAAATTCTCCTCCAATAAATGCTACTTACCGGACAATGATCTTGATTGCCGAGAATTGCGCTTACATATTGAAAAGAATAACCAATAACCAAGAAACAATAACCAGTTAATACTCAATACCCAATCACCAAAACGGCTTAACTCAAATCTCGGTTTTCAGCGACGACAGATTGGTGAACTTGAGATCGTTTGATTATTCATTTATTGATGATTGATTATTGTTTGGTTATTGTATCTTGGAATTTGGTTATTTTTCTGAGCTCTAAACACAACTACTGGAAAATGCGACTGACTACTGATTATCTTAGAGATTCACGGCTTTATGCGACTGAAAGGAGCATAAAACGATGAAGTGCTTGCATCCCGTACCCTTGCGGGGCTCTTAGATCCCGATAACTATCGGGACTGCTTACTGTCTTACTTCTTGGCCAACCAGTGGGTGATTTTGTCCTGGTACTCATCCACGTCTTTCTGGCCGAGCGGAGCCCCCTCTTCCGGAGGAGGAGGCGCTTCGGGAGCCACGATCATCGGTTCCAGTTCCACTTCCTGAGGCGCTTCTTCCATTTTTCCCGCGTCCACCTTGATCCCCGTGACCCGGGCCAGCTCTTCCACCGTGGTCATTCCGTTTAAAACTTTATCCAGAGCGTCTTCCTTCAACGTTATCATGCCTTCTTTCTGGGCCTGCTCCCGCAATTCATCCACCGAAGCCTTGGCCAGCGTCAGGTGGCGGATCGCCGGGGTAACATCGATTATCTCGAAAACGGCGACCCGGCCCCGGTAACCCGTTCCCCGGCAGGCATCACAGCCCTTGCCCCGGTAAAACGGAACTTTCTTATCGGGATCGAGCCCCAGTTCCTTCCGAAGCAGAGCGGAAGGTGAATATTCCTCCCGGCAGTCGGGGCAGATTCTCCTTACCAGGCGCTGGGCCATAATCCCCTCCAGAGATGAGGCGGCGAGAAAAGGCTCCACCCCCATGTGGATCAGGCGGGGAATGGCTCCGGCGGCTTCGTTGGTATGAAGAGTGCTGAAGACGAAATGACCGGTGAGGGCGGCCTGAACGGCGATCTCGGCCGTCTCCACGTCCCGGATTTCTCCCACCATGATGACATCCGGATCCTGCCGCAGGATCGCCCTCAGACCGTTGGCGAAGGTTACCCCCACCTTCCGGTTGACCTGAATCTGGCGGATCAGCGGGAGGCGGTATTCCACCGGGTCTTCCACGGTGATTATGTTTTTATCGATGCTGTTGACCGTCTGCAGGGCGGCGTATAGAGTCGTGGTCTTCCCGCTCCCCGTCGGACCGGTATTAAGGAGGACTCCGTGGGGCCGGAAGATGATTTCGTTGAATCTTTCTAAATTAAAACCCGAGAAGCCCAGCTGGTCCAGGCCGAGAGATATGCTCTGGGGATTGAGAACCCGCATCACCACGTTTTCACCGAAGACCGTCGGCACCATCGAAACCCGGACGTCGATGTCGTTGCCTTCGATCCGCATCCGGATGTGACCGTCCTGGGCCTTGCGGGTTTCGGCGATATTGAGGTTGCTCATCACCTTGATCCGGGAAGTGATGGCCGCCTTCATGTGCTTGGGGGGCGAGGGAACTTCGTAAAGGGCACCGTCGATCCGGAAACGGATGCGGAGGACCTTTTCATCGGGTTCGATGTGAATATCGCTGGCCCGATCGCGCACCGCCTGGGCGAAGATCAGGTTCACCAGTTTGGTGATCGGAGCTTCATCGCTGAGGTCTTTCAGATCGGGGATGATTTCCTCTTCCTCCTGCACCCGGGTGACTTCCAGATCCTCGATCATCTCTTCCACCGATCCCATGCTGCGGTAATGGCGATCGAGAACCTTATTTATATCCTCTTCCGAGCCGAGGAGCGGTTCTACCACCAGGCCGGTTTTCAGACGGATTTGATCCGTCGCCTCCACATTGCGAGGATCGGCCATCGCAACTCCCAGGCTGTTTTCCAGGGAAAATATCGGGACGGCGAGGAATTTCCGGGCCACCTCTTCCGGGATCAGGGAAAGCATTTCTTCGTCCAGATCATAGTTGATGAGATCGATGTAGGCCACTCCCAGCTCTTCCGCTATCATTTCGTAGACCTGCTCCTTGGAAACAAAACCGAGTTCGATCAGCGCCTCGTGCAGGGGGTGTTTCCCTGATTTTCTCGCCTTCGCCAGGTTCTCGTCATCTATCAAGCCCTTGTCTTTCATCCGGGCGACGAATTTTTCCTGTTCGGCTTCAAACATGTTTCACCCCTGTTTTAGATTTTTTCAACAGTTTCTTTATCCGGGAAACCAAATCCTCGGATTTAAATGGTTTTACGAGATAATCGTCGGCGCCCGCCTTTTTCCCCAGGTCACGGTCCCGATCCTGCCCGCGGGCGGAAAGCAGGAGGATGGGAATGGGAGAATAGCGCTTATCGGATTTCAAGAGACGGCAAACCTTGTAGCCGTCCATTTTCGGAAGCATGATGTCAAGAATGATTAAATCCGGATTCTGCGAACGACCCTGACGCAGCGCCTCCAGACCGTCGCGTGCCACCAGCACCTCATACCCTATATTCTTTAAACGGGCGTTCAGGGCTAAAACCAGATCCTCTTCATCGTCAACCAGCAGAATGGTTTTTCTCGGTTCGGCCATCTTTTTATTCCTTTCCGTTAAGCCGGTTCGCCCGCGGCGAGCACTTCATTTACCGCCTGCAGGAACTCTTTCATGTTAATCGGCTTGTAGAGGGCGGGGAGTGCCCGGGATCCCAGAAAATTCAAGCGTTCCTGATCCAAGCCGTAACCGGTCAGGATGATAACCGGAATCTCGCAGGTATCCCGGTTCTCTTTCAAGCGTCCGATAACCTCGTAACCGTTCATTTTGGGCATAACGATATCCAGAATGATCAAGTCGGGATGCTCCTTCACCGCCTGCATCAACGCTTCTTCACCGTTATAAGCGGCGTAAACCCGATAGTGCTGCGGCTCCAAAAAGTCTTTGTACATCTCCACCAGATCGGGATCGTCATCCACCAGCAGCACCTTGGGAGCCTGAGCCCGGGGAAGACAAAAATAAAAAACGCTTCCCTTGCCCGGCTCGCTTTCCACCCACATCCTCCCCCGGTGAAGGCGAACCATCTCCCGGGAAATCGCCAATCCCAGACCGGCTCCTTTATCCGAGACCTGGTGCTCTCCGCGGATCTGCTGAAAACGGTCGAATATTTTTTCCTGATCGGCGGGCTCGATCCCGATACCGTTATCCCTGACCCAGATTTCCAGCTCATCCCCTTTCTTCTGAGCCCCGATTTCCACTTCTCCCTCCCGGGGGGTGAACTTGAGGGCGTTCCCGATGAGGTTGGTCAAAACCTGGGTTATTTTATCCGGATCGGCGTAAATCTCCGGCAGCACCGCCGGCAGGGAAGTCTGCAATTCAAGGCCTTTCTTCCGGGCCGCCGCCTGGAAATCTTCCGCGACCCTGGAAATGAGTTCCCTCATGTCAATGAGCTTTTTCTCCAGGGTGATCTTTCCTTCCTCGGTTTTGGAAATAACGAGCAGGTTATCGATGATCCGGGCGAGACGGTCGATGTTGGCGGCGACCCGTTCCAGATAATGTTCCTGCTCCTTGGTGAGCTTCCCGGGAATTCCATCTATCAGCAGGGAGGCGAATTCCCGCATCGCGGTGAGCGGAGTCCGCAGTTCATGGGAAACGTGGGAAATGAAACGGTTCTGAAGCTCCTCCAATTTCTTGCTCTCCGAAATATCCCGGGCGATCCCCATTACCCCGACGATTTCACCTTCGGGATTACGGACCGGGGAGTTAGCGAGAGCGAGGTTGACAGTGTAGCCCCTGATGTGGATGGCGTCGAGTTCAAACCGGGGCGTCCCGCCTTTCAGTGTTTCCCAGTAATATTTAATCGCGTTGTCGCGGCAATTTCCGACGATCAGGTCGTAAAAAGAACGCCCTTTCCATTCCTCCCGGCGATAGCCGAGGATGTCCTCGAACTTGGAGTTGATTTCCACGAAACGGCTCTCGGTGTCGAGGGTGAAGATGATATCGTTGGCCCGTTCGAATAAATCCTTGAACCTTTCCTCGCTCTTCTGCAGCTCCTTGCTGCTCTCCCGGATTTCTTTCACCAGCTCCTTTTCGCTCTGCTGAAGGCAGACCTTTCTTTCCCTCTCGAATCCGCTGAAAATCCCGATTGCCAGACCGATTAAAACAAAAATCACCCAATCCAGATTAAGGTTTCCCAGATTTCTCAGGTAGCCCCGCAGCATCACCCCTACCAGCGTTCCCATGATGGTCCCGACCAGCGTATTTTCGAGCACCATCCTGGTCAGCTGCTTCCTCGTGGTCAGGGTCCGGCGAAGAGGATGCAATAGTTTCTTTTTCATTCGGGAAACCTTAAAGGGCAAGCCGATTGATCAGCTACGCTGATCAATGATAATATGCTTGGATTTTAAAAAATCAACCAACTTTTCGATCTCCTCCTCTTCACCGTCCAGCCCCACGTAGGCCCATCCGGTATCGGTGGAGAAAGAGGCTTCAAAGATGGTGGGAATTACTTTAAAACGTTTTACCATCTCGTAAAAAACCGGTTCATCCTTCAGTTCTTTGGGAAAGGTCAATTCCACCTTTGTTTTCATTCAGCGATCCCCCTTGATTTATCTTATTTCCACGTTTAATTTAACATGATTTATCGATCGTTGCTATCCCCTACTCTTTCCTTCAGCTCCTTCAAGCGCTGGAGGGCTTCAAAAGGAGTCATGTGCTCCAAATTCATATTTTTAATTTCCTCGCAGACGGGATGGTAATCTGACGGGAACAGGAAAAGCTGATTATCCGACGGTGGACTCCCCTTCCCCGGCAGCTGAGCGAACTTGGGTAGACCGTCGTCGGAGAGAGTTCCCGATTCCAAACCGGCGAGAATCGACTTGGCCCTTTCTATGATTATCCGGGGCAAACCGGCCAGCCGCGCGACTTGAATCCCGTAGCTCTTATCGGTCCCGCCCCGGATCACCTTGCGGAGAAAAATCACCCGGTCATTCCATTCTCTCACGGCCACATTGTAATTTTTTACCCCGGGTAGGGTCAGCTCGAGTTCGGTCAGCTCATGATAATGGGTGGCGAAAAGAGTGCGGGCCTTGTGGGAAGCCTGATTGTGCAGGTATTCGGCCACCGCCCAGGCGATACTGATCCCGTCGAAGGTACTCGTTCCCCTACCGATTTCATCCAGGATGATGAGGCTGTCGGCGGTGGCGTGACGCAGGATATTCGCCGATTCCGTCATTTCCACCATGAAAGTGCTCTGACCCCGGGCCAGCTCATCGGAAGCACCCACCCGGGCGAATATTCTATCGGCGATCCCTATCCGGGCGGAATCAGCGGGGACGAAACTGCCGATCTGGGCCATCAAGACGATCAGGGCCACCTGGCGAATGTAGGTGGATTTTCCGGCCATATTGGGGCCGGTGATAATCAGTATTTGATTTTCTTCGCTGTCCAGCAGCGCGTCATTGCCGACGAACCGCTCTTCAACCAGGGCGCGCTCGACGACCGGGTGACGGCCGTTGACGATCTCGAGGCGGTGGGAATTTTCCATCACCGGCCGGACGTACCGGTGAGCAAGGGCGATCTCGGCCAGCGCGGCGATAACATCAATCGTTCCCAGCGAACGGGCGCAATTCTGAATGGTCCGGGCTTGCCGGCGCACCTCATCCCTGAGTTCTTCGAACAGATGAAATTCGCGGGCGTTCGCCCGTTCCTGGGCGCCGAGAACTTTATCCTCCCAGTCTTTCAGCTCCGGGGTTATGAATCTTTCCGCGTTGACCAGGGTCTGTTTGCGGATATAATCCGGGGGAACGGATTTCAGGTTGGTCTTGGTGACCTCGATGTAATAGCCGAATACCTTATTATAGCGGACCTTCAAGGATTTAATCCCGGTCCGTTTTATCTCTTCTTCCTGGTAACGCCGGATCCAGTCTTTTCCTTCCCGGGACAGACCCCGCAGTTCATCCAGTTCCTTATCGTAACCTTCCTTAATCATACCTCCTTCTTTGACGGTCAGGGGGGGCGCGTCCACCAGAGCTCTCTCAAGACGATCGACCGGAGAAGGCGGAAACTTCAGCTTCCCCTCCAATTTCCCGAAGATTTCCGCCTTGAGACCATTGATCTTCTCTTCCACCCCGGGAACTGCCAGCAGGGATTGGCGGAGATGAACCAGTTCCCGGGCATTGGTGCTCCCGCAGGAAATTCTTCCGATAATCCGCTCCATATCCCGGATTTCTTTCAGCCGGTTGGTTAATTCGGTCAAAACCGAGCGCTGACGGTATAGCTCTTCCACTCCGTCCAATCTTTCGTTAACGGCTTCGATCTTTCGCAGCGGCTGGAGCAACCATTGCCGGAGCATACGATTGCCCATCGGGGTTCGGGTCCGGCGCAGAACATGGAGAAGGGTTCCGGCGGGGTCATCTCCCCTCAGGGGCTCAACCAGCTCCAGGTTGGTCTGGGTGACCGCGTCCAGAACCATAAACTCCCGGGTGGAATAAACGTTCAGGGAATCGACGTGATTGATCGGGGTTTTCAGATTCTGCCGGATGTATTCGATAACGGCGGCCGAAGCGCCTATTCCCGGCAGCAAACCGCCGGCGCCGAAACCGTCGAGGGAGGCGGTCCCGAACTGTTTTTTCAAAGCCTCGTATCCCGTTTCATAGTCGAAGAACCATTCCTCGACCAGGGTGAAGGTGGTTTTGCCGAGCGGGGGCAGGCGGAGGGTCGGCGTCAACTTTTCCTTGAGAGCGGCGGTTACAATCACCTCGCTCGGCTGAATTCTCATCATTTCATCGGCCAACTCGCCGAGATTATCCATCTCGGTGACTTTGAATTCGCCGGTGGAGAGATCGATGTGCGCGATGGCGTACATTTTTCCCAGGCGGTTGACCGCGGCCAGGTAATTATTTTTAACGCTCTGGAGAAGTTCTTCCTCCACGGTGGTGCCCGGCGTGATGACTCGGGTGATTTCCCTTTTCACGATTCCCTTCGCCGCACTGGCATCTTCCACCTGTTCGCAGATCGCCACCCGGTAGCCGGCTTTGATCAGTTTGGCGATATAGGAATCCGCGGCGTGGTGGGGAATCCCGCACATCGGGGTGGTCTGGCGGGCGGTGAGAGCTATCTCCAGAATCGGGGAGGCGGTTTTCGCATCTTCGTAAAACATCTCATAGAAGTCGCCCAGCCGGAAAAGAAGGACCGCGTCCGGCACCTCGGCTTTAAGCCGCCGGTACTGCTTCATCATGGGAGTCAGCTTGGACATCGGTACAATTTTATCGCAGATCGGGCTTTCCCCGTATTAAAAAATTTTTCTCTTCATCCCCTTAACCCACGGGCCGGCCGAACAGACTGAGGTCGGTCGCCCGCTCCAGCCGGACGGGAATTATCCTCCCCTCCTGTCCTTCCCGCCAGGGGAAAAAAACAATCTTTCCCGTCGCCGTCCTTCCCTCGCCCCGTTCCGGACGACGGGCGTTCCTCCCCTCGACCAGGACCTTTACCACCTCTCCCAGGAGGGCCTGGTTTTTTTGCTCGGAGATGCTCCTCTGGACGGCCAGCACCTCCTGGAGGCGGGTGGACTTAACTTCCTCGGAAACGTCATCCGGAAATGAATACGCTTCCGTTTTCGGCCGGGGTGAATAGCTGAAAGCGAAAATTTGATCGAAGCGGACCCGGCGGATCAAATCCAGGGTTAACGCGAAATCCTTCTCCGATTCTTCCGGAAAACCCACTATGAAATCCGAAGAAATAGCGATTCCGCCAACCGCCTCGCGAAGTTTCAGAACCTTTTCCCGGTACTCTTCCCGGGAATATCCCCGCCTCATTTTTTTTAAAATCGCGTTCGATCCGGACTGGACGGGAAAGTGGATCTGTTTGCAGACTTTCGGCAGAACTTTCACCGCCTCGATCAAATCCGGGGAAATATCACGGGGATGCGAAGTAAGGAACCTTATCCTTTCGATCCCTTCGGTTTCATGGATCAGATGGAGAAGGGCGGGAAAATCAATCGTATTTCCTTCCCGGTCGGCGGCTCGGTAGCAGTTGACATTCTGACCCAGCAGGGTGACTTCACGATAACCGAGTTGGGCGAGTTCTCTGATTTCCCTGATTATATTCTCCGGAGAACGGCTGAATTCCCGGCCCCGGCTGAAAGGAACAACACAATAGGAACAAAAATTATTGCAACCCCGCATGATCGTGACCCAGGCCCGGAAGCGGCGGTCACGGGCGGCCGGAAACCGGTAAAGTTCTTCCCGGTCTCTGAATTCCACTTCCAGATGACGTCCGCCGGAGGCGATAATCAGATCTAGTACCGATGGTAAAAGCGTGAAGCTCCCCGGTCCCATTATCAGGTCCAGCCAGGGAAACCGCTCCCAGAGTTTCTTTCCCCAGATCTGGGCCATGCAACCCACCACTCCCACAACCGGCCGGGAGTGGGAACCCCTGCGACGTCCGTACTCGGCGAGCTTGCCCAGGACACGCTCCTCGGCGTGGCGGCGGACGCTGCAGGTGTTGAGGAGGATGACATCGGCTTTTTCTTCGCTCCCGACCCGGCTCCAGTTATTCCGCCCCAGCATTCCCGCCAGAATTTCCGAATCGTGAAAATTCATCTGGCAGCCGTAGGTCCGGAGATAAAATTTCATTCGTCATTCCTCATTCGGAGTTCGTCATTTTTTAATATTTCCCTCGCTTTTTGAAAAGCCGGAATATCCCGGGACGCCTTTTTCCAGATTTGACGGGCCCGGGAAGAATCTCCCAGCTTCCGGTAGCAGCGGATCAGGGAGAAGGCTATCTCGAAATTCCGCGGATTTATCTCATAGGCTTTCTCCAGCCGGCTCAACGCGTCCTCGTTCTGGCCGCTTTCCATCATAATTCTGCCGAGAATAAAATAGCCTCCGTGATACCCCGGAAAAAGCTCGATCAGTTCTCTTGCCGTCGTCTCGCATTCGGACAGCCGGCCTGAATTTCCGTAAGCCCGGGCCATCCGGGTGAGGAGAACTTTGAGCTGGTATTTATCCATCGGGTTCATCTCCGCTTCCCGCGAGCGCCCGCTGCGGAGAAGCAGAATTCTCCGCGCTTCCGAATCAGCCTTCAGGGCTTTTTCCAGCTCGCCGCTTTTAAAATATGCCACCCCCAGCAATCCTCTGGTTCTGAACAGATTCGTTTCAAAGCGAACCATCCTCTCGAAAAATGTTGTCTCATCCGACCAGAACGTATTCTGCCGGACGGTGAGGAGCGAATAAATGAGAACCACCGTCAATCCGAATCCGAAAATATATCTTCGCGGCCGGGTGGCGGGGCGGGAAAACCGGAGCCGGCAAACCAGCTCGGAAATTACCATTCCCAGGCCGATGATCGGCAGATACATGAAATGCTCCGCCCAGTACAGAAAACCGCTTTCCAGAAATATCGGGTTGACGCCCGAAAAGGGAAGCAGCGAAATAATAAACCAGCCGCTCCCGGCCGCTATCAGGGAGGGAACGCGCTTTTTCCGGAGAAAGATAAACAGAAGAACCGACAGCGCAGTCCCCAGAAATAAAAGCGCGGCGGCATTCCAGGGAGAAGGAAGGAGGGGCAGGGAGCGGTAAAAGTGAAGTCCGTAAGGAAACAGAAAGAGTCCCACGTAAATCCCCAGACCTTTCCCGAAGGTTACCAGGCGGGCCCAAAAGCCGGCGTCGAAAGCGGAAAAGAAATCGGATTTCACCAGAAAAAGGGATCGGACGAAGAGATAGGCGGCGACGATTAAAAAATACACCGCCAGGTACAGCCAGCTATTTTGAACTTTCTTCGGCGCGCTTTTCTCCGCCGGCGATACCACGCTGATCCAAACGATAAGAAGGGGAAGAAGGAGCGTGCTTTCCTTATACATAAGGGCCGCCGCCAGAGAAAAGAGGGAAATGAGGTAAAAAACCGCCCGGCGCTCTCTCCGGAACTTCAAAAAATAATAGATTGAGCCCAGCATCCCCGCCGCGGCCCCCAGACCGCCCAGCCCCGATACGTAAACCACCTCTTCGGTCTGGAGAGGGTGAACGGCGAAGACCAGCGCCGCTCCGAAAGCGGGGATTTCTCTTCCGGACAGGAAGCGGCAGATAAGATAAACCAGCAGGGTATTGAGGCAATGGAAAGCGGTATTAACCAAGTGGTACCCGAAAGGATTTTTCCCGAAGAGCAGATACTCCAATTTATAGGTGAGAATCGTCAGGGGGCGGTAATATTGAGCGAGACCGGCTTCTTCAAAATTGAAATATGGCGATATGAAAATTTCCGGCCAGTTTTCCCAGATTTCCAGACGGGGGTTTTTCAGGATGTGACCGAAATCATCCAGAATAAAGGGATTTGACCAGGAAGGTGCGTAAATGAGAAGCACCAGCACGATCAGCAGCCAGGGTCGGTTGGCCGGGAAAGCAGAATATTCTCTCTGCCTGGGAAGAGAAGGCTTCATCCGAGTACTCCGCGGGGCGGAGAGAACCTCCGGGGCAGGGGCTTTTCGGCGGCGAGCGCTATCGTCATCCGGGAGGGAGTGCTACATCCGGAAAAAGGGCTCGCCCCTCTTTTTATCGCTCCCTCCCTGCCTCTTCCGTCCGGAGCTGCTCTTTTCCTTTATGGAAAACTTTTTTTCCGGCTTCGGCCAGTGTCCGGCTCACACCCTTCAGTGTCTGAGCCGCCCTGCCCTTGATCTCCGACTTTTCCTCCGGGGACTTCTCTTGATAGAGCAACCACAAGCCGTAGAGCAGCGCGGCCAGAACCGCCAGCAGGATCAATTTAATGAGCCAGCGCAGCATCTAATCGCCGCTGACCAGGTCACCTTTTTCCAGGTCGCCGCCGTCAATAATCTTGGCGATTGAGAATTTATCCTGGACCGAGGTCACCTGGATCCGGCCGACGCGGGCGGTCTCCGATCCCAGGTTCATGCCGGTATCCGGATCGATCAAGGCTTCTCCGGGGCGCAGGACTTCAAACTCCATCCCGTTCTCGATTCCCCCCGACGATCCCGCGTTGATGTAGGCTTTACCGGCGGTGGCTTTGATGATCTTCCCCTGCCAGGGAACGTCGTTCAGGCGGGCGCTGATTCTCTGGGCCGCGTCGTTGATGGCCTGCTGGGTGGCTTCTCCGATCGGCGTCTTCTGAAAACTGCCGAAGTCGCTTCCGCCGAAGGGGTGGCCGGCCGATATTTTAAAACCGCTGGAACTGGCCGAGCCGGTCACCCGGATCGAATCCAGGACCTCACCGGTGGTGGTATCGAAAACCCGGATATTAAGGCCCACGTGGGCCTGGGAGGTGCTCCCCCCGACCCTCACTCCGAAAGCGCCGAACCCCCCGCTCTGACCTTCCTTTTTATCCTCGAACTCGGTCACCGCGCCGGCGATCAGTATCTGGGCCCGCCCGAGCTTGCCGATCGCGGCGGCGGAGCCTTCGGCCGAACGGCCGCTGGCTCCCAGATCCTGCTCCTGCATGATCGCGTCAAGATCCTGCCGCTCCAGAACGGTAAACTTTCCGGTATTGATCAGGGCGGTCGCCATCATCTCCTGCATGCCCTGACCGAGTTCCCAGCTTCCTCTCCAGCCGGATTTATTCTCGAAGTCCGACACCGCGATCGTCTTCTTGGGAGCGGCGAAACCCGGAGATGATGCAACTACCGCCGCCAGTACCAGCACGCACACTGCCACAAATAATCTCGTCTTCATATCCTGCCTCCTTTTTTATTGCTTCGGAATTTCAAAAAAGAAGAAAACAAAGCATTTTTTTGACAGGATGAACAAGATGAACAGGATAATTTTTAAAAATGGTTTTTTGCATCTTGTAAATCCTGTTAATCCTGTCTAAATTTAGCGGTTCAGTTGCCCCGCCAGAGGCGGGGCTATGTTCTAAATATATAAAACATCCATACTTTGCGTCAATAGTTTCGGAAATATCATTTCTCGCGGTAGACGGTTTCTCCTCCCACCAGGGTGCGCTTCACCTTCAGCTTTCGATCCATGATCAGGATATCGGCGTCCATCCCTTTCTTCAGATCCCCTTTTTTTTCATCCAGCTTCAGAATCCGGGCCGGATGGAGTGTCGCCAGCGAGAGAAGCCGCCAGATGGGAATACCGGTAAAACCGGTCATCCGTCTCAGGGCCTGATTCAGGGGCAGGACGCTTCCCACCAGGGTTCGATCTTTCAGCTGGGCCCGCCCCGCTTTCACTCTGACCTCTCTTCCCGCCATTGTGAAGCGTCGGATCTTTTCTCCGAGAGCGGCGTTGCCGTCGGTTACCATGATGATCTTTTCGAAACTTTTGAGGCGAAGGAGCAGCCTGATCACCACCGGAGAAACGTGGATCCCGTCCGCCAGGATCTCAACGTCGATTCCATCCGCTTCCAGGATCGCTCCGAGCGGCCCGGGATCTCGATGATGGAGGATCGGATAGCTGTTGAAGATATGGGTGGCGTAACTCAGCCCCCTTTCAATGGCCTGCCGGGTGATTTCGTAGTCGGCGGCGGTGTGGCCGATGGCGGGAATAACCCCGGCCCGTTTCAGCATCCCGATCAATTCTAGGGCGCCGGGAAGCTCCGGGGCGAGCGTCATAATTTTAAGAAAGCCGTCGGCTTCCTCGAGGATTTTTTCCATGTCTCCGAGCCGGGGGGGGCGGATAAATCGGAGGGGTTGGGCGCCCCTTTTCCCGATGCTGAGAAAAGGGCCTTCCAGATTGAGCCCCAGAAGCCGCCGGGCGAGTTTTTTATCCTTTATTTCTTTCCGGATGAAGCGGATAAAGGCGATTATATCGCCCTGGGAGGAAGCGGTCAAAGTGGGCAGAAGCGTGGTGGTTCCGAAACGGGCGTGGGTTTTTAAGATCGAGACAAAATTCCGGTGGGTCATATCCGAAAAGTGACTGCCGCCGCCCCCGTGGAGATGGAGATCGATCAGACCGGGGCAAACATAATGCCGCTTCGCGTCGATGCTTTTTGTCCCCGCCGGCAGCTCGGGGAACAGCTCCGGGAAAACGCGCCCGATTTTACCTCCTTCCAGCAGAAGGCTTCCTTTCGCCGGTTCCCGGCCGGGGCGAAGGATGGTGGCGTTTACAACAGCGGTTTTCCGAGATGGGTTCACGGATTTTGCCCTTTTCCCATTTTCCTTAGAATTCCCCTCGCCTCCCCCACCAGGTGGAGGGATCCGGTAACGCACGTCCATTCATTCTTTTTCCGCTCACGGTAGCAGTAACTCAGAGCGGATTCAAGTGTTTTCAACTCCCGCACCCGGCTCTTCCCCCCGGGGGTCAACGCGCGGCAAATCCGGGCCAGGCGGGCGGGGGGAAGTCCCCGTTCGCTGGCCACGCCGACCGGCAGCACGCGGTCCGCGCACGGCAGCAACTGCCGGCATATTCCCTTCACGTCCTTATCGGCCAGTATCCCCAGGATCAGGGAAAGCGGCTCTTCCGGAAAATAGTCTTCCAGGGTCAGCGCCAGCGCCCGGGCGCCATTTTGGTTATGGGCGCCGTCGAGGATAAACCGTTCGGGTTTTTGAAGTATTTCAAAGCGGCCCGGCCACTTCACCTTTCTCAGGGCGCGGCGGAGGCGGGAAATGGGAACCCCGGCCGCCGACTTTTCGCCATTTTCCCAGATCGCCAGAGCGGTCAAGAAATTGCTTATCTGATGTTCGCCCAGCAGAGGCAGAAAAAGCTTATCGTAATTCCGCCGCGGGCTTTCCACGTTCAGAGTCTGCCCCCGCAGGTTTTTTATCTCCACGCGCGCCCGGTAACGGCGATTCACCTCGATCAGGGGGGAATTCTTCTCCCGGCAGATCTTTTTGAAAATAGCCACTAAACGGGGGGAACGCTCCCCGGTTACCAGAGGCACGCCGGCCTTGATAATCCCGGCTTTTTCTCCCGCCACCGCCTCCAGGGTGTTTCCCAGATAATCGCGGTGATCGAGGGAGACGTTGGTGATCGCCGAAATAACCGGCCGCGCCGCGTTGGTCGCGTCCAGGCGCCCCCCCAACCCGACCTCCCCCACCACCGCTTCGACTCTTTTTTTCTGGAAGAAGCGACAGGCGAGCGCGGTGACCACTTCAAAATAGGTGGGATGAGAACAACCCGGGCTGACGGCTACCTTTTCCAGCAAAGGATAGATTTCCTCCAGACCGGCCTGAACCTCCCCGGAAGTGATCCGCCGGCTGTTTATCTGTATTCTCTCCCGGAAATCCTCCAGATGGGGGGAGGTGAACAGCCCCACTCGCTCGTAAACGGTCCGGAGGAGAGCTTGGAGGATCGCCGCCGCCGAACCTTTGCCGTTGGTTCCGGCGATATGGTAAAAACGGAGGCGGCGGTGGGGATCGCCGAGGAGGCGGAGGAGACGGCTGATATTATTCAGGCCGAGCTTCGTCCCCCGCTCCCGCAGGCCGTAGAGGAAATCCAGGCTCTCCCGATAGTTTCTGAAGGTTTTAGTCATTCAGCGCGGGCAACGCAACTTTTGGCAACGTTTCAAAAGTATATGCTGAAAGAAAAATGGGGCATTTTTTTGACAGGATGTACAGGATTAACGGGATAACAGCTCAATTTTCAGCTCTGGGCCAGCGGTGGAGGCGGAAAGCCTCCACCCTCACGTCAGAAGTGGACGCAGATGAAAATAGCTTCGATTTTCTCTGCACCACCTTCTGACGTGGGGCACGAAAACTTCTTTTCGTGCCCGCTGGCCCAGAGCGAATATCCTGTCAATCCTGCCTGCCCCGTGGGAGCAAAGCGACCTTACGGGGTTAATCCCGTCTAAAATTAAAACAAGCCTCCCGGGGCTTTGATCAATTGTGCTATTCGGCGGGACAAGCCGCCCAGGCCGGGATCCCGGCCTCCCATCACCAGAACAACATCGCCCCGGCGAAGATCATTCTTTAAATGTGTCAGGACAGCATCTTTCCCGGCCATGGTAAACACCGCGGATGGTTTTCCGATCTCCTTTTTCAGATCTCCGGGCCCAATACTTTTTTCAACGGTTCCGCCGGCATAATAAACCGGCAGGAGAAGCAATTGATCGCCGCTCCTGAGCGACCGGTGAAAAGCGCCGGCCAGCTCCGAGAGTAGATTGCGGAGGGGAGCGAAGCCGTGGGGCTGATATACCGCCACCACCCTCTCGCCCCACAGGCGGGCCGCCCCCAACGCCGCCTCCACCTTGGCCGGATTATGAGCGTAATCATCGATCACCGTCACATCACCGGAGAAAATCACCTCCGATCGCCTCTCCAGGCCGGGAAAACTGCGGAGGGCGGCTGCACTCGACCGCGGGGATATCCCCAGCGCCGAAGCGGCGGCGGCGGAGGCGAGGGCGTTCCGGACGTTGTGAAGCCCCGCCAGGGGTATTTCAAAATTCTCGCCGCTGACGCGAAAAAGGGAACGGGCCGGGCGCAACTCGATCCCTTCGGCACGGAAATCGGCATCGCTTTCGGTCGCGAAAGTGATCCGCCGGGAAACGGACAGCTTCCGGCTCCGGGGGCAATCGGCATTGCTGATCAGAACTTTTTCACAATTTTCCGCGAAAGAAGCGAAGAGAGCATCAAGGCGGGAAAGGGGGAAATGATCGGGCGTGATATTGGTGATAACTGCCAGATAGGAATGAAGCCCCGCGATCCCGCCGTCGCTTTCATCCGCTTCGAGGCAAAACCATTCCGAATCGCCCCGGCGGGCGTTTCCCCTCCCCTTCCCTTTCTCTTTCAGAACAGCCCCCAGAACCAGAGAGGGGTCAAAACCGTTTTGCTGCAGTATCCAACCGAGAAGCGCGGTGGTGGTCGATTTCCCGTTGGTCCCGCTCACCGCCAGAACCTTCTTCCCCCGGCTCAACCGCTTGAGGAAATCCCAGCGGGAAGCGATGCCGATCCCCGCCTTCCGGGCCGCAGCGACATCCGGAATGTGATCTTCCACCGCGGGTGAAATTACCACCGTGTCGGCTCCTTTGCTGCCCGAACCATCCTGAGGAACTACCGTGATCCCCTCGCGCTGGAGTATTTTTTTCAGGGAGGGAAAACGGCCGGCGTCGAAATCGCGATCGGAGCCGCTCACCCGGCACCCTTCCCAGCTCGCCAGCTGGGCCAGGGCGCTCAAGCCCATTCCCCCCACCCCCACGAAGTGTATTCTTTTCTTCTGTTTCATAACTCAATAACCATCCCGTCCTCGGCCCGGATAACCTCCCCTCCGAATTCTTTCCGGCATTGGCCGACCACGTCCAGCGAGTCGCAGGGGGGGTACATATGGGTGAGGAGAAGTTGTTTAACGGACGCCTCCCGGGCGATTCTGCCCGCCTTCCGCGGTCCCAGGTGACCGGGTACATCCACCGTGTCGGGGAAAGAACATTCCGCGATCAGCAGATCCGCTCCCCGGGCGAGCTCGATGAGAGACCGGCAGTAACCGGTGTCACCGGAATAGACGAGCGAGCCGCCTCCGTTCTCCTCCAGGCGATACGCGATACTTTCCGGATTATGCGAAACCGGCGCGGTCCTGATACGCCACCCCGGTCCCGACCATCCGTTGCCGGAGATGATATGAATAAATAAATGATATTCTTTCGCTTCCAGCCATTCCGGATAAACTTTTTTAAATTTTTTTATAAACTCGTCTAAGCCCGGGGGGCCGGCGATCCAGAGATCATTTATCCGCGGCCGGATTTCATAACGGGAAGCGAATAAGAAATGGGCCAATCCCAGGGTGTGATCCGGGTGGAAATGGGTGATGAATATCCGGTCGATCTCCTGATGGGCGATTTCCGACTTAAGCAAACCGCGGAGAATATCCGGGCCGCAATCGAAAAGCATTTCTTCATCCCCCGCCTCAATCACCAGGCCGGGACTGGAACGTCTCAGTGAAGGGACGGCGACTCCGGAACCTATTATCGATATTTTCATTTCGAGTTAGCTCACTACGTTCGCAACTCGAGTGTAAAGTGTAAAGTGTAAAGTGTAAGGAAAGTAGCTACCATATCTTCACAACTCACACTTTACACGGAGTTTATTGAAATTCCGAAGCAGCGAGTTAGCTCACTACGTTCGGGCAACTTTTTTAACCACAGAGGTCACTGAGATAAACACAGAGATCACTGTGATAAATTCCAACAAATTTAAAGATAACTCTGTGTTCTCCGTGATTTTATCTTTTTCTCTGTGTTCTCTGTGGTTTTTTTAGAAATTCCGATCCGGAAAAATGGAGGCGGGCATTGCGCAGTCCTTCGGGGTTGCCCGCGTCGAATACTTCCGCCCGGCAATAATACCCTAATAATCTCCCTTCCTCCGCAATTTTTTGAAATACGGGGACATCATCAAATTCCGCCGGAAGAGGCGGAGATAATTCTTCCAGATAAGAAAAAAATTCGGGGAGCAGAATCTGCCGGGGAAAGAGGCGATAATTCACCTTCTTCGGTCTCCAGGGGAAAACGTC
>Ga0272441_10002437_pt1 | contig 37460 bp, 34 predicted proteins | sample SSMProp6N_FD_193582 | JGI IMG/M metagenome (GOLD analysis project Ga0272441, IMG submission 193582) | Marine sediment archaeal communities from Little Sippewissett salt marsh, Falmouth, MA, United States - SSM-Prop-6N | ecosystem: Environmental > Aquatic > Marine > Wetlands > Sediment ...
CATCACCCACGCGGCGTCGCTCCGTCAGACTTTCGTCCATTGCGGAAGATTCTTAGCTGCTGCCTCCCGTAGGAGTCTGGGCCGTGTCTCAGTCCCAGTGTGGCCGATCACCCTCTCAGGCCGGCTATCCATCGTCGCCTTGGTAGGCCGTTACCCCACCAACTAACTAATGGACCGCAGGCTCATCTGTGGGCAGCGCCTAAGCGCCTTTCCCTTACTCCGCTTGTGCGGTGTAAGACTTATTCGGTTTTACCCCATGTTTCCATGGGCTATCCCCAACCCTCAGGTAGATTACCTACGTGTTACTCACCCGTCCGCCGGTCTCAAAGCACCGAAGTGCTTCTACCCCTCGACTTGCATGCTTAAAACGCGCCGCCAGCGTTCGTTCTGAGCCAGGATCAAACTCTCCGTTATATATATTCAACGTCCGAAGACGTCGAACGCATATTCATGTTCCAACACCCTCGCTTTCCGCGCATTTGCATGCGCTTCGGCTCAGATGCCGGAGACCTCGCTCTCACATTGACTTCTCTTAATTCTCCCCTTCCCTATTCCCTCTGTAAAAGACCTTCGCTTCGCTCCCTCGGTTTCCCTCAGGGCGTGCACGCTTTATAACAAATCTTTCACCATGTTGTCAACTGGTTTTGTTGATTTATTACATTGCTAAATTCTTTTTTGGCTGGACTTTCAGTATACATCCGCATAAAAAAACTGTCAATCAAATGACAGCTCTCAAGCGGGATCACAGGGCTGAAAAATCCATATCCATAGCTTTAAGCGACGCTTGCTAACATAATCCAAACAGGAAAAAATGTCAATAATGTCGTGAGAAATTTATTATGAAATATTCCTCTCCACCAGCCTTTGATCCCGGGGAAATATTGGACTGTATTCCATGTTTTCCGGCTGATTCGAAATAGACCAGCTCTTTCGAAACAGACCGGTCCTCTCGAAACAGAATCATCCAGGAACAGAATCCTTCAGAAAAAGAGGCATGCATCGAATAACCTGGTTGCCCGGCGGCAGATTTCAGCCGGGTGTGTCAGTTTCAATTATGGATACAGAGAACGGACTGTCTGAGGTAAATAATATTTTTCTTTTTCGTTAAGAATATGTTAGAGTTTAGTTAGAAAACAGGTGACAGCATATAAAATAACGATCTTATCCAGCTATAAAGGAGCAAACAATATGAGCATTCTGTTCAACCGGGCAAAACAGATCGAAGCACAAATCGAACAATTCTTCGATAAGATATCAGATGCGGGTTTGATATTTTCAGCAGGTATAAATAATTACATCGATGGTGATTACGAACAATTCCAAACGCGTCTGAAGGATATCAAAAAGCATGAGGGAGCCGCCGATGACCTGCGGAGGGAAATCCGCTATCAGCTCTATACGAAAATGCTTATCCCCGAGTCCCGGGGTGACGTACTGGGTCTTCTGGAAACATCGGACAATGTTATTGATACTACAAAAATAGTGCTCGCCCATTTTGATATAGAAAAGCCGAAGATCTACCCTTTTTTGAAGGATGGATTTAGAGAACTGACTAAAGCATCCGTAGAATCCCTTACAAACCTGGTCAGAGCGAATCATGCTTTTTTTAAAAACAACGACATCATTCGGGATTATATTCACAAAGTATTTTTCTTCGAGCATGAGGCGGATCGGATCGAAGAAAGTCTGAATAGAACTATCTTTCAATCTGAAGAGATAAGCCGGCTTTCAGAAAAAATGCAGCTGAGGGACTTCGTCGCATCGATTGCCGGGCTTTCGGACGATTGTGAAGACGTAGCGGAAAGACTTTCGGTCTATTCCATCAAGAGGTCCCTGTAATGACCTCACCGTTGTATCTCGTTTTTCTTCTATCCAGCGGACTCTTTCTGGGATGGTCCCTGGGAGCAAACGACGCGGCCAATATCTTCGGCACAGCTGTCGGTACCAAAATGGTGAAGTTCAATACCGCGGCGGTCATTGCCTCCATCTTTGTGATTGTAGGAGCCGTTGCCGGAGGATCCGGAGCCACCGAAACACTGGGAAAACTCGGATCCATAAACGCCCTGCCGGGTGCTTTTACGGTAGCCCTGGCAGCAGCTGTTACCATATCCTGGATGTGCCGTATAAAACTACCGGTTTCAACCTCCCAGGGTATTGTCGGTGCTATCCTCGGGTGGAACTTTTATGCGCACATGCCCACTGATTACGAGGCCCTGTCAAAAATTCTCAGCACATGGATTCTCTGCCCGCTCCTTTCCGCCCTTTTCGCGGTAGCACTGTATTTTCTCGCCAAGTTCGTTATGAACAGCCTTCCGATCAGCATCATTCGCCTCGACTCCTATACGAGAGCTGGCCTGATTATCGTCGGTGCTTTCGGCGCATACAGTCTTGGAGCGAACAACATTGCCAATGTCATGGGAGTTTTTGTTCCTATATCCCCCTTCGGTGGGAGCATGTTATTCGGTATGAGTCTTTCCAGCGCCCAGCTTCTCTTTCTGCTCGGAGGAATCGCTATCGCCGTCGGGATTATTACATTCTCCAAAGGAGTCATGGAAACCGTAGGGACTGACCTTTTCAACCTCTCCCCCATGGCCGCGCTTATAGCAGTATTATCCCATTCCCTGGTTCTGTTTATCTTCGCCTCGGAAGCCCTCAAGACCTGGTTGACTTCTCTGGGTCTTCCCTCCTTTCCTCTTGTACCCGTTTCAAGTTCCCAGGCTGTTGTCGGAGCGGTACTCGGTATCGGAATCGCCAGGGGAGGAAGGAATATTAAACTAGGTGTTCTCGGAAAAATCGCCCTCGGCTGGATTGCCACCCCCATCGTCGCGGGAGTTACCAGCTATATTCTTCTGTTTCTGATGCAGAATATTTTCATGTTCGAAGTATTTCGAGCAACCTGATTGAGCTCTGAAAGGAAAGCAGAACAACCCTGTCTATTAGAAAGAACCGATGCGCAGGTCATCTTCCGAGAAGGATCTCCGCCGCTTCAGAGAAGCCCCTGCCGCCCCGGGAAGGGGTGATATAAGCAGGAGGATGGCTTATATACTCGATCATATCCATGATATTTGCCACTCCAACAGAAAGCGGAAAGAAGTAAAACATAGGCTGATCATTGGGAGAATCACCGCAGAAGAGTACCTGCTTTTTGATTGCATCCTCGCCGAGACCGTAGATCCGGGATAGAAACAGCTTCGTCATCGAAAGCTTATCGTAGCTGCCGAACCAGGCATTTACATGAATTGAACTAATCTTGGCAACAGCCCCCTGTGCTTCACAGAGCTGCCGGATCCGTTCGGCCGTTTCAAGTCCCAGGTCCGGCGGGTCCTCCCTGAAGTCTATTGCCAGGTCGAACTGCCGGGCGAATTGATCCCTTGCTACCCGTGTACCCGGTATCGCTTCGAGTACCTTTTCCCCTAGAAGGTCCAGTCGGGCATGAACCTCGTCACCGGCAACATCGGGATGATAGAGGGTCCGTATCTTCGCTGCACCCCTTTCCTGCTGTGAGTAATACACAAAGGCCCCATTTTCTCCGACAACAGCATGAACGGGCCACTGTCGGATTATGAGATCACACCAGCCCGCCGGCCGCCCGGTAACCGGGACGATGAGAAAGCCGGCATCATGAAGCCGCCACAGGGCTTCGTAAGCCTGGACGCCCAGCTTTCCGTCATCCGTCAGGGTGTCATCGATATCGGTGAGCACGAAGCGCACGGGATCTGTTTGACCGGACAACTCATGGATCGGCTGCATGGGTAGCGCCCCCTCAGTTCCGCAGATCGGGGCTTGCGTCAAGTATATACTTGACGAAGGAAAGGACCGAAAAGCCTGCCGCCAGTATAAAAGCGGCCCGGGTCACCAGATTCAATCCATAGAGAGAACCTGATCCAGGAAAGAGCCGGAACAGAATCGTATAGATGATCCCGAGAATCCCGCCGGCCGTATAGCTTACAGCTTTGGCCTTACCCCATATCGAGGCGGCCATGGCAATCCCTTTTCGTATGAGAAGCATCCGGAGAAAAGTTATACCCAGCTCCCGGTAGATGAGTATGAGAAAAATCCAGGCAGGCATCAGACCGGAGATGGTAAAGCAGAAAAAATAGGTCATCCTGCTCAGTACATCCGCGAAGGGATCTATCACCTTCCCGATATCGCTGACCAGGTTCATCTTTCTGGCAAAATAACCGTCAAGGAAATCAGTCAGTTCCGAAGCAGCGAAAATTACTATCAACAATGCCAAGGAAACCGGCTCGCAGCAGCCCGTCCATTCAGTGAGAAAAAAGAAAACGAAAAAGAGGGGTGCGAGAATTATTCGTATGACTGTCAGGGTATTCGGTAAATTCATGGCACAACTCTACGGCTTTTCCGTCCGGCTGTCAATCTGATCAGCCTGAGCGGGTACGGAGGGATTTTCTACTGCCTTCCAATTGAGCACTTACGCCTTCATTCTGCTTGAATTCCTGAAAGACCTTTCGATACCTGCCAGACCGCGAATAACTGTAAAAGACCGTATAACCGTCTCTTATACGTTTTGCTATCATTTTCCGCAGGGCTGCATCTTTTTCACGACGTGAATCGAAACCATAGATTTTCTCTCTTCCGTTTTCAGGTTTGGGGCCCCAGACGGTGATCAAGGTATACGCCTGAAACAATCCGGCCTGCCGGTCGTGAATCGTATAGTAGTATTGAGATCCTTTCGGACTTGTTCTGCGCAGTGTTATGGTCATAGCGTTATCTACTGCACCTATCGGCAGGTGTTTTGAAAAACTCGAGAAGGATTTCCAGATCGGGTCAGTTTCTGAGCAAATTCGCCGGGCCCGCGAATGCGGCTGTTCATGCCGTACCCTGTCCCGGATGAAATCACCCCGAATTGACTCTTCCTCATACCTTACGGGCTGAGAAAGAGTTCCTCCTCCTCAGCATCATAGCCAATATCATAGGTCTCCAGCAGGCGGATATCCTTCTGCTGAAGGATTTTTTCTGAGTACTCCGCCAGTCCGATACTCTTCAGTCCTTTGAGAAAAAAAGGACAACCCGGCGAGTCCGGGACTTCCACCGCTGAACCGTAAACGGTGTCGAACCGGTAGAGCACCCGGCATCCCGGATAGAAGAGCCACTCGGGAAATCGGACCAGCTGAAACCGGTACAGGATCGCATCTCCTTCAAGCCTCCGGAACTCAACTCCCCTCTCCCCGGAATCCTGCAGCTCAAGGGATGTCGTCGTTTCTTTCCGCGACAGGATCCTGACCTGGACGAGAGACCGGGTGTCCGGCACGCAGGCCCAGGTTGAACAGAGATCAGCCGCCAGCAGGACGTATACGGCAATGAGGGCGATACAGGGGACCCACACGAAACGGATGAAATATCTGATAAAAAGCCAGGTTGCGACACTGATGAGAAAAAAGAAAAGATGCATTCTCGACCAGAAGACTTGCGGCAGATCCAGGGCCATGATTGCTCCCAGGCCCGCCGCCGCGGATACACTGAGATAGAGACTGATCTGTACGGCCGGCTGAATGACCCGGGTTCGAACTCTTTTTTTTCCCTTCCCCGCACTTTCCTTCCCCGCCCTTTCCTTCCCTGCATTGCCCCGCAACCTGTCCAAGAGGGCATCGAGACTGAGATAAAGTTTCAGCAAAGTACCGCAGGCCAGACCGATTCCCGCGGCGGCAATAAAGATCCAGAGGTATACGTCATTCGGGTTCACAGCCTTACATATCATACAGTTTTTTAAATTTATCCTCTAAATAAAGGATAAAAGCATCGGGATTCAGGTCTTCGCCGCATACCCTCCGGCAAAGCTCCTCCGCCGTGTACACTGAACCATGCCTGTGGATATGCTCCCTCTGCCACTCCCGTATCGGCTGGAGGTGTCCTTCTGCCATCCGCTCATATACGTCGGGTATCGCACTACGGAGGGATTGAAAAAACTGGGCACCGTAGAGATTCCCGAGAGCGTAGGTCGGGAAATATCCGATCGCACCCATAGACCAGTGGACATCCTGCAGAATTCCGTCGGCATTCCCGGGAGGAACGATCCCCAGGAGCTCCTTCATCCCTTCGTTCCAGGCCTCCGGGAGCCCCTCTACCTGCAGGTCCCCGTTTACAAGGGCCAGCTCCAGATTAAAACGGAGGATGATATGCAGACTGTAGGTGACCTCGTCGGCGTTGATCCTGATCAGGCTCGGCTCCACCTTGTTGATACCCCGTATAAAATCGGTGAGCGAAACATCGGAAAGGTTTTCAGGGAAGTACTCGTCTTTCAGGATCGGAAAATAATGCTTCCACAAGGAGGGACTCCTGCCGATTATATTCTCCCATGTCCGGGATTGAGATTCGTGGATGCCCAGGCTTGTTCCTTCCCCCAGGGATGATTGATGATACCGCGGATCAATCCCGAGCTCATACAAGGCATGTCCCCCTTCATGGATGGTTCCAAAAAGAGCGTTTATCAGATCGTCGGTTTTGTAATGGGTAGTGATACGGATATCGCTTCCTCCCAGACTGGTGGTGAAGGGGTGGGCGCTTATATCCAGACGGCCCCGTTCGAATTCATAGCCCATGTCCCTGAGCACTTTCAAACCGAACTCACGCTGTTTATCCCGGGAATAATCCCTGTAACGGAAATGGTCATCGGCCTTCTGGATCTCCAGGATCCGGGAGGTCAGAGCGGCCAGCTTCTGCTGCAGGATGTCGAATACCGGTTTTACCTGACGTGTGAGCATCCCGGGTTCGAACTCATCGAGCAGGGCGTCATATATCTGTTCCGAATACCCAAGCGCTTCCGCTTTCTCCCTTACCAGAGAAACGATCCTTTCAAGGTGAGGCTGAAAATGGGAAAAATCATCCTTTTCCCGTGCTTCGATCCAGGCGGCCTGTGCCCTGGAGAAAGTCTGTGCCATCTCGGTAACCAGACGCCGGGGGATTTTCACCGCCCGTTCGTTAGCCCGGCCGAGCACCCGCAGCAGGGCCTTCTCTTCGCAGCCGGGGTCATTTTCATCGCAGACCTCTTCATCCACCCGGAGCTGTCCGGCCCGCTCAACGCCGTACCGGGCGAGCTTCTCCCTGATCAGGCCGCTCAGTTCCCTACCGGCCAGTCGGTCATGTACAAAACCTTCAAGCAGAGCGATCTGCTCCGACCGCTCCCCGATCGCTTCTGAGGGCATACCCGTCTCCTGGTCCCATTGGAGCAGGGCCGCCGTATGCACCAGAAGCTGTATTTCCCTGTCGATGGACCTGAGCTGTTCCGTTTCTCCGGTTTTTCCCATATTTGTAATCTCCCTCAAGAAACCGGCCGGCAGCCACTTGACTGCCGGCCGGGTGAAACTCATAAATCAGATAAGCTCCCGGGCGCTTATTTTTTCTTCCGCAAAGGTGATAAACTCTTCAAGAGAGAGAACTTCCTGTTCCTTGCCGGACCGGCGGCGCAGGGATACACTCCCCGCCTCCTTTTCATTTTCTCCTACGATCAGCATATAGGGGATCTTCTCCTGCTGGGCGGTACGTATCTTGGCGTTCATGCGGTTCTCGCTGAGGTCCGCGTCCGCCCGGATGCCTGCGGCAACGAGTTTCTGCTTTACCTCCCGGGCATACTCTTCGAAGGCCGAAGCAACGGGAATCACCCGGGCCTGCACCGGTGCCAGCCATACAGGGAAGGCGCCGCCGTAGTTTTCGACCAGAACCCCGAAAAACCGCTCCAAGGACCCGAGAAGAGCACGGTGCACCATGTAGGGACGTTTTTCCTTTCCATCCCGATCCACGAAGGTCATATCAAAGCGTTCCGGAAGGTTGAAATCGAACTGGATAGTCGTCATCTGCCATTCCCGTCCCAGGGCATCCTTGATCTTCAAGTCGATCTTCGGACCGTAGAACGCGCCGCCGCCTTCATCGAGTTCATACTCGAGACCTTCCTTCTCTATCGCCTTTCTGAGGGACTCGGTTGCCTGGTCCCATGAAGCATCATCGCCGACGCTCTTGCCCTCCCCCGGCCTTGTAGCCAGATATGCCTTGATGTCCGAGAAGCCGAAAGCCTTCCACATATGAAGAGAAAATCTCAGGACTTCCAGTATTTCATCCTCGATCTGATCGGGGGTACAGAATATGTGAGCGTCATCCTGGGTAAAACCCCGTACCCGAAGCAGGCCGTGGAGAACGCCGGAACGTTCGTATCGGTAAACCGTGCCCAGCTCCGCCCAGCGAAGAGGCAGGTCCCTGTAGGACCTCAGATCCGTTTTATAGATAAGGATGTGAAAAGGACAGTTCATCGGTTTGATGTAGTAGTCGTTTTCATCCACCTGCATGGGACTGTACATATTCTCGTTGTAAAAACCCAGGTGCCCTGAGGTTTCCCAGAGCCATGACTTGCCGATGTGAGGGGTGTACAGGATCTCATATCCGCTCTTCAGATGCTCAGCCCGCCAGTAATCCTCAATAGCCAGGCGAATTCTGCCTCCCTTCGGATGCCAGTAGATCAAACCGGGACCCGCTTCCTCATGGGTTGAAAAAAGATCAAGCTCCTTTCCCAGCCGGCGATGGTCGCGCTTTTTTATATCCTCAAGTTTCTGGATATACTGCCGCAGCTCCTTCGGATTGGACCATGCGGTACCGTAGATCCTGGTAAGCATTTTATTGTTCTCATCCCCCCTCCAGTACGCTCCTGCTATATTGAGAAGCTGAAAGGCCCTGGGATTGAGGTCAGAGGTGTTCTCTACGTGCGGCCCCCGGCAGAGGTCCGTAAAACCTCCCTGGGTGTAGATGGAAACCTCTTCACCCTCATCGATGGCGTCGAGCAGTTCAAGTTTGTATTCCTGCTTCTGTCCGGTGAAAATTTCACGGGCTTCTTCACGACTGACCACCTGCCGCCTGAATTCACGACCATCTTTGATGATATTTCTCATCCGTTCCGAGATATCCTCCAGGTCCTCCTCCACCAGCGGTCTGGGCAGGTCGAAATCGTAGTAAAATCCATCCTCGATAGCCGGACCGATGGCTATCTGAGCCTCCGGGAATTTTTCAAGAACCGCCTCCGCCATGACATGCGCCATGGAATGGCGTATCTTATGCAGTTGTTCATTTTCTGCCATATCTTCTATCCTCCGTTCAATTGTTTCAGTATAAAAAAAGCCTTTACGCTTTCCATCCCGCATCATTGTGCAAGGACGAAAAGCATAAAGGCTTTCCGCGGTTCCACCTTACTTCCATATCCGGTTTTTTTCATCTCACCGGATAAGACTCTCATTGACCCTGTTACGCCGGGGGAAGCGGCCCCTCTTACTGACCGTATTATTCCATCAGAAAAAACGGTGTTCCGCGGGCAGCTCGGGAGTGGTTTTCGGAAGGAGCTGACAGATGTCTTCCAGCCTCCGCTGAATGCGGCCGGACATCCTCTCTGGCGACAGGGGATCCTCCCTACTCGTCTCCGTCGTTGCTTTGTATATAATAGTGCTTCAATATAACACGAGTGTCAAGAAAAAAAGTCCCGGCTCCTCATAAAATCAGACACCCTGTCGACAAACTCATCCTGTTTTTCCACATGGAGCCAGTGGCCGGTACCCGAGATCGTGGTAACTTCCAGATCATGAAAATAAAGCTTCAGCCTTTCCGCGTCTTCGGGAGGGAAAAAAGGCGAAGCTTCGCCGCGTATGCAGAGACAGGATGTATCAGCTCTCAATCCCTTACCTTCCGCCGTGACCTTTCCCGGATCGTCGGAAGGCAGGACCGCTCCGCAGATTTCTCCGAAGTTGTCCCTGATAGCCTGCAGGCCGATCTGCCATTCGTACCCGATAGTCTCAGGGGACGCTGATTTCCGGAGGTTCTGGAGCAGAAAGCTGACAACACCGGGATCACCGATCCTCGGCTGCAGGAATTCCTCAGCCTCCCGGCGGGTATTGATTCCTGAAATCGGCAGATCATCGAGGGCTTCAGCTATCAGAGACAGCTCTTCGCATACCAGCCCGGGCAGTTCGAAGGGAGTGATATCGGCCAGAATGAGTCCGGCGACCTGTTCCGGAAACCTCATTTCTGTACGTACGGCAGCCTTGCCCCCTACAGAATGACCGAGAAGAACGGCGGACCCTCCTGCTGCGGTCTCGATGAAGGCTGCAATATCCTCCGCCATTTCATCGAAGGTAAAGACACCTTCCTTCGGCGAATCCCCGTGATGCCGCAGGTCCGGCACCAGAATGTCAAAACCTCCGGTTTGAGTCAGCCTTCGCGCCGTGCTTCTCCAGTTTCTCTTCGAACCGAAGAGGCCGTGAAGAATTACTATCGGGACGGATCTCTCCCCACCCTTATCCCCGTCCGGGTGCGGACCGGAATACCGATCATAGGACAGATGAACTGCTGACATACAATCTCAAGAGCCGGAGGAACCGCAGAAACTCCCCAGGGCTCTTTCCACCTGCGGGAGGGTTTTGCGGGGACAATTTTCTATTTTGATTATCTCTTCTCCCAGGACCAGCTCTATTCTGCCGAAGATGATCCCGGTACGGGTGTGATAACTGCTGACCGATTCATAGGGTACTTTCCGGGTTTTCGTTCCGTTCACCGGATGGGTATGGATAAAATAGGCATGGGTCTTCCCGAACACTATCATCCATTTTTTACCGGCACTGATTCCCGCGCTTACCGCCTCGATGCCCTCCCCTTCCGGCAATATGCGGGGAATTATCTTCACCTCCGGGCGGTAATAAAAAATGTTATACACATCCAGCTCTCTGAGCCGACTGGTACAGGACTGTTTATCCATTCTGAATCTCCTGATATAATCTACCTCATCAATGTCAGGGGAGCAAGGGGAAATGCCACAAACACCTTCTTATACGCAGCCGGTACTTATGCTGGGCGGCGGAGTCGGACCCATGGCGGGGGTCGAACTCCATCGAAAGATCATCGAACAGACAATAACAGGAGGGATCGATCAGGGTCATCTCAATCTGGTACATTTCTCCTTCTCGGCCCATATATCCGACAGGACCGACTATCTGCTCAAACCTGGAATATCCGATCCCGGAGAGGAGATGGCTTCGGTAGTCGAGCTGGGACTGCGGGGACTGAAAACCGGCCCCTTCTCCCCGGAGCGATGCATAGTCGGCGTTCCGTGCAACACCTTTCATGCACCGAAAATCTTCGACTCTTTTACCCGGAGGCTCCAGGGATATCAGCCCGGCATCACCCTCGTCCATATGCTGAAGGAAAGTATCGACATGATACAAGTACTGAATCCGGAAGCGAAAAAAATCGGTCTCATGTCCACCAGCGGTACCCGTTCGAGCGGAGTGTGGCATGCTTTGCTGGAATCAGCCGGATACGGGATAACCGAGGTCGCCCCGGAAACGCAGGAGGAACTCCATGATACCATCTATAATCCTGAATGGGGTCTGAAAGCTGTGAGCCCAGCCTCCGAAAAAGCACGGAAAAGATTTTCAGAATACGCCGAAACGCTGATAGCAGCCGGGGCGGACATTCTCATTCTGGGATGTACCGAAATTCCCCTGGCCCTTCCGGGAAGGGATTTTAAAGGAACAGCGGTTTTAGACCCGGTACTCGCCCTCGCGAGGGCAATGATACGGGCTGCCGGCCCGGAAAAACTGAAACCTCTGACCTAGAAAGGTCTCTTTCCCCCGGTTTAGAACCCTGGCCCGGTGCTTATGTAGCGAAATTCCAGTTATCGAACGCCACCGTTTCATTCTGAGGAGCTCGTGTTCTCTCCGAATGCTCCAGAGCTTTGTGTTTCTCGTTCAATCCTTCATCATTCCCGGGATGAGCGATAATCACAACAGTTATCACGATATAATCATCAGGAATGCCGAAAGAGGCCTTCAACTTATCCGGTGAAAAACCTGCAATCGGATGGGCAATGAGACCCTCATGAACCGCCTGGTGCTGCAGACTCATCACAGCCTGACCGACATCGAAGAGGGCGTAGTCCCTTCCATCGTTGAGCTGACAGTCGAGGTCCGGCCGGGTAACCGCGACAACGTAGAACGGAGCTTTTTGAGCCCAGTAGTTGCCGCCTGCCAGGGCTCCGCGGACTTTATCCAGGGCTTCCTCTTTTACCGCTGCGAGAAAACGCCAGGGCTGTTTATTGAAACAGGAGGGGGCGTAGGTCGCGGCTGTCAGAAGCCTCTGAATCACGTCAGCCTGGAGGGGCTTGTCCGAAATACCCCGGTAGGCTCTCCTCTTCTCTATAACTTCCAGAAGACCTTTTTGCTTATCCATATTTCCTCCTCACATTTCCATAATTCGATTTTCCACCTCATCAATGATCCAATCGGGAGTCGAGGCACCCGCGGTAATACCAATTCGTGTATAGCGGCTCAAGGCTTCGGGAAGCTCATCCGCAACTTCGATATGCCAGGAAGGCTTTCCCGATGACTGTGCCAGCTCAAACAATCTTTTCGTATTTGAACTGTGCCTGCCTCCGATAACCACGATGGCCTGAACTTTCACCGATAGATCCCGCAGAGCCTGCTGCCGCTTTTGAGTAGCGGGACAGATGCTTCTGATTACATGCAGGTCCGGATTTTTGGCCAGCAATATCCGGCAGACCTCTTCATACGCTGTTGGAGATACCGTCGTCTGTGCTATCACCATACTTTGTTTCGGGACTTCTAGGTTCATCGCCTGGGCGGGATTTTCTACGATTGTTACCTTGTCGGCATATCCTGCCAGAGCGCGGATTTCACCATGCTCAGCATCGCCGAAGAGAATTACATGCCATCCCTTCCTGCTGTATTTATCCACCGTTTTCATGGACCGCAGGACTCTCGGACAGGTCCCGTCGATCACATTCAATCCCCGGTCAACGAGCTGATTATAGATCTTCTTCTCGATGCCGTGGGCCCGGACGACCACCGTCCCTTCATCAATTTCTTCGGGATCATCTATCTGTCCCACCCCGCGGAACGCCAGATCATCGAGGACCTGGGAGTTATGTATGAGCGGCCCGAAGGTATACACCTTATCTCTCTTTTCCGCTTCCGCCGCGGCTTTGTCGACCTTCTTCATGGCTGCACGGACGCCCATACAGAATCCGAGAACTTCGGCCCTTATGACTTCTTTTTTTGTTTCCATGTCTTTTCAATATAATAAGAAAAAGGCGGCTGTTCCAGTTCAAATGAAACAGCCGCCGAAGTATATCCATGAAATTCTATTTCTTTTTCTTCTTTGATTTGCGTTTGCCCTTCAGCTTCCTCTCGACATTCGGGATCTCAGCCGGAGCAGCAATAGACTCCTTCACGGTTTCTCTTTTTTCGGCTGGGGTTTCAGCAGTTTTTTTCCGTTCGAGCTCCTCCTTTGAAGGTACCGGGGACAGGCCTTTTTTAAGCCGTACGCGTTTTTCCCGACTCCTTCTCCATCCAAGCAGGATGGGCGAAGCTATGAATACTGATGAATAGGTACCTACTATAATACCCACGATAAGATTGAGGGCAAAATCCTTTATCGTACCGGTCCCGAAACTGTAGAGCGCGACTACCGCAAGCAGGGTAGTCAGAGATGTAATCAAAGTTCTGCTGAGTGACTGGGTAATACTGATATTTATAATCTCATCAATATCCCTGCCCTGAAGCAGCCCTTCATTTTCACGGATCCTGTCAAAGATAACGATGGTATCATTCAGTGAATACCCGATAATCGTTAAAACCGCGGCAATCGTGGTCGTGGAAACCTCAAGCTGAACCGCACCGATAAATCCGAGCATGATCAGAACATCGTGGGTCAAGGCCGCTATAGCCGATATAGCATATCCGAACTTGAACCGGAACCAGATATAGACCAGTATCAGAACGAGGGCAAGGAGTGTAAGGCTGATCGACTGCTGTGCCAGAGTCTGCGAGAACCGGGGTCCCACATACTCCGATTGTTTCACCACAACCGTACCTTCCCCGAAAGCCTTTTCCAGGAGCATTCGGATGCTCTTTTCCAGGTTATCCTTCTGATCTCCCGTCGGGTCCTCCGTCCTCACCAGGTATTCCTGGTGAAAGGCGCTTCCGACCACCTGTACTTGAGGAGATCCCATGTTTCTCATGGCCCCGCGCACCTGATCGATTATGATAAAATCGTCTTCATCACTGTTGCGGATATTCACGGTCGAAGGTTCGGCCGTCAACTCCTGGGGGTACTTCAGCCCCGCAACCACCAAAGTACTTTCCGTTCCGGCATCGACCTGCAGCTGCGTGGAAATCCCCTCGATATCATTCAAGGCGGCTGTGAGGCTGCCCAGAGTCTGATAATCGGAGAAAGCGAAAGAAAATGTTTCCACTCCTTCTTCCCCCCGAACCTCGGTGACCAGACTTTCATTTTCAACATTGATCGTCACATCATCCGTTCCGTCGTATACCGCGGAAAAACCAACCGGGGCAATCTGCACGCGCTGTGTCAAACCTGCCTGAAAATCGATTCCCAGATTAAATCCATCCTGAAGAACCGTTGCGGTAATACCGCCGGCAATTACAAGGACGGAGACTGCGAACATGATATATCGAAGCTTTGTAAAGTTAATTACTTTTCTCATCGAACCCTCCAGCCAATACTCAGTTTCTTCACCCGCAGCTGCTCAACACTAAAGTCAAATACCAGTCTGGATACGAAAAGGGCCGTGAACATCGAACTTACGATACCGACGGCAAGGGTATTGGCAAAGCCCTGTACGGGCCCGGAACCCAGCTGCGACAAGACCAGCGCTGCGATAAAGGTGGTAATGTTTGCATCCATGATAGTCCAGAAGGCTTTACGGAATCCGGCCTTGACCGAAGCTTCCGGTGTCTTGCCCAGGCGGTATTCCTCTTTGATACGTTCAAAAATAATGACATTGGCATCCACCGCCATACCGACCGTCAGGATAATACCCGCGATACTGGTAAGGGTGAGAGTCAAATTGAAGGCGGAAAGGATAGCTACAATGAAAACCAGGTTCAGGACCAGGGCCAGATCGGCTATTATACCTGCCGCAAGGTAATAGAGCAGCATGAAGATAATCACCAGAATAAATCCCAGAGTGATGGCACGAAGACCCTGCTGAACCGAATCCTCTCCGAGGGAGGCCCCGACTGCCTGCTGATTATTTACTTTCAGATCAACCGGAAGCGCGGCGGTTCTGAGAACGAGGGCCAGATCATTGGCCTCGTTTCTGTCAAATCCGGTCATCTGAACCCGATCCCTGATCGGTTCGGATATCCGGGCCATCGACTTTACTTTTTCATCCAGCAGGATGGCCAGTGTTTCGTTCTGATTGGCCGAGGTCAGCTTATAAAAAATCTCCCCCCCCTGGGTGCTGAGTGAGAAATTGATGACCGGTTTCCCGGTTATGGGGTGCTGACCGACCGTCGCATTCTGGATATGTCCGCCGTCGAGGCCGATCTCCTCCTCAACGACAACGTAGCGCTGAAGCTGATCGATCCCGTACTCATCCTTTATATAGTATCCCCGGATCACGAGTCCGGCAGGTACAAAGTCCGGTCTGCGGATCTGTCCTCTTTCGGTATACACTTCGGTAGGACGCTCCTGGAAATACCGGGATACCTCCTGACTCATCTCCTGATCAACAATATGAAAATTGAGGGATCCCTTTCCCATGAGAAAGGTATTCACCCGCTCCGGATCGGCAGCTCCCGGAATCTCGACTGAAATCTGATCGGTACCCTGCCGTCTGATCTCGGGTTCCGAAACACCGAATTTATCTATACGGTTGTTCAGAATTTCCATCGCCCGGTTGATCGCTTCCTGCTGATCCGAAGGTGTGGGAGTGCGCCCCAGACGCTTCTCCAGACTGTCCGCATCCGCTTCAAGGACGATGCGCATTCCTCCCGATAAATCAAGACCAAGCTGCAGGACACTGTTGCCCTGCTCTTTCAGTTCCATCAGCATCTTGCGGTGTTTCGCCTCAAGTGCATTAAAAGCCTCGGATTCGCTGTCAAAGGCCTTCAAAAGGTTCGCGATCGTCCATTCATCGGGAATTTCGCGCCCTTCCAACTCGTACTGTTCTTTGGCAGTTTTGATCAGATATTCAAACTCTTGAGGCAAGATCTGGTCTGCATCTTTTTCGACCAGGCTCTCGAGTTCATCAAGCTCCTTTGCAGCTTGTCCTCTGGCATACTCACGTATCTGGATTTTAGATCCGGCTGCGAGCTCTCTTTCTCCCTGGGGTATCATGAAATACCACTCAAAGGTAGGATAGAGAAAGAATCCGCTCACTATCAGAACCAGAATTATTACCAGTAACCGTCCACGTTTGCTCATACGTTAACTCCGACTGTGGGATTAGCTAGATTTGTACTCAAAAAGGTTGTTATTCTTTTTCGTCAGCTTCGACGGATTCCTCTTCGGAATCCTCTTCTTCTTTTGCCTGCTTCTTATCAAGAACGCTGGCAACCGCGCTTTTGCTGAATTCAATTTTCGCGCTGGCATCGACTTTAATAACTACTGTAGCCTCTCTGACTGCGGTCACGGTTCCCCGGATACCGCCAATGGTCTGTACTTTATCACCCTTTCTCAGGGCTTCAATCATCTTTTTGGCCTCTTTCTGCTTTTTGTTCTGCGGCCTGATAATCAGAAAATAGAAAATCAGAATAACAAGACCAAAAGTCACAAAGGTGGTCATCATCTGTCCCTGAGAACTCCCGCCGGCCGCTCCGGCCTGAGGCGCTCCCATCAATATAGGCACATGCGCTAAAAGATTTATCATTTTTTACTGTCCTCTCTAATAATTTATTTTCAGAAGTCCAAAAAACGTACCATGGATACCCTGCATAGTCAAGCCGGCAACACCAGTTTAACATCTTAGCATGTTTCCGATGAGGCCTTCAACAAGCAGTTAATTATCTAAGAAAGCATAAATTAAAACCATCACCGGCATGCGGCTGCGGTACAAGAAACCCTAACCCGCATTTCTCACAAGTTCTATAAAATTAAGACTTAGATAAAAAAGGCAGGAAATCTGGTCTGGATTATTTTTACAGAGCTCGTGGCGATTTTTCATTGTGAAGAGAAAATCAAAATTGATAGGTTTTTTCTTTATAATAAAAGGGTTATGATTATCCAGGGACAAAGAACTCCCGTTATTTTCTTGACGGGAAAAATAGAATATGAAAAATCCGGTTACGCCACTTTGGAAAAACGTATCCAACTGGCCCAATAGGGATAAGCATAAGGCAGCCTGACCCGAACGCGCCGAGTCGTCACTTTCACAAATGCAGATGTCTTGAGAATCTTCAGGCGAAGAGTGGACGCCTGGGAATGTTGTCATTCCGATTCAGCAAGGTAGACTTCCCGAAGAACTACGAAGAAAATATACGCAAAAGTGGAGAACCACAAACGCAAATAGTTGGAGCTCATCCAACCCGTAGAAGTACGGTCGGCAAAAAGGTACAGCTGCTGCTCCTTGATTCGGTTTTCCATATCTCCACGGCCACAGTAAAGTTTTTCTTACAGAGTGCTTGCCGACCATTGAAGAGGTGAAAAGTTGGTGACCAAAAATCGAGGGTTGGGACCTTTCGGCAGGTATTCGGCCTTTCCCACCACCCGCCGGGTTCTGCTCCAGGATTTTCTTGTACAATATTTCAACTCCGTAAATCCTTTGACGCGTTCACCGGTTTTCTTAAACTCTTTTTGAGCCGAATGCATGGCCGAACAGAGGGCTTTCTTGAGACGGTTATTTTTCGGCAGGCCAAGAACATAGAAAACACGGTTATCTTCACAGTATTTCATGATCTTCTCCCGGCAGAATCCGGAATCAGCCCGAAGGATGATTTTTGCCCTGGGAAATCGAGTTCGTATTCGGGGTAACATCATATGTAAAAGCTCTGTAGTCCCTTTACTGGCATCGATGTTGGAAGGCCGCAGGCGTGCGGCCAGAGGAAAGGAACCTGAAAACACATAGAGGGGCAGATAGCAATAGCTGTCGTAATAGCCATGAAAAAATCGCCCCTCATGATGCCCATGCAGAGGATCATCGGTGGCATCAAAATCCATAATGATTTGTTCCGGTGGTGCGGTGAAGATGTCCAGAAAAGTATCCACCAAGAGCTTTTCAATTTTATCATCACTCCATTGTATTTTATTGTAGCGATAACCGTATTCTTCAGTCTCTTTTCCGAGTTCAAGCCTGTTCAGCGTACTTTTACCGGAAAGAGGATCGCCATTTTCTTTGGCGCAGACCAGGGAGAGCAGCGGATCATGGCGCCACTGGTCATGATCGTTGAGGTCTTCATACCCCTGGCATAGACCAAAGATTCTCTGGATAAGAAGCTGGGAAACGGTGTGCTCCACTCTGCTCGGATTTCGCTTGTCCGTGAAACAGGAAACAAGACTATGGATAATCCGATATTTTTTTCAATCTGCTGCAGAAGTATCAGTCCACCGTCGGAGGTGGAGAGTTCACCATCATTGGAAACTACAATTTTCCGCTTTCCAAGGCCTTGCAGTTCCAGTTGTTTGGGGGTACACTCTGTATTCATAAGAAGGTCTCCTTTTTGGTGGTTAATTGTTTGGCTACAAATAACATATCATAAAAAGAGGCCTTTTTTTCATTTTATTTTTGAGAAATGCGGGCTAAAGAACCTTGGTCTTCGAAATATTCCGAGGCACTTCGAAAACACCGAGCATCCGTTTCATATCCACCGGGGATTCCAGATGGGCCCCGCTCTTGCTGTTGTACTCCCTCACAACCTGAGACATCTGTTCCTCGTCCCCATCGAAGAGGGCGGAACAGAAGGCTGCCCGCCACAGACCTTTTTTCACCAGGTCCTCCACGGACAGGCCGGCATATTCCTTCTTGGCCCTTCCGTCGACCAGAGCGGTATCTCCCGAATAGCCGATGGTAAACACAAAATCATCACGTTTCATATTACCCCTCTCACACACCATAGTATCATAAAAAAGGGCTTCATGCAGCAGCGCTGCAGCGAAGCCCTTACATTCAATCAATTAGTATGGGATCAACCGGAATTTATCCGTTTGCAGGGCTTACATCATGCCGCCCATGCCTCCCATACCGCCCATACCGCCCATGCCGCCCATATCGGGAGCACCGCCGGCTTTTTCCTTCTCAGGAAGATCGGTGATGGCACATTCGGTGGTCAGGAGCAGACTCGCGATGGAAGCAGCATTCTGTAGAGCGCTTCTTGTCACCTTGGCAGGATCGATGATACCTGCCTTCAGCATATCGGTCCAATCCATAGCCGCGGCATCGTAACCGATGCCCTTCTTTTCATGTTTCGCTTTTTCAGCGATCACAGCACCATCGAGACCGGCATTGATGGCAATCTGCCGGATCGGCTCTTCGAGGGCCCGGCGGACGATTTTGAATCCGACCCCTTCCTCTTCGTCGAAATCACTGAGATCAACCTTTTCGAGGGTGTGAACAGCCTGAATAAGGGTAATCCCGCCGCCGGGGATAACACCCTCTTCAACTGCAGCGCGTGTAGCGGACAATGCATCTTCCACACGGTGTTTCTTTTCCTTCAGTTCGGTTTCGGTAGCAGCACCAACGTTGATAACCGCTACGCCGCCGGCCAGCTTGGCAAGCCGTTCCTGCAGTTTTTCACGGTCGTAATCACTGCTGGTTTCTTCGATCTGAGCTTTGATCTGGGCGATTCTGTCCTTGATGTCCGCCTCTTTTCCTTCGCCGCTGATGATCGTGGTATTTTCTTTCTCGATCTTGATTGACTTCGCCTTGCCCAGCTGATCGAGTTCAGCATTTTCGAGCTTCAGACCGAGTTCTTCGGAAATAACCTGACCGCCGGTCAGAATGGCGATATCCTCGAGCATCGCTTTTCTCCGGTCGCCGAAACCGGGAGCCTTAACTGCAACAGCGCTGAGGGTGCCGCGGATGTTGTTCACTACCAGAGTTGCAAGGGCTTCACCTTCCACGTCCTCGGCAATGATCAGGATCGGCTTGCCGGCCTGGGCAACCTTTTCCAGAACAGGAAGAAGATCCTTCATGTTGGAAATCTTTTTATCAAAAATCAGGATATAGGGATCATCCAGGACGGCAGTCATGGTTTCCCGGTTGTTGGCAAAATAGGGAGAGAGATAACCGCGGTCGAACTGCATACCTTCAACAAAGTCGGTGCTTGACTCGATGTTCTTGGACTCCTCAACGGTGATAACGCCGTCTTTGCCGACTTTTTCCATCGCGTTGGCAATTTCATCACCGATTTCCCGGTCGTTGTTGGCAGAAATTGAAGCAACCTGTGCTATCTCTTCCTTGTCCTTGATTTCCTTGGCTGCTTTCTTGATCTCCTCGACAGCCAGTTCTACAGCCTTGTCGATCCCTCTCTTGATTCCCATGGGATTGATACCGGCTGCTACACTTTTCATACCTTCCTTGATAATGGAGTATGCCAGAACAGTAGCGGTTGTGGTTCCGTCACCGGCCACATCGTTCGTTTTGGTGGCAACCTCTTTCAGGAGCTGAGCCCCCATGTTTTCATACGGATCTTCAAGTTCGATTTCCTTGGCCACCGATACACCATCTTTCGTTACTGTAGGTGCGCCAAACTTTTTATCAAGAAGAACATTGCGTCCTTTTGGGCCGAGAGTTACTTTCACCGCATTGGATAGTTTCTGAACACCCTGGGTGAGAGCCCGTCTAGCCTCCTCATTGAACGTTAGCTGTTTCGCCATGATTCTACCTCGCTTCTTAAAATGTGTTTTAGAGTTTAGAGTAGTTATTACTGTATTTCTGTTGAAAAAATACTAATGTTTTTCGAATTCATCAACTCAAAAACAGTTTTTTTTTCATTCTCCTTCGTTATTTGACCGATGCCGGGCGGATAATTAGATCACCTTTTCAACTCTTTCCGGTTGACTGGCCTTATCCCTTATCTTATTGTAAAACATCCTGTTTCTTCCCGGAGGTGAGCCGCGATGGCTGAAAAGAAGACTTCAATGAAACCCTACTACGGGATTACCTTCATCATCGGTCTCGGTTTTTTCACCATGGGCCTGATGGACCCCCTGTACGACACCTATGTGCCCATGTTTCTGACCAATTTTCTCAAATCCGACGGGATAGTCGGTCTGATAATGGGTCTGGACAACCTTTTCGCCCTCATGCTCATACCGATTGTCTCCGCCTTATCCGACAGAACCCGGACACCGATTGGCAGACGGATGCCGTATATCATCATCACCCTCCCGCTTACCGCGATCTTTTTCTCCATGCTCCCCGGAGCTGCTCTGAAATCCCTGGCTTTTCTCATTATTGTTATCTTTTTCCTCAATGTATTTAAACAAGCCGCCCGGGGACCGGTAGTAGCCCTGATGCCGGATATCATTCCGGGGGAATTCCGATCGGAAGCCAACGGTGTGATCAACACGATGGGCGGTATCGCCGCCATTGTCGGGACCGTCGGCCTCGCCCGGCTCTATGATCTCAATCTGACTCTACCCCTCCTGGGAGATACCCTCATACCCTTTCCCGGAGATACGGTCCGGGGTTCGGCGGATGTCTACGTAGGGATTCTTCCCTTTCTGCTGTCAGGAATACTGGTTATAGGAGCGACAATTCTCCTGTTCGCCTTCGTAAAAGAAAAACAGAATTCGCATCAGGAAGAAGAGCACAAGGTACCGATACTCAAATCTTTGAAAATGATTCTGGGAGAAGGAGAAAAGAGCGCGCTTTTTATCCTGCTGGCCCTGTTCCTGTGGTTTATCGGTTATCAGGGGGTTCTCCCGTGGATAGGGATCTACGGTGTCGACTTTCTCGACCTCAAACCGGGGACGGCCGCCCTTTCCGCGGGTATGGTCGGTATTGCCTATGCCCTTTTCGCCATCCCCTCCGGAGTAGTTGCCCACCATATCGGCCGAAAAAAGACGATTCGCATATCCCTGATAATGCTGACGATCATCACGGCTCTGCTGTTTTTTCATCATCCCATCACCAGGGCTATCGATCTTTCGCATACCGCGGCTTTCGCCAGTTTCTGGGCTATTCTTTTTCTCTTCGGAGTATTCTGGGTTTCGGTGGTTACCAATTCCTTTCCCATGCTCTGGCAGATGGCCACCTACGCGAACATGGGGATATACACCGGCCTCTATTACTTCTTTTCACAGGGTGCCGGGATCGTTGCTCCGGGTATTACCGGAGTTCTGCGGGATATCTTCGGTCCCCGGATCATTTTTCTGGCAGCAGCCCTGAGCATGTTGGCCGCGTATATACTGATGGGTTTCGTTCACCACGGAGAACCGGGAGAAGAGAAAACTGAATAGCAGCCGAAGGACCGGGGCCGGTCCTTACGGCAGCCGATTGTGGTATTTTTCCGTCTCCGGCGTCGCTGTCCCGGTTTGTTTGCCGAGACGGAGAACCGTACCTCCGAACAGGTCCCGCTCATCCTTCACTCTGCCCTGTTCCACGTCCCGCTGAAAAGATGTTTTCGTATCCCCCGGGAAACTCGCGGCCTTTTCCATGGTCTGTTCGACAATATCATCCGGTAGTCTCACCCCCAGGGCTCCGGCAACGGCGGCAACCTCTCCGATAAGAGCGCGAACGTCTCCGTTCAGCTGCGGATCGGCACAGACCTCCCCGATGGTTTTGTCTGCCACGGCAGTCACCAGACAGAAGGGTGCGATGAAAACGTATTTTGTCCATATCGCCGGCAGCGGATCAGGAAACCAGGTGAAAGGGATGGATCCGCGGACGAGGAGATTTGCCAGTTCCGACGGCTGCTCCACCGACCCGCCGGGTTCGGCTCCCGTCACTATGTGACCTTTCCCTCCCGTGTGGGTCACGCATCCCGGCGCGGTGATCGAGGAACTGATATAAATAGCCCCGGGCAGAACCCTGCCCTTGCCGAGTTTATCCCCCACCCTTTCATAAATATCACCGCCGTTCAGGAGAGGCAGAACGATCGTGCTGCTGTGAACAAAACGCTCGATCGACTGCACCGCCTCGTCCAGGTCATATCCTTTCACACAGAGAAAAATCAGATCCGCCCAGGGCAGCTGGTCCGGAGAGTCGGTTGCTATGGATGGATAAGTTCTGTACTCGTTTCCTTCCGGGTCACGATAGAGGAGCCCCTGGCTTTGTATCGCCTGGAGATGTTCACCCCGGGCAATGACCGAAAGGGTGTCGAGACCTGTTCCGGCCTTTGACAACAGGGGACCGAGTTTGCCGATCAGGTATCCTCCGATACCTCCGGCACCGAAGACTACTACATGCATTTTAAACCTCCGGATTACCTTTCAGTCCGAGCTCTTCAGCCACCGTTTTCATACCTTCGATGGTCTCGGTGATCAATTCTGAAATTTCTATTCCCAACCTTTCTGCGCCCGCGGCTATCAATTCTCTGTCCACGGCGGCGGAAAAGGCTTTATCCTTCCATTTCTTTTTGACCGATTTTGCCTTCACATCCAGAACGCTGCGGGAAGGCCTTACCAGGGCGGTGGCGGTTACCAGGCCGGTCAATTCATCGATGGCGAACAGCGATTTTTCCATCTGTGTCTGAGGTTCGATATCATTGACCCGGCTGTAGCCATGGCTCTGTATTGCCCGTATGTATTCTTCCGGCCACTGCTGTTCCTCCAGGATATCCCTTACTTTCGTGCAGTGCTGATCAGGATACATCTCATAATCTATATCGTGGACCAATCCGATGACGCCCCATTTCTCCTCATCCTCTCCGTATTTCCGGGCCAGCTGACGCATCACCGCTTCAACAGCCAGAGAATGCCTGATCAAATTTTCCGAATGAATGTATTCCTTCAAGAGTTTCCACGCATCTTCCCGTGTCGGTGTTCCCATTTCGCTTCTCCTTGCCTTTCGATTATTATTACCCGGCGGAAGGTATCTGAAGACCAATCCGTCCGCTATTCACCGCTGAAAATCCGCTTTATTTTCCCATTTATTTGACGCAGCTGCAACTCCCCGGAGATCCCGATACCTTCGACATAGCCTTCCACCCTTTTTCCCCTGCGGGGATCACCTTCAAAGATGCTTACGAGCTCTCCCCTGCCGCAGAGCTCCGGGGCAGCCGAAGCCGGGAGTTCCTCAGAAGGTAATTCCGTAAAATGCCGCTTCAGGGATGAAAGAAGATCCTCCATCATATCCAGGGGCGGCTCTCTGCGTCCGGTCTCGAGAAACAGGGATGTAGCCGGCCGTTTCAGGGAAGAGGGAAACTCCCGTTGAGCACAGTTGATTCCGATTCCGATAAAAAGATCATCCCCCGCACTCTCGCACAGTATTCCGGAGATCTTTTTCCCTTGAATCTGTACATCATTCGGCCATTTGATACAGGACTCCAGTCCGAATCGATACCGAAGAACGGCAACGAGAGCGAGGGCCGATCGGATGGAGAGAGATGTGACCGGTACCGGAATTCGTGAGCGGCTCAGAATGAGGGTAAACATGAGGCTTTGTCCGGAGGGCGAAAACCATGATCTGCCATCTAATCTTCCTCTGCCGGCGGTCTGGAGGGACGTACTGATAACTGTTCCGTGCATTCCTGCAGACTCCCCGCCTGACAAGGACGGGGAGAGGACCTGCTGTCTGGCTGCATCCATGGTTGAGCTGGTTTCTTCGATGTGAAGAATCCGCCCTCCGAAGGGATTGGGTATTCTAAGCTCCTTCATAAGAACATATTGTGACAGGTTCCTTCAGCCGAAGCAATGCACAGACACAAAATGAGGGGAAATCGGAAATCGATACTTGCCTAGATTACGAAAAAAGTGTAAATTTATTCATAAATCAAGTATAAATATACAACAAATAGGTATTCAATATGAAAGATAGACTGAACAGATTAGAGAAAATCAAGGACCTGATCCGAAAAAACCGCATAGAGAGTCAGGAAGGACTGCTCAATCTGCTGGCGGAAGAGGACTTCCATGTGACCCAGGCGACTCTTTCGAGAGATTTGAAGTACCTTCGGGTCAGCAAGATATCGGACGGCTGGACCGGATATTACTATTCCCTGCCCACCGACGATAGTCCGCCGAAAGCTGAACAGGGATATATCCAGGATGTCAGGCGGGGGATTCTGTCTCTCGAGTTTTCATATAACATGGGGGTGATAAAGACCCTGCCGGGCCATGCGGACAGCGTGGCTTTCGCGCTGGACACCCTCAACCTGCCTGAGATACTTGGGACGGTAGCAGGAGACGACACGATTTTCGTGATTTTACGGGAAGCTATGACGAAAGAAGACTTGATCACCTCCTTTCGGTCCAAAATTCCCGAGGTTGATACCGAATAGATTTGAAACAGGAGGATTATGTATGGCTTCAGAAGGTATTCAAAAAATAGTACTGGCGTATTCGGGAGGTCTGGACACCTCAATTATCATACCGTGGCTGAAGGAAAACTACAGCGACGCTGAAATTGTCGGTGTATGTATAAATGTCGGACAGGATGAGGATTGGGACGGAATGGATGCCAAGGCGAAAGCATCCGGAGCAAGCAAACTGTACATCGTCGATGCCCGGGATGAGTTCTGCAGTGAATATCTCCATCCCATCCTGCGTGCGGGAGCAGTTTATGAAGGCAAATACCTGCTGGGAACCTCCATCGCCCGGCCTCTTCAGGCAAAACACATCGCCGAAATCGCCATAAAAGAGGGTGCTCAGGCGGTGGCCCATGGCTGCACCGGAAAGGGGAATGACCAGGTCCGCTTCGAGCTTTCTTTCAAAGCCCTGGCACCGCATCTGAAGGTAATAGCACCCTGGCGCTTATGGAACATCACCAGCCGGGAGGAGGCCATCGATTACGCGAAAGCTCACAATATTCCCCTGGGGAATATTTCCAAGAAGAATATCTACTCCCGGGACTGGAACCTCTGGCATATGAGTCATGAAGGGGGCGACCTGGAAGATCCCTGGAACCGTCCTCAGGAACCGATGTACCAGCTCAGCACTTCTCCGAGCGATGCTCCGGACCGGGAAACTCTGATAACTCTCGATTTTGAGAAGGCTTTCCCGACTTCCCTCAACGGAAAGAAGATGGAATTCCGGGAAATTCTGGCCGAACTGAACAGGATCGGCGGAGAAAACGGCATCGGCAGGTCGGATATTGTGGAAACACGCACCGTGGGGATGAAAAGCCGGGGGGTATATGAAACGCCGGGCGGAGAAATCCTGTATGCTGCCATCAAAGAGCTTGAAAGCATCACCCAGGACGGAGACACGATGAGCATGAAAAACATGCTCTCTCTGAAGTATTCCGAACTGGTTTACACCGGGAAATGGTTCACCCCGGTCAGGGAATCCATAGAGGCTTTCATGGAAAAGGCCAGTCAGTTTATCACCGGTACGGTAAAACTGGTCCTTTACAAGGGCAATATTATCGTGTCCGGACGTAAATCTCCCTACAGCCTGTACCTGGAGGACCTTGCATCCTTCGGGGCAACCTCTTACAATCATAAGGACGCCACCGGTTTCATCAATCTCTACGGTCTTTCGACCGGTGTGGCTGCGATGGCCCACCAGGAAGTAAAAGGCTCAACCGGTCAGGTGAATGAGATGAAAAAGACAGCAGCGACCTATCACGATAAGTAGGACCCGCATCCCGTTCTTCCGCCGGCGCCGGTTCAACCATCGGCACCGGCGGACTCCTTTCCGGACCCTGCCCTTCTATCGCGTACAGGTGCTGCAAAGGAGATCCCATGCCGTCAATAAATTTTATCAATCTTGACAAAACCAAAGCCTATCGGAAACTCGCCGAAATCGATCCGCCGGAACTGAAGAAGATGCTCTCGGAAGAACGGATAAGAAACTGCAGCATCGATGCCGGCGGCGGCCTGCACTTCAACTATGCCGCCCTTCCGGTGGATGATGATATCCTTGCAGTCCTCGGGGAACTCGCGGAGGAACAGCAGCTGATTCTAAAATATGAAGCGGCCCTGCAGGGGCAAAGGATAAATACCGGTGAAGACCGGATGGTCCTTCACCACCTTACCAGGGGTGATCATGGATGGGCGGTACTGGAAGACGGCCGTGATCTGAGGAGCTTCTATACTGAACAGCTTGAACGGATCGCCGTTTTTTCCCGGAATATCCAGGAGGGAAGAATATCCGGTTCAACGGGAAAAGCTTTCACCGATGTCGTGCAGATCGGGATCGGCGGATCAGATCTCGGACCCCGGGCACTTTACCTCGCCCTTGAAGGATGCTGCTCCGGCAGCTCGGCCGGGGGCTCCGAATCGTCCGAACCATCTGCCAAACCATCGGCCCCATACCTTCGGGCCCATTTCATCTCCAACGTCGATCCCGATGACGCAGCCGCGGTCCTCGAAAATCTTCCCCTTGAGTCCACCCTTTTCATCCTTGTTTCCAAGAGCGGCACAACCCAGGAAACCCTTACCAACCGTCAGCTGGTCCGGCAGTACCTGAAGAAACACGCCCCGGAGGTTGATCCCGCCCGGCATATGATTGCGGTAACCAGCCAGAGCAGTCCCCTTGCCGGTTCCGATGCATTCCTCGAAAGCTTTTATATCGATGATTATATAGGGGGGCGCTACAGTTCCACCAGCGCTGTCGGAGCCGTGATCCTCTCCCTCTGCTTCGGATACAGGGAGTTCGCCGAGCTCCTCCGGGGTGCGCACGAGGCGGATATCCTGGCGCGTAATCCTGATTTTATGAACAACGCCGCTCTCATGGACGCTTTGATCGGTGTGTATCTTGCCAATGTCCTGAATTTCCGGGTAAGCGCCGTCTTACCGTACAGCCAGGCCCTGGTTCGATTCCCAGCCCATCTGCAGCAGCTCGATATGGAAAGTAACGGAAAGCAGGTGAACCGGTCCGGTGAACCGGTATCCTATCCGACGGGACCTGTCATCTTCGGGGAACCAGGCACGAACGGACAGCACTCTTTCTACCAGCTCCTCCATCAGGGGACCGAAAAAGTTCTGCTGCAGTTCATCGGATTTCTCCGGAATCAACGGTTTCTCGACAGTGAGATGGAGGGTTACACGAGCCGGCAGAAACTCAACGCAAATCTCGCCGCCCAGATAGTGGCCTTCGCCCGGGGTAAAGATGATCCGAACGGGAACAGGAATTTTCCCGGCAGCAGACCCTCCAGTCTGCTCTACGGTGAATCCCTCACCCCCCTCTCCATGGGTGCTCTCCTGGCCCACTATGAAAACAAGGTGATGTTTCAAGGTTTTCTCTGGAATATCAATTCCTTCGATCAGGAGGGAGTGCAGCTGGGAAAGAAACTGGCTAATCAGATCCTCTCAGGCTCCGCGGATGATCCGCTGCTCAGGACATACGCAAACCTCCTGGGTGTGTGAAAGCATCGATCCCGGGCAGGTTTAAAATAAAGGCGGCTGCTCCTATCGGAGCAGCCGCACATGAAGAACAAAAAAAACCCTCAGGGAAAAGGAGGTACAAAACCCTGAGGGCATAACAAAAAAGGAGGTCGATGAAAAAAAGTTTCCGTGCTCTTCGAATATAAAACCATCTTGGCTGGAAATGGTTACATAGAAACAGTTTTTCTCGTATAATATATCCAATTCGACCGAAATATTAAATTTCTGTGAGTCAAATTGATTTTCTTAAGCAATTTAATAAAATGGACAAAAAAAGTCAAGACCAATATTCCGGATTCACGGAATACTCACACAGTATTCCGCAGGGAAGATTATAGAACCCCCAGCACTTCAGCCGCATGCTCCGTCGGTTTAACCTTTGGAAAAGCCTTGAGAATGATACCTTCTTCATCGATGACATAGGTAGAACGGATTATTCCCATATACGTCTTGCCGTACATTTTCTTTTCCCCGATAGCCTCATACATTTCCAGAACCTTCTTGTCCGGATCACTTACAAGATAAAAGGGAAGATTGAATTTCGTCTTGAAATTGTCATGACTCTTCTGTGAGTCCGCACTCATCCCGATGACCACCGCTCCCCGGGCGAGAATATCATCGTACACATCCCGAAAGGCACAGGCTTCTTTCGTACAACCAGGCGTATTATCTTTGGGATAAAAGTAGAGAACCACTTTTTTCCCGCGAAAAGCCAAGAGACTGACTTCCTCCCCCTTTTCGTCCAGTAAGGTAAAATCCGGTGCTTTGCTTCCTTCGGCCAGCATATTAATCCTCCTCGTGTATGTAGGTATCGTTTTTCATCGATACCGGCTGTCTCGTATTTTCAAGAACATCCCGCCAGAGATTTCCCTCGAGGTCGACATACCTCCGTTTTGAAACGGCCACCCGCATCGGAACATGTACAAACAAATCATGCACCAGACTGATGAGGGTTTTCGTCTTCCCCGCCACGGCTGCATGCACGGCATGGGCACCCAGCCGGGAGCAGTAGATCGAATCGTTGGGGTTCGCAGGGGCACTGCGAATCATGTAGCTGGGATCGATATATTTAATATTCACTTCCATACCCTCACGGGAAAAGTGATCCCTGATCTTCTCTTTGAGGAAGAACCCGATATCCTTGAGGCGGATATTTCCGGACAGGTCTTTTTCACCCGTCTCTCCAATCTGGCTCTTTCCGGCCCCTTCGGCCACCAGTATTACGGCATGATTGCGGTCCAGCAGACGCCTTTTCAGATGGATAAAAAGACCATTCGGTCCATCGAGATCAAACTCACTCTCCGGTATCAGACAGAAATTGACATCCCCCATCGCCAGGGCGGTATGAGCGGCTATAAAACCCGATTCACGCCCCATGACCTTCACCAGACCTACTCCATTTATGGTATCATGGGCCTCGGTGTGCGCGGCGGATACGGCGTTCACCGCCTCGGTCACCGCCGTATCAAATCCAAAAGAACGCTGAATAAAACTGAGATCATTGTCGATCGTTTTGGGTATCCCGATCACTGAGATTTTCAATCCCCGTTTCTCCAATTCCTCGGCCACCTCGAGGGCTCCTCTCTGCGTTCCGTCGCCTCCGATGGTAAAAAGCATGGAAATATTCATCCGTTCGATCGCGTCAGCAATCTCAATCACCCGGTCTCCGCCGCCTCGGGCGGATTTGAGAATGGTTCCTCCCTTGGTCTGGATATCATCAACGATTTCAGGATCGAGCTCCAGGGGTTTGAAACCTGACTCCGGGAGAAATCCCCGGTATCCGTTCTGAATCCCGGTAATTCGGCGGATTTTATACCGGTACCAGAGGCAGCGAACGACCGCCCGGATGACATTATTCAATCCGGGACAGAGGCCCCCGCAGGTTACAATGGCCGCGTGGACATGCTGGGGGGCAAAATAGATTTTCTCCCTCGGCCCCGCCTTCTCCAGAAGCTGGTTTGAATCGAAGCAGGCCCCGGAATCACCCTGGTCGGTGCTTTCTATAGTGTAGAGAATCTTCTCATGGTCGGAAACATAGTTGGCGAAATTGTCCCCTTCTTCGGTCGACATCTTTATGGGGGATGGGATCTTCCGCTCTCCAAGTGATGGTATACTGTAATCGGTTCCGGAGGACATAAATAATTCTCCCTTCCTGTCGGTTTCTGATTTACATACAGTCTAAGAACAGGGGGAATGAAAAGCAACGCAGCCGGCTTGTTTTTTTTATTTTTCCGTAAGAATTTCCAGGCCGACCCAATCCGACGGAGGAGGTGTTTTGATATATGTTTTTGTGCGTCCGAGATACAGATCTGTAAGATAATCATCACCAAGCAGTTTTTTCGAGGCAATAAAATATTTTAGAGCATGCTGGAATTTGCGTTTATAATAATTCTGCAGTCCCGCGTGATAGTAGGTCCAGCCTTTCTGCTGCCTCTGGTTCAGCTCCCGCTGGGCAGTATAGATGTTCTCGCCCTTCGTCTTGCCTTTCACGACGACCTTGTCCACCATACGGCACTTTATCTGCCCCTTTACCTTTCGGTAGACACTTTCCGAGAAGATAATCTTCTGATGATAATATTTGGTCAGCCCTTCCAGCCGTGAGCCGAGATTCACCATATCCCCGATAATGGTATAATCCATCTTCTTTTCCGATCCGATATTTCCGACGGTCACGACTCCGTAATTGATACCGATACCAGTATTGAAGCGGGGTTTTCCGATTTTTTCCTGATCATCATTGAATATCTCCAGGGCTTCCTGCATCTCAAGGGCTGAAAAAACCGCCTGAAGGGCGTCATCGTGATGTTTGACCGGCGCGCCGAAGAAAGCCATGATGGCATCTCCGATGTATTTATCGATGACCCCGCCATGACTCATGATAATATCAACCATACTCTCAAAATACCGGTTCAGGGCGGCTACCAGTTCATCCGGCATGAAGCCCTCCGAAATCGTCGTAAAACTGCGAATATCGGAAAAGAGTATGGCAACAACCCGGTTGTCGCCGACCAGCATTTTCTCCGGATTCGTGAATATCGTATCGATGACGTCCTTGGGTACATATTTCTGGAAGATATTCCGGACCTTATGCTCGTTTTTCTGGGCAAGCACGGCCTTGAAGGCGAACTCCTTGATCTTGTTGTAGGCCCTTTCCAGCTCCCCGCTCATGATATTGAAGGTATGGGCGAGGGAACCGATTTCATCGTTGTATTCGACGGGTACCCTTTCGGAAAGGTCGTTCGTCTCAATGATATGCCGCATCCCGGTAGCCACCGAACGGAGGGGCCGGGTGAGATAGCCGGCGAAGAGAAAAAGCAGAAGCAGAGAGAGTACAATCGAGCCGGCGAGAACATAGGCGGTATTGAGAATAATCTGGTCTGCCTCCCGGTAAAATGTCTCGTCAGTCTCGGTGACCATTACATACCAGTTGAAAGGATCGAAAAGGAAGGTCTGTCCAACCCTGTTGTCTCCGGATATATTCAGATTTATCCAGCCCTGATTTTTCTGATGGATCTTCCGGTACAGTCTGGCCTTTTCGACAACACTGAGTTCGACCTCACCGGTGGACATCGCAACCCGGGCGTCCTCATCCAGGGCAAGTATGAGTTCCGTGTCACTGCGAACTATGGACCGGGCATAGGAGGCAACGGCATTTTTCCCGACTTCAAGGTAGCGGTCATCATCCTGAAGATTGTTCTGTACCAGGAGATTCCACTGGCTGTAGGCGTAGTTCTCAAGTTCGTCGGCTTTAAACCCGAGAAACTCCATCGCGATCCGGGTCATACCGCTCCTGGCGGAGAAGGATGATACCACCCCGGTAATAATGAGAGAGGTCATGAGAATGGGAACTACAACAAAGACGATTTTGGCACGAATTTTCACTCTTCAGCTCTTTCTATTCGTTTTCTGGGTTCTGCATCTGATTCTATTCAATGATCGGTCTCTTTTTTTAAATGCTTGACCGATAGATGCAGCTTTGCCGGGAATATATAAACTTTTTCAATTTTTGTGTCGAAACTTGAAATGAAACCCGACAGGTTCAAAGCTTGTGGATCTGCTTTTACCGGCCTCGGAAAGAGCCGGTTAAATCCCTCGCTTAGGTGTTTTACACAAGCTTGATACCACGCTAAGGAGCATACATTCGTGAGCAGCACCTTCCCATCAACCGGACCTTCAAAAACTACGGGCCCCCGCAATACACTGCCTGTCGAAATCGAAGGATTTACCGAAGAAGAGCGGCAGGAAATAACCAGCCAGATCGACCAGATCGCCAGAAGCAGCTCCATGGGAAGGGCCAATGTTTTCGAGCAGCTCAAACCGGAAAAGAAGGGAACCGTGTTTCCCCTGGTGGTCAACCTCCTTGCCCTTGTGATTATTGCTGCCGGTGTCTACCTTTCCTACTATTATTTCAACCAGCGTCTTGAGCAGCTCAATGTGGAGGCCAATGCCATACAGAGTGCCGAGGGGCAGATCCTGGAAGAAGTAAAAAGGGATGCGGAACGGAAAATCCAGGAAAAAGAATCGGAGATATCAAAAATCAGGGAAGACCTCGCACTCATTGAAGAACAGAGGCGTTCCCTCCAGGATAACATGCAGCAGCAGATATCAGCGAAGGAACAGGAGCTGCAGAGGGAGCTGGAGACCATTCTTCAGGCCGAAAGGAGCCGTCTGCAGGCTTCAGGTATCAGTCAACAGGAGCTCGATACCCGGCTTGAACAATTCCGTACAGAACAGGAACAGCAATTCCGCAATTCCCTGACTAGATTCCGGGAGCAGAGCATGGAACAGCTTCAGGAAAAGGAAGAGGAGCTGATCGAAGCCAAGGCTACCGCCGAAAAGATCCTTCAGGACGCCAACCGTGAAAAGGAAGAGCTGCTTGCACAATCCCAGGAGAGAGAGGCGGAACTCAGAAGACAGTTTGAGGCTGAAAAGGAGAGACTGGCGCAGGAGTCCAGCGAAAGCCGGACGGAACTCCGGAGACTGGAAGACGCCCGGCAGAATGAACAGCTGTTCAGAGATCAGATCAACGGGCTGTACATCGATATACAATCCGCCATCGATTCAGAGAGCCCTGAACAGGCCCGCGGTAAAATCAACGAACTGCGGACCCTTCTGCAGAGCCCCTCAGTGCGGGATATTCCCAGCCTCGCCAAACGTATCGAGGTCGACTCCTTTATGATAGACCTCCTTGAAACTGAGGCAGCCGGAACCGGAAGCCGGGAGAGGGACGGGTCCCTGCTTGAGGCGGCGAAAAAAATCACGGCTCTGAACTCTACAGTGGATGAAGCCCAACGGCTTCAGTCAGAAGGGAAACTGTATGATGCCCGACGTTATTACAGCCAGGCTATAGAAATGCTTCCGGCTGTCCAAACCGCGGTAAATGAATCCCGTTCCATAGTCCTGGACGAAGAAGCGGCTGAGATCAAGGAACTGATAGCCGAAGCAGATCAGGCAGTTGAAAGGGGTGATACCGATGGAGCAGTCGGATTATACACAAATGCAGCCCTCGAAGCATCAAGGGAGCATAGCAGCCTGAACCGAACGGCAGTCAGCAAGATCCTTCAGCTGAAACAGCAGGAACTTGCCGAGTATTCACAGAGGAGTGCCGCTGTTTCCAGGGAGATCGAAACCCTCAGAGAAGAAATCAGACAAGCCGAAGGTGAACGGGATGCGCTGCAGCGGGAGAGTACTTCAAGTGCAAGCACCCTCAACCGTACCATTGCACAGCAGAACACCACAATCTCCGATTTACAGAACCAGATAAGCGTAAAAGAACAGGAAATCTCAAATCTCAATACCAGGATGAAGGGGCTGGAGGAAGAGAGGGTTCAGCTGGTCGCCCAATACCGGGAGGCCGAGCTGAAAGTACGTAAGCTGAACAACGATCTGGAAGGGGCGGTGGACCAGATCACCGAACTCATCACTCAAAGCGAATCGAACAGTCGATTGAGAAATGCAGTGGACCGATACCAGAACTTCCAGCAGAGAAGTTCAAGCCTCATTGCCTCAGGCCGGACGGAAGATCGGGATACAGCTCGAAGGGAGTTACAAAACTTCCTTTCAAGCCGGGAAGTTCGGGAAATCTTTCCTGAACTTTCAGAACTGTATAATAGTATCCAGGAAAACAGGTAAGTACCTGTATGAAAAAATCCTGGCCGCCGGCAGAAGAACTTGTGCAGCTGCTTCCCCTGTCCCTGCTCGTCTGCAGTGAAAGCCAGAAAATACTTTCCGTCAACAACGAATGCAGCTCAATCTTCGGTCTGAGCGGGGAACAGATCATCGGCAGGAAACTGAAGGCTTTATCTGAGGCTTTCGATTCAGAGGCCTTCCTGGAGTTTCAGAAAAACCCGGATGAAGCTTATTTCGTCTGTGAAATCAGAACTTTCGACGGCGAGCCGCTTCCAGTACGAATCACCCGTTCTTCCTGTCTGCCGGAAGAGGGACAGGATTCCATTTCCCTTTATTGTATCGAAAGCCAGGCCCGGGACGGAAACAGCCCGGAGGAACCGCAATGTGATAAACCGGCAGCACTGGAGCTGAAAAAAACCAGGCTGATGCTTGAGGGTGAAAGAAGGGAGAGACGGAAACTTTCCAGGCTGCTGCGGGACTCCGATTACCGGGATCCCCTGACCGGTCTGCCTAACCGCAGCATGTTCACTGAATATCTTCAGCACGCCTTCAACAAATACAAACATCGGGGAGGATATACCTTCGCGGTTTTATACCTTGATCTCGACCACTTCCGGTCCATCAACGATCTATACGGACATTCGGTAGGAGACTGTCTTCTTCAGGAAACCGCAGAAAGACTGAAAAAATGCCTTCGTGATGTCGATACGGTCGCCCGGCTCGGAGGAGACGAGTTCATTGTTCTCATGGATCAGATCGGTGATCCCTCCCAGACCATAAAGGTTGCCAACCGGATCGTCGAAGCGATGAAAGAACCAATCGCCTGCGGGGAAACCAGTCTGAAAGTCGGCATGAATATCGGCATCGCCCTTGCGGAAAACAGACACGAATCACCCAGGGAAATAATACGGGACGCAGATATCGCTCTGAGCCATGTGAAGCAGGAGGGAAACCGGAAGTATTCCCTTTTTCAGGGAGAGCTTCAGAAAAAAGCGATAAAAAAAATGAAGATAGAAAACGCCCTTCGTCAGGCCGCCTCGGAAAGTGAGTTTCATCTCCATTATCAACCGATCGTCGAGCTGGAGAAAGGCCATCTCAAGGGCTTTGAAGCCCTTCTTCGGTGGGATTCTCCGGAATTCGGACCGGTGAGCCCGGAGGTCTTTATTCCGATTGCCGAGGAAAGTGAAATTATTTTCGACATCGGCCGATGGGTATTATTGAAGGCCTGTACCGACATGAGCACCTGGCTTCCCCATCTGAAGGACCGCAGCAGCAGGCTTACCATAAGCGTGAACATCTCCCCCCGGCAGCTGCAGTCGGCGGAGATCCTTCAGGATATAAAACATGCTCTGGAGAAGAGCGGGCTGGAACCGGAACATCTTGTCATTGAAGTGACCGAAAATGCCGTTTTCACCGATATGGATAAGGCTCTCACCGCCCTGAATGCTATCAAGGATATGGGAGTGAAGCTCCACCTGGATGATTTCGGTGAAGGCTACTCCTCGCTCAACCTGCTGTACCGCTTTCCTTTCGACACCATGAAGATCGACCGCTCCTATATAAACGGCCTGCAGCACGACAATGAAAGCTCCGAGGTTGTCAGAACCATCATACGATTGGGTCATTCGATGAAAAAGCAGGTTATCGCCGAAGGGATTGAGACACTTTCAGAAGCTTCCGCCCTCAAGGATTTCAACTGTGAGCTGGGTCAGGGCTTTTACTTTTCACGGCCCCTGGATGAAAAAAAGGCCCGGTCCTTCGCTCTGGGGGTATAAAAACAGGGGCAGCCGCGAAGCCTGTCAGAGCCTTCAGCGCCCGCCCCCGAGCTTATCAGAACCTTATTCCTACGAATCGAAGAGGATGTATTTCTCAGGATGAAGCAGGGCCTTGGCATATTGAGCCCGGGTGTATATTTCCGGTTTTGCGTTGTTCATGTAACTCAATTTGCCTTTGAAATCCCCGATCTTTCCGTAGTTTTTATCCTCCATCCATTCCTTCAATTCACCTAAAATCTTCGGAATAATGACCATGGAGTGACTGTATAAAGCACTTACCATCTGAGCCGCGTCGGCACCGGCAAGCAGCACTTTAATCAAATTCTCGGTCGAATTGATTCCGTTGCTCGCGCAGACATCTCCTTCAATCTGCCCGTGCAATAACCCCGCAAACCTCAGGCCAAGCCGGTAGTCATTGCTGTTGCTCAGGTTAATCGAATAATCGTTCTCCTCCCGCTGAATATTGATACTCGGCTGAAAGAGACGATTGAACAGCACAAAGCCCTTCACCCCAACCTTGTCAAGCTGCCGGATGAAATAGAGGGGGCTGCTGTAGTATGGGCTCAGTTTCACCGAAACCGGAATTTTTACATTCTGGATGACTTCGGTAACCGCATCGAGCTGTTCCTTTTCAACAGTCCTCGCATCGACATCAAACTCCACCGGCAGACGGTAAAAGTTCAGCTCCAGAGCGTCCACCCCTGTTTCCTCGAATTTTCTGGCATAGTCGATCCAGGTGCTTCGATTAACCGCATTCAGACTCGCAATAACCGGTATCGAACTCTCCTCTTTGGCTTTCCGGGTCCATCTCAGGTGATCTTCCGGACCTGCGTGTTCGAGATTCGGAAAGATGTTTACCATTTCCGCATGAAGATCGTTATTCTTCTGCAGTTCCTGCTGCATCCGGTAACTTTCAAGCTGAATCTGCTCTTCAAACAGTGATTTGATAACCAGGGCGCCAACTCCCGAATCCTCCAGCTTTCGGATACTTTCCATCTGCGAAGTAAGGCTTGATGCTCCCGCGATGATCGGATTCTTCAGCTGCAATCCCATATATTCCGTACTGATATCTGCCATAAAAACTCCTTTCTTTCCCGCAACGGGAGATTTTTACTTCCTTATCATTAAGTATAAAAAAAACCAGCGTTACTTGGCCAACAAATATGCAAAATTATTCCTAAAATATTTTAGCTCCCCCAAAGCTTAGGGGTGGCCATCCAAGGGCATAAAATCAGGCTCCGCCGCCCCTTCTAATGGAACGCAAACTTGGGGAGAGGATACCAGTTCTCCCCGAACGGCGTTTCGGTCCGTCGGGTCC
>Ga0272441_10002438_pt1 | contig 37459 bp, 19 predicted proteins | sample SSMProp6N_FD_193582 | JGI IMG/M metagenome (GOLD analysis project Ga0272441, IMG submission 193582) | Marine sediment archaeal communities from Little Sippewissett salt marsh, Falmouth, MA, United States - SSM-Prop-6N | ecosystem: Environmental > Aquatic > Marine > Wetlands > Sediment ...
GGTCTCGTACGGCCACATGACGATGCCGCCGTCCATGACGCGGACGTCCTCGACGCCGGCGTGCCGGAGGATGAGGGCCGCCTCGTACCCGCGGAGCGAAATCTTGCAGAAGGCGACGACGGGTTTGTCGCGGGGCACCTCGTCCAGGCGGCCGCGGAGCGCCCCGAGCGGGATGAGCGTGGACCCCGGCAGACGGACCTGCTCGTATTCGGCGGGACTCCGCGCGTCGAGGAAAAAGAAATCCTCCCCCTCGTCCAGCATCCGTTTCACCTCCATCGGCGCCACGCCGACCATGTGGCCGTCGAGTTTGTTGCGGGCGACGTTGGCGGCCGTAATGAGGTTGTCCATCGCTGGGGAGAACGGGGGGGCGTACGAGAGGTCGGCATTGGCGAGGGCGTCCACGGTCATGCCGGCCGTGATCGCCATCGCCGCCACGTCGATCCGCTTCGACCCGTCGCCGGGGCCCGTGGCCTGGGCGCCGAGGAGACGGCGGGTGGCGGCGTCGACGACGAGTTTCAGCATCAGGAGTTTGGCCTCCGGCATGAAGTGGGCCTTGTCCGGCGCCGGCGCCAGGGCCGTCGTCACTTCGTACCCCTGGTCGCGGGCGGCGCGCTCCGTCAGGCCCGTCCGGGCGACGCAGTAGTCGAACACCTTGCAGACGGTGCTGCCGATGACGCCCGGGAACGCCTCGTCGCCGCCGCAGACGTTGACGGCCACCACGCGGCCCTGCTTGTTGGCGGTGGAGCCGAGCGGGACATACGTCGGCTTGCCCGTGAGAAGGTCGTGCATCTGGACGCAGTCGCCGGCGGCGTAGATGTCCGGGTCGGAGGTCTGCAGGCGGTCGCTGACGGCGATGCCGCCCGTGGGGCCGATCTCCAGGTCCGCCTCTTTGGCGAGGCCGACGTTCGGGCGGACGCCGATGGCCAGGATGACCATGTCGGCCGGCCACGTCCCGCCGTCGGTCGCGACACGCTGGACGCGCCCCTCGCCCTCGATGGCGGTCACCGTCGTCCCGGTCCGGACCTTGACGCCGTGGCTCTCCAGGTGCCGCTCCACCTGCCGGGCCATCTCCCAGTCCAGCATGTTGAGGACCTGCGGCAGCATCTCGACGATGGTGACCCGGCAGCCGTGCTCGGCCAGGGCCTCGGTGGCCTCGACGCCGATAAGGCCGCCGCCCACGATCGTCACGTCGCGGGCCTTGTGTTCGGCCAAAGCCTCGCGGATGCCCTCGGCGTCGTGCACGCCGTGCAGGCGGAAGACGCCCTCCAGGTCGACGCCGGGGATGGGCGGCACGACGGGATTGGCGCCGGTGGCGAGGACGAGTTTGTCGTACGGGAGCCAGGCGTCCTCGCCGCTCACCCGGTCGCGGACGCGGACCCGTTTGCCCCGGCGGTCGATCTCAACGGCCTCCGTCTGGTTCATGGCCCGGATGTTCTTGACGTTCTGGAAGAAGACCGGGTCGCGGGCCACGCCGATCGGCGTGCACATCAGTTCCTTCTGGTCCTCGACGACGCCGGAGACGTAGTACGGCAGGCCGCAGCCGGCGTAGGAGAGCAGTTTCCCCTTCTCGACGAGCGTCACGTCCGCCTCCGGGCACAGGCGGATGACCTTGGAGGCGACTTTCGGACCGGCGGCCACACCGCCCACGATCACGACACGCAGGGGATCGGACATGAATGCATCTCCTTTTGCCGTTCGCTGCGGTTTCTCGACGCGAGGGAGGTGCAGGACGAACTCCGCTCCGCCCGATTCGGCATCCTGAACGGAAATCCGGCCACCCGATGCCTCGGCGACCGCCTTGACGAAGGCCAAGCCAAGCCCCGTCCCTGGAAGGCTGGAAGCCCTGGCCCGGGGGGTTCGCGTAAATACCTCAAAGATTCTGTCTCGATCTTCTTCGGGAACTCCCATCCCGGAATCGGCCACCGAAACCCGCACGACCTTCCCGGAGGCGGCGGACGCCACGGCCACACGGATCTCCCCGTGCGACGGGGTATAGTCTATCGCGTTACTGAAAAGGGCGTCGAGCATTTCCGCCAGAGTATCGGCCGAGGCAGCCACGTAGGCGGCGTCGACACCGATCGAGGCGGTGAGAGCAATCGCTTGCCGGGACGCGTCGCTTTCCCACCGTTGGATCGCTCTGCGAGCCGCCCGGACCACGTCGGCGGCTTCTGCGCCACCACCGAGTCCTTCCAATCCCCCGCCGATCGCCAGCAGCCGCCGGACGGATACCAGGGCTTGGTTGCATCGTGCATTCGCCTTGGTCAGCAGGTCCCGTTGGCGATCGGTCAGAGGACCGGCAAACTCACCCAGCAGCGTCCGCAGGATAGAATCGACCGTCGTGACAGGTGAGCGGAGTTGGTGTGCGGCCAAGGCCGCGAAGCGCAGGAGTTCGGATCGGTCGCGTTCCGAAAAGGGCGGGGACGCATGCGGCCGACCATCGTCTTCCGGCCGGCGTTCTGATTCTCTGCCGCCCGTGGCCACCGTTTCATCGACCCCCTTCCCGCCGGCCGGCAGACGCTGGCCACCGGAGATCCGCTATTCCAGTCGCTGAACACCGTATCTTGCAGGCGGGGGAGTATCAAGCCCGTTTTGGCCGGCTGTTGGTAACGGGACCAGCTGGCCGAAGCATTGGGCTCCTTGGGCGGAACGCGCCCGCGAGCCGGAGGACCCCACAACCACAGCCGTACGCAAGCGCGGGGCGAGGCCGCGCAACCCACGCCCCCACCTGCAGCACCAGCGTCGCACCGAGGGCAACCCGCCGACAAAACGAAACTGCCGCGGCGCTATAGATTACGCCGCGGCAGCCATTCACATGGTGGGCCCCCAGGGACTCGAACCCCGGACCCGCTGATGAAGAGTGCGATGCAGAGCGTTGCATGACAAGGGCTTACGTTCCGCCCGTCGCACCTTTGGCGAGCAGGTTGCTAACGTCTTGCGCCGCTTCGGGTTATGCCCCGCGTAGGGGCGTTGTCCCGGCAAATCCTCCCTCAGGCCCGTCGAAGAGGGGCGTGCAGCAGGCTTGACCCATCAAGCCGAACGCTTTGCCGCAAAATCCTCGACCTCCGGGTTGTGAGCCCGACGAGCAGAGTCTTCGTAACCTCAAACCATTCCACCACTTACGACTTAAGACCACCTCACGCAGGGCCTTACGGTGATCACGATACCGACCATGGTGACCCTGTTGCGCACCAGATTCGCGACGTTTTCGCTACAACGCTCGCATTGACAAGAGAGAACCTTGGGCCGTGCGGTTGTCGCCTCGTCTGGTGAACGATCCGCACAGAACGCCCCCGTGACCAACTGAAGCGTAGCGCTATAGGGATGGCCGGTCGTGTCTGCCATTGGCGCGGACGTTCACGCCGTGGGAGCTAAACGCTCAGCTGGGTCAACTGCCTCTGGTCACATACAGCCGGTGAAGATTCGACTGAACCCGCTTCGGAGAAATGCGCCGCTCGTACCCTTCGCGGCATCGTGCCAACCCAGAGGTCACACTTGCGGACAAGGCGTGCCACCACGCCTCTCGCCGCACGGCGGGGACCCGCTGGCGGGCCTATCTGCGGCCGCGGGGCGTTTTGCCGGGAACCCAGACCGCGTGGCGGGTTCATGCTCCTGTGGCCGGGAGTCGGGGCCCACAGGACGGCTGGGAGCACGCACGGGCCGAGAAAGTCACCGGATGGGACCGCACGGCCGGGGAGTTCCTGCGATGACGGTGCGACTGACTGCGACACTCCTTGTACTGTCCCTCTGCACCGCGGCCGCCGCGGGCGCCGAAACGGTTCGCATCGGCGGCGTGGACGTACCGGCGGACTGTGCGTTGGCGCGTGGCGAACACCCGCGGCTCCTGTTCACACAGGCCGACCTGCCCCGGTTGCGCGCGCGGCTCCAGCAGCCGCGCCTCGCCAGGGAACTGGCCTGGGCCCGGCAACTCGCCGACCAGGGGAAGGCGTCGGCCGTCCTCCTGGGTATCCTGTATCACCTGACCGGCGAGGGGGCTTACCTGGAGCAGGCGAAGGCGCGACTGCGGCCGGGTTGGGCGCAGACGTACGCGCTGGCGGCGGACCTCGTCATGGCCGGCATGACGCCCGCCGAACAGCGGGCCGAAGCCGACCGCCTCGTCGAGCAGGTCCAGGCCAACCGGTGGCGACCGCACGTCGTCCTCGCCCTCGCCGCGTGGGGCCACGGACACGACACGTACCTGGACCAAGTTCTGTCGAAGAGTTACCGCGACGACCTGGTGCGCGGCATCGCGTACAACAACACGTGGTCGCAGGGGCGCGGCGGCAGTTCGATGTCGCACGGCTACAACGGCGAGCACTTCTACACCGAGTGGTTCACGATGGCGGTCGCCTGGTCGAACGCAACGGGCCAGGACTGGGTGTCGCGGTGCGACTTCGCGGCGCACGCGCCGGAATGGTACCTGTTCCATTACCGCCCGTGGACCGCGCAGCCGGAGTGCGTGCACGTGGGCGTCACGGCCATGTGCCGCCACTGGATGGCCGTGACGCCGGCGATGTTCGAGGGTGACAACCTCGCTGTCCTGGCCGCCACGCGCTTCCGCGACGGCGTCGGCCAGTGGTGGGTCGACAACGTGATCTCGAAGATTTCGATGGGTTGGGGGACGAGCGCGCTGGGCCACGGCGGCGCGTGGGGCAAACTCCTCTGGTACGACCCCGCGCTGCCTGCCGTCGAACCGGCGTCGTTGCCACCGGCGCGGCTCTTTCCCGAGAACGGTCACGCGGTGATGCGGTCGGACTGGTCGCCCGGGGCGACATACGCGCTGCTGCGGTGCGGCCGGTTCGGCGAGATCGACGGTGCCTGGGGCCGCAACAACGCCGACAACCTGCACTTCTTCATCGGGAAGCGGGGCGTTCTGGCGGCCGACACGGGGGCGGTCCATTCGCTCAACAACGCCGCCCTAGGCTTCGCCGGGGCGCGGAACCAGGGCGAGGGCCGCCCGCACATGACCGAGTACGCCCGCCAGACGGTGGCGCACAATTCGATCACCATCGGGCGCGAGCCCGTCGTCCACGTGGACTGGCGCGGCCGGCCGACGCACAACGTGGTCCGCCGCGGGGGCCAGTCGCCCGTCCAGGCCAAGGCATGGTGGAAACGCTGGGGCCTGCCGGAGCCGAAGCCGGGCGACCGCCCCTTCCGCGAGGGCCGCATCGTCGCCTACGAAACCTCACCCCTGTTCGACTACGCCGCCGGCGACGCCACGCACTCGTATCCGCCGACGCGTGTCCGGGCCATCACGCGGCAGTTCGTCTACCTGCGGCCGGACGCCTTCGTCGTCTTCGACCGGGTCGAGAACACCGAGCCGGGGCTGGAGACGATTTGGAACCTCCACTCGCTCTACGAGCCGGCCTGGAACGGCCGGCGGGAGCCCGACACCTCGCTCCCCGCCGACAAGCGGTTCATCCTGAGCGACGACGGGCAAACGCCCATGCCGAACCCGAAGCCCGGCGGCCGCTTTGTCCACACCGGCGGCGACACGTTCACGATTGACGATGCGTTGGAGGGGATGCGGGGTCGCCTGTTCGTCAAGGTCCTCCTGCCCGCCGAGCATGCCCGCCTCGTCCGTACCATCGGCGGCGCGTGGCATGAGTTCGAGGTCGACGGCATCAACTACGGCCCCACGGAGGCGACGTACGCCAAACACAAAGGTCGGCGCAGCGCCCACAACCGCGAGAACACCATCGGCGTGGAGGGATGGCGGATCGAGGTCGAGCCCGCCGACCGGCCCGCCGCCGCCCAATTCCTTACGGTCCTCGTCGCCGCCGACCAGACGGTGCCGCAGATGCCGTCCGCCGAACGCATTGAGCGGGACGGCCGGGTGGGCGCACGCCTCGTCATGGCCGGGCGAACCCACGAAGTGACCTTCGCGACATCCGGCCCCGTCGCCGGTCACATCCGCATCAGCGAGGGCGGCCGGACCCTCCTCGACCGGCCGCTCGCCGCCGGCCTCGAGGACGATTATGCCAAATGGTCCGCCGACCCGCGGTACGAGGCGTGGACCACGCGGGCGGAGTACCGCAACTTCATCGGCACCGCGGGCCCGGCCGGGCGGTAACGGAGAGAACGGTCACGGCGTCGCCGGGCACGTAAAGCCGCGAGAATCACCCAGCCGCCCGGCCGGAGGCGGAACGCGGCGTGAGGAACGCGATTCACCGGATTGGCGCCTCCCGCGTCTCGGCGTACGTGAGCCGGCAACGCACTATCCGGTGGGTGAACATGTCGGAGATGAACAGGCAGCTTCCGCAGACGGCAATGCCAGCGGGCCGGGCCAGCGGCACCTCGGGGGCCATGACGACGCGGGTGCCCGGAACAAAGGCGTCGCCCCCACCGCCCTTGCAGTCCTCGTTGCCATAGGCACCGACGCGAAGGATGAGATTCCCCGCCTTGTCGACGGCCTTGACGTGGTAGAGGAACGTGTCCGGAACCCAAAGCCGCTGGTCGGGGTCGAGGCATATCTGGGCGCCCGGGCACTCGTCGCCGCAGTTCCAGGGCGAGACGCCGGAGACGCCGGCGTGGTCCCAGAGTTGCGGCTCGCCGCCGGCGCCGTCCAGGGCTCCCCCTTGCGGCCGGAACTTCACGAGGCGCGAGAGCAGGCTGAAGCGCTTGTTCCACTGCGTCCCGGGGTCCAGGGCCGCCTGCTCCGGTGTCAGGTAGCCCATGGGCCAAGCCTTCCTCCCGCCGGTAACCCGTCCCTTGGCGGTGGCGGCCATCTGGGCGCCGTGCCACATCGTGCCGTCGATGACGTAGATGTTCCCGTCTCGGTCCACGGTCACGTCGTTGATGCCGACACTCTTGACGAGGCCACGGTCCATGAGCGTGCCGTCGGGGCCATAGCGGTCGACGCGCGTCTGCCAGACTTTCTCGCCCCGTCCGGTCAGGTCGCCGAAGGCGCAGGCCTTGACGACGTCGCGCGTGACCTTCCACTTGTCCGTGGCGACGACGACATACACGTCTCCGCTCCCAACGACGCAGAGGCCTTTAATCTGGAGATCATCCTCAACGGTGATGGCGTCGCGGCCCGCGAAGCCGAGCCGCTCGCCCTTGGGCGAAAACTTCAGGACCCGGGCCGGCTCGTCTCTGGCTTGCGCGGCCACGTACCAGTTGTCGTCCGGCCCGACGCAGGCATAGCCGTGAGAGGGGCTGCGGCCCGATGGAAGGTTGAAAACCTCGAACGTGCTGCCGTCGATATCGCTCAGGACGAACGGCTTCCCCGCCCCGTGGTTGCGGACGTAGAGGCGGCTTTTGGAGTCGGCCCACAGGAAATGGGGGAAGCACAAGGCCCGGTCGTTCTCTCCCGCGGCCGCGAGCGGCTCAGGCACAGACTCGTCCGGGGCCGGGAAGCGGCTGGCGTCCTCCGTCCCCACGTACCGGCCTTCCGTCGTGTACACCTTGACCCGGGCCTCGCCATCGACCGCTGCGGAGGCGTTCAGTTTCCCGTCGAGCACGAGGAGACGGCCGTCCGCGTCGAGCGCCACGTCGGCCGGCCCTAAGAAGTGGCTCTCGTCGTCGAGGACAGGCTCCTCCTTCCAGCCCGGAGCCCGTTGCCATTTGACCTGGTAGTTCAGGTTAGGCTTGCCGATGGTGCACCTCGGCGCCGGGAGCGCCTCCGTGCCCGAGAAGCGGAAGGACGCGATCGGGCTCATGTCCGCCAGCCGGAAGTGCCCGACCACGTGGTGCAGCCCGTCGGCCAGGTACACGTCGCCGTCGGTCCCAAGGGCGAACTTCCAGAGCGCCTTGTTGAACGTGTTCTCCTTGCGCGGCTGCCACGGCGGATACCAGCCCCAGACGGCGGGCAGACCGTCCCGCCCGAACATCCAGGCCCACAGATAATCGGAACAGTAGCGATGGATCCCCAGCACCCGCCCTTCCGGGCCCACGAGCACGGGGAAGGCTGTGCCGAAATGGTACGCCGCATTGTGGTTGATGCAAACAGGGACGCGGCGCCCCTCCCAGTCCTCCGATCCCACCCACGGGTCCGACAGGAGCCGCTTAAGCATTGGCTTCGGCTTGCTGACACTGTACGGCCAGAGTTGCCGCACGAACCGGCCTTGGTCATCAAACACGCGCGTGGTCGTCAAGTGCACGCCGCAGTGCTGCGTGACGAGGTACTCGCTGCCGGAGCCCTTCAGGATCTGGAGGCCGTCCTTTCTCCAGGTGTCGTAACCGTCGGGCTCCCAGAGGATGAAGCGGTCAAACGTCGCCTTAAGGCCGACGCCCACGGTGACCCGGCAGCCCTCGGCCGGGACAGGCCTGCCGGCATCGTCGGTCCCATCCCAGTCGACGGTCTGCGAAAGTGTGCCGGCTTCCAGCGGTTCGGCCGCCTTCTCCAGGCCGATCATTCCGCAGGCCAGGTGCCGAACCACGTCCCCCTTCGCGTCGCGCACCCGCACCGTCACGTCGCAGGGTCTTTCGACCTCGAATGATACGCGCCAGGCAGTGCCGGTTGTCGTTACCGTCGGGCCGGAGAGGATCCTGGGCGCATCGTCGCCGGCGGCCGCGGCGGGTGCCCGCACGGCCCACACAAGCAGCGAACTGGCTAGAACGATCGTTGCCCACCTGCTCATTTTTGGGTCACGTCCTTCCCCAGGGGTGAACGGCACGCTTCGGGTCGGCGCCGCCGGATCGGGGCCCGTTGGCCGAGGCGTGTCAAAGATCGTCTTTGTTTCCTTTACCCAGGTGTCGCAATCGGTCCTGCCGACGAATCAGGAGCCGGCGCCACGGGTGGTCGTTCTCAATCCCAGCGGTGGATCCAGCCGCGCGGGGCAACCGTGCGCTCCACCCCGTCGAGCCGGACGGTCACGGCGCAGTCGTTGAAGTTCTCAATGACCCAGGCGCCGCCGGTGAAGAGGTAGAGGGCGACCTTGTTCGGCGCCTCGAGCGTCCGGCCGAACGGCTCAAGGAGCGGGGAACGAAGGGCATCGACTTCCGGCTGCCCGAGGTCGAGCAGCCCCTTGACGTTGCCTTTCACCGCGAGGATACGAACGTTGGGCCGCTCCAGATCGACCGTGCTGCCGAGGCGGTTAGCGAGACCGTCGGTGACGAGCGCGGGCTTGCCGGCGTCGATGAAGGCCGCAAGTTTCTTCGCCAGCGCCGGGTCCTTCAAGGCATGGACGGGGAAGAAACCGGCTTTGGCCTCGGCGGGAAACGTGTGGCAGGGCACGAGCGGGAGGCCCATCATCCCGACGAAGTCGTACACCCGCGGTTCCTTCTCCGGGTGGCTGTTGGGCGGTTTGTACGCCGCGATGCCGACGGGTGTGCGCTTCCGGAGGTGGTCGGCGACGTCGAGCAGTTCGGGGATGTACCGTCGGAGAACCTCTACGTTCCGAGGGCCGGTTCCCTTCTGCAGAGAGCCGTAGCAAAAGAGGAGAGAGACGCGTGCGCCGCCGAGGATGGTCTGGCGTGCCTGCTCGACGTACGTGTGCTCGGTGGTGCCGTAGGGGTCGAACCACCCGCCGCCGCACTTCTCGCCACCGATGCCCCCCAGCCATCGCATGATGAAGCACGCCTCGTACTGCGGCGTGCCGCCCCAACGTTTGTCGGTGTAGTCGCGGGTCTCGGTGCCGACCCAGATGCGGTCGAAGTCGGCGGTTTCGCGCACGACCTCGTAGCCGCGCTCGTGGAACCGGTCGTACCACTGCGGGTACTTGATGATGATCGTGACGTCGGGGTTGACGCGTCTGGCCACCTCCAGGACGTAACGGCGCGACAGTTGCACCATCAACTCGCACCGGTAGTCTTCCCAGGTGTCGCCGGCCACGGGGTACGTCCTGTCGCCGATGGTGACGGTCCTGGCGCGGCGGGCGGCATCGCACGCAGGGCAGGCGCAGTCGGTAAACCAGAAGTCGTCGATCATGATCTCGTCGAAGAGCCCGGCGGTGAACTCGAAGATCGCCTTTAGGCGGGCCTGCGTCGCCGGGTCGGTGTAGCAGGAGATGAGGTTCCAGCCGGTCGAGCGCTTGCCCACGTTCGTCGTGGTAACGCAGCCGGCCACGTCGAGCCCCGCCTCGCGGAACCGGTCGCGGGCATGGACGAGCGTCTTGCGATCGGCCTGGTAGCGGCTGCGGAACGTCTCGATGAAGACGCGGGTCACGGCGGTCCGTTTGCACCAGTCAATCGCCTCGTCGATGCCCTTGTCGGTGGAAAGGAAATCGCGGACGTTTTGCGCCGTGAAGAGCGTGGCGTAGCAGTGGACGTTCCGCTTCTCGTTCGCCAGTTGCCACAGGTCCTCGCCCCGCGCGGCTGTGGCAAGCAACACCAGAGCAAGTGCGCCGACGAGCGCACGTCGAATCGGTCGCAGGATTGAGCTCACGGTCGGCTCTCCTTCGTGACGGCGTCGGCTCCCCACGGATCGATGCGGCGCAGGGCCTTGCCTTCCAAGGCGCGATAGCAGTCCGGCAGGTCGAAGTGCCGGAGCACCCCGGGCACCAGGCACGAGAGCGGCCACGCGTAGGTCTCGGATTCGGCGATGTCCGCGTACGAGGTCAGCGCGTTCTTCAGCGTCACCTGCGTGACCGCGGGCGAAAGGATCGCCGCAAACGTGGCCGGAAGGGCGCCCCATCCTTTGGCGACGACGTGGACCTCCTGGTGCCCCAGGCTCCTCAACCAGTCGAGCACCCGCAGCACGTCGTGGGTCTTCTGTCCAACGTACGGATAGTCCAGCATGATCCCGTGGATGGCGTAGAAGTAGTCGCTGCCGTACGGGTTCAGGAACATGTTCATGCCGCACGTGTTCGGGCGGGACTCGCCGACGCCGCGAACGTCGCAGGTGTAAAACGCGGCATTCGGTTCGGCCTCGAGCACGTCGGCGATGAGCGGCTCGTCGCGCAGTTCGGCGTCACTGGAATGGTGGGCGACGTACAGCACCGCCCGGGGAGTCCCCCGGGGCGGGCGGCCGAGCAGCCGCTCCTCGCCCAACCGGTAGACGAGGGCGTGGATACCCGGTTCCGTCTCCACGGCGTAGGTCGTCGCATGGCGTTTGGGATACTTGCGGCCCCAGGTCGGACGGAGAATGCGGTAGGCGGGGACGCCCTCGCGCTCGGGCAGGCGCAGGGCATCGGCGACGGCCGTCTTCAGGTCCTCGCCGTCAAGGGGGGCGCGCTCGCGGGTCAGTGCCTTGGACGTCGCCCGGGTGAAGGAGAACACCGTCCGCGAGCCCAGTTCCGCCACCCGGCCGTTCGGCGCGCACCAGAGCGTCTCATCCTTCTCGACGACGATGTCGTCTTCCGGGCTGGAACCGGACACGCCGGCGGCGCGGTTGAACCAATCGTACATGGCTTCGCGTGCACGGCGGTCGTAGCCGTGCGGGCCGGAGCCGACGTACAGCCGCACGTTCTCGGGCGCCTCCAGGAGGGTGTACAGCCGCCGCAGCCGCCGCAGAGCCTCCTCCGTGCCGCGCACGTCGAAGAAGTCGTGTTCCTCGGCAAGGACGACGATCGGCTTCGGCGCCATGGCCGCCAGGAAATCCGAATGGTCCAGCGACAGGGCCAAGGCGCGGGGCGGGCACTGCTCGGTGTCGGCAGGGAGTTCGTTCTCGAGATTCCGCAGGAAGGTCGTAACGAAGCAACTGGGAGCCGCCATGGTCCATCGCGGCTCCACGCCGCAAAGCCACGTCGTCATCGTGCCGCCGCCGGAGCAACCGGTGATGCCGACACGCTTCGGATCGACCTCGTTGCGGCTGAGCAGATAATCGAGCGCCCGGATGCCGTCCCATGCCCGCCAGGCGCCGAAGAATTCACCCACGAGGAACTGCTGGTTGCCGGCGTAGAGGTGTTCCTGCACGCCGACGCGCGGGCGTACCTTGGGATCCAGGTGCCCGTATTGCAGGCGCTCGCCCTGGCCGATGGGATCATAGATCAGCGTCACGTACCCCAGCCGGGCCAGTCCCTGCGCGAAGGACTGGTACACGTCCCGCGCCTTGGCGTTCGACGAATGGCCACACGCCCCCACCACCCCCGGCCGCGGAAACGGCCGGCCCTTCGGCACGTAGAGGTTGGCGGTGACGAGGAACCCCGGCCGGCTCTCGAACAGGACCTTCTCAATACGGTACGCGTCGTGCTCCACTACGCCGGTCACGCGCGGCCGCAGGGGCGTCCGCTCCGGCCAAGGACCGAAACATCGCCCGATCTTCTCGCGCACCTCCCGGACGTAGGCCTCGGCGTCAGCCCGGGTGCGGAGGGCGTTCAGTACCTTCAGGCCCGGCCGCCGGGCCTCGCGGACCCGCGCCACGCAGTACTCCTGCATCATCCGCGGGAAGCGGTTCAGGGGGCCGCCTGCAACAACGGCCGGTTTGCGCGCTTGGGCCGCCTGCGCCCCATAGCCCGCAAACAAGGTCAGGATGGCGAAACAGGCTGTACGCAGAAGGGCCCTCCGCCCGAATGCAACGCCGGCGTGCCTACGGGGTCGACACATCTGGTGCATCGCAGACTCCTCCCGCCAGCCATCGAGCACGGATGGTGCCTTAGCAAAACCGAGGAACCGTTCCCAATGGAGCAACTCGTCCCGCAATTTGCCGTTGAGCGACGTCGCGTACCTGTCTTACCAAGACCTCGCCTTCGGGGTATAAAGCATACCCGCCGAGTTCTGTTCGAGCCAGCGGCGAATCGCCCTAACCACGGACCCCGGGGCATCGGCGCCAGCCGCCGGCGTACGGCACCTCGTCTGGGAGCGGTCGGTCACGGCTGCTCTCGCATGGCTCTTGCCAAGGCGCGGAAGCACCGGGCAGCCTCGGAGGCAGCGTCCTTGGTCGGCGCCGCACCTGCCGCCTGCGCTTTGTAGGCCCGAAGGAACGGGGCGAAACCGCACCATGTCGTCTGGACCATCCCCTGGGCTCGCATAGCGACGGCCTTGTCGGGGCCGGCGCGAAGTGCCCGGATGTGACCGAGTTGGGCCAACGCGACGCCCGACTTCCTCCACGGGCAGGCCACGACCTCGAAGCCCTTCTCGGCGAAGAAGCGCGGTGTTTCAGGGGCCTTGCCGTAGTGCCAGTCGCAGATGACGATGTCTTTCGGGACCTGGTCGACGGCGAGGTGCGTGCCGTTGGTGCTCGCTTCCCACTTCCCGATGCCGGTGGCTTTGCCATCGAGGAACCGGTCGCCCCACATCCACATCCGGCAACCGCGTGCCTTGAGGTGCGCGTGGAGCGTCTTGACTTCTCCAGCGAACAGCGTGGCCGGGTCCTTCCCCTTGCACCGCGGGCAGTCGGGATCGGCCAGGATGAACACTTCGTCCATGCCCACGTGGAACGCCTTGGCGTCGCACGCGGCAATGAGTTCGTCGATCAGGTCGAACAGCACCTTGTGGACCTCCGGGTGCAGCGGGCAGTAACTGCGGCAGTAGATGCCCTTGTTCTCAGGGAACTTGCCAGGTGTCTCATCGAACTCCGGATGGGCCTGGAGGAGACGCCCGTTGCGCTTGGCCCACGACTGGTGTCCAAGACAGTTGATCTGCGGGATGAGCGTGATCCCCTGCTCGCGGCACGCCTCGGCGATCCGGCGGACCTCGTCCCTGCCCAGGGCCGACCGGTCGGCCATCTCCGGCCGCGATTGGAACTGATAGTTGTAGTTGAACTCCATGATGAGCGAGTTCACGCCCTCAGCCGGAAGCGACTGCCGGATGAACTCCAGCGCCGCCGCAAGGTCTTTCCTGGCGGGCGCGAAGGTGTGGAGCCCGCGGATGGGGAGTGTCGTTATGCCGGCCTCCCCAGGAGCGTCCGCGCCGGCGCCGAGCAGCGCGCCCGGCCACGCCACGCAAGCCGTCAGGACACCCAAGGCCAGCGCGAGAATGGGACTGCGGGTTCGGTCCATAACACGGCCTCCTATGTTGGTCCGCGGCGACCCGGGGCATCGGGCCGAGCACGTCCTTCACTTGACGGATGAGCGCACCTCGTCGTACTGGCCCGTGGCCACGTCGATCTTCCAGTCCTTCTGCCACCGTAGCAACGGCTCCCCGTTCTCCCAGACCAGCGGCAGGAAGATGTTACGGCCGACGCCCCGGCGCGTCCACTGGCTGTACCGGTCGCCGACGTAAAGGTACGTGGTCGTCTCGCGGCCCGTCACCGGGATGACGAAATCATGCTGCGTGTTGAACGAGTCCCGCGACGGGGGATCCGCAGGAAGGACCTTCAGTTCGGACCACGGGCCGGCAAGCGACGTGGCCGTCGCGTACTTCGTCTGCGTCGACTTCCAGCCCTCCAGCCCGGACGAGAACCAGTAATACACGCCGCCGACCTTGACGATGTGCGACGCCTCCCGCGACGACTGGTGCCTCGGCACGACCGCACGGTTGCCGTTGACGTTGTCGAACCCCTCGAAGACCTTGCGCTCGATGTTCAGGAAATCGGGCGTCAGACGGAAGACCGCCAAACTCTGGTTCAGGTACTTTGTGCCCCCGATGTCCTTGTCCATCGTGCACACAAGGTACCCGTCGTCCCCTTCCTGGTACACGGACTGGTCGCCGGTGGACCGGTTGCCTTCCGGGTAGTGATACCCCGCGAACTCGTACCGGCCGTCGATGGCATCGCACCGCGCAAAGCCCACCTTGTGCCTCTTCCACTGCCGGCCATCGGCCTCGAAGACGACCACGTACGTGCCGGTCTTGCGATGGTGCAGGAGCGCCGGGCGCCCCGCCCAGCCGAGGGCCGCGAACGGCCCTTCCCGCCGCACGATGTCGTTCTCAAACACCCAGTCAGTCAGGTTCGTCGAGGAATAGAGTTTGATGTTCCAGGTCCGCCGCGGCGCCGTCTCGTAGCCGACCCAATAGAAGGTGCCGTCCTGGCGTATCATGTGGCCGCCGTTGCACCAGATCTCCCGGCCGCTCGTGTCGTGCCAGACGGTGTCGTTCTCGATGACACCCTCGGCCCCCATGAGCGGGCCGGCAAGCAGCGCGCCCAGGAGAAACGCCGTGCGTGCAGCGCCGCCCGTGCATCGTGTGCCCCGCACCATGGCGGTGTCCTCCCGCAATCAGGTCGCCGGCGGCGACGCCGGCTGGTCCTCCGGTCGAGACTCCGCCCTCCATCCGGACCGGCCGGCAAACCGTCACCCGATTTTCTCATATTGCCCGGCACGAAAACCGGGGAGGGCTCAGCGGTTCCGGCCGGAGTCGGAGGCCTGTCCGGATGAACGCCTTGCGCCACCAGTATCGACCTTCTCCACGTTGAAGCCCTCCCTGACCCAGTTCACCACAGCCTGTCCGGTGAACCGCGCATCCCAGGGGTAGTCGCCGGTCCACGACGGCTTGCCTTTGGCGGGGATCGGATCCGTGCCGCCCTTGCGCATATTCGTGGCGACGGCCATGAAGGTCTTGAGGCCCATCGGATCGTACGGTTCCCCGGCATCGACACGCTTCGCCACCTCCTTGGGGTCCAGCCGCGGGGCGTCCGACCAGTCGAGCACCACGAGGTGGAGCACGTCCGTCACGTACCGCTTGAGCGTGCGGTCGGGGTCGGGCCACCCCCCGGCCTTGGCGGCGTCGGCATACGGACGGACCGTGTTCCCCTCGCCCATCCAGTCGGCGGCGGGAAGATCCTGGTCGGTGTAGAACCGGTTGTGGTGAACGGTGAGTTGGGAGGCGGAGGTGAGGGTGTCGGTGCCGCACTGCACGCGCGCGGGCTCGTCCACGACGAAGACGTTGTTCGTAACCCGGTGGCCGGTCACGCCGGTCCAGTCCCCTCCGAGCGATAGGCCGCTCCTCGTGCGATAGACGATGTTGCCACAGTACGTGTTCTTCTTCTGGGCGTAGGTCTTGCCGTCCTGGTACGTCATGTGTCTGGCGTCGAATCCCAATCCGGACCCGTGCCGGTGCTCGGCGAAGCCGAGATCATCGGTCAGCATGGCGCCGCTGATGATATTGCCCTCGGCGACGGCGCCGAACGTAACGCCGCCCATTTTGTAACCGTGGCCCGGCTGCGCCCGGTTGTCCGAGGCGCCCCCGGTGTCGGGATCCCGGGGGCTGGGGTACTTGAAAACGAACTGGACGTTGTTTCGGACCACGGCCGACCGGCCTTTCTGCCCCTCGTCGGCCAACCAGGTGTTTTCCGGCTTGTTGCTGCTGGTGGCACTGTCAGCCCGTCCACGTGAACAGGAGCAACACAATGGCGCTTCTCAGCGGAATGTACATGGCGCCTCCTTGGGCCGGCTCTCACCGGCTCCACGGGCCGGTCTTATCGTTTGTGTTATCTCAGGCGGATCGCCAACGCAACTCCTGAGCAGCATGTGGATCGCGCCCGCTCAGAGAGGTCTATTGATCCTCCTGGATAGTGCCGGCGCCGATCAGAACTACGTCGTTCTGCCGCTGTTTGGGGGTCACTTCCAGGTATATCATCCTGCCTGATCGGACTTTGCCTTCCACGATGGTTTGGCCGGGAGCGTGCAGCTTGAAATCCACGTCCCACTGCCTTGGCCATGCCGGCAGGAGGCGGATCCTCCCCGGTTTTCCACTTCGACGCCCCTCTAACGAAGCATGGGTCTGCATCAACATTTCCTGCATGCCGATCATGCCGCTGCCGCCCCAGTTGTGGTCCGGCGCCCAATCGATGGTGTGAGGCCAAAAAGCGGGAAAGCGATACGGCCCGTCGCTCATCTTCGTAAGATTCAGCTTTTGCGCAAGCGCGGCGTCGCCTAGCCTCGGTGCGTGGATATTGGCTTGCTGCCAGGCCCGCGCGGCCAAACGGTCTCTTCCGGTGGCCAGGGAGGTCCGTTTCATCAAGTCCAGACCGGGCAGGCCCAGACCGTAAAGCTCGTAAGGATAGAGCGGAAACATCTCGGGACAGTGCCAACTGCGGTGACCGTGATTCTCCGACGGCTTAAAGTAGCTGCCGCCCAACTTCTCGCTGTTGCCGGTCGGCATCTGCGGCAGGCGATCGAATATGGTCTGCCAACGCCTCTTTTTCTCCGCGGAGGTGTACTTCTCCGACAAGTTCATCAGTCCCGTCAACACACACCGGAGACCGGCAATCACGCTGGTGGGGTTTCGGGCATCCCAATGTGCTTCGAGTGTATTGGCCGGATAGATCGCCAACCGGCCTTCATCATCCAGCTCCTTCCCCGTTAGCTGCTTGCAGCGGTAGCGGTAGTGTTCATCATAAAAAACAACCGACTGCTCGATGAACGGCAAGTATCGAGCAATATCCTTCCCCGAGAACCGGTGGTATTGCAGGATGAGCCAGGACCAATCCAACTGCTCCTCGTAGACTTTTCCGCCTGCATGGTTGACCTGGATGCCAATCTCGAAATCCATAGGCCGGCCGCGACCTCCACCCTCGAAAAATCCGTACTGGCAGGCGCCGGGCAATGCCGTAATGGCCGACTGCTCCTCGAAGCAACAGCCACCGTGCTTCCAATAGTGCCGCACGCGCGCCGTGGCGTTGGGAAGTCCATTCACATAGTAACTGAACCCCGGCAGCAACAGATCGAAGTCGCCGGTCTTCAGCAGGGGGCGGTAGACCAACCGCTGATTCTGGGCAGTGAATGCAGCTCCCCATTGACGATGGTCCGGAGTGTAGCCGGGCCCCTTCTTTCCATTGACACAGAGCGGGTCGAAGGTGAACAGGCCGCCGTTGAACAAGGTCGGCTCGCGGCCGCTTACGTTGCTGGCCAGCATGTAGCGGAAGAGCTGGTAATTCCGGCCCAGTCGCCAAGGGGCGTCCCTCTCCCCCCGGTGGGAGTTAATAACCAGATGGCTTCTATTCCAGAAATCCGACCACCACTTCACGTTCTTATTCCATGAGTCCTGATCTTCTTCCGGCGATAGCTCTATCAACTCTTGCAGCGCGGCGTCCCAGGCTTCTTGTTTCTCAACCTGGTCGGCATGTAGACAAACGCGGACACGGTGGGATTGCGCGGGGGTTTTGCTGGCATACTTCCAGCCACGAAACGGGCATTCGGCGTACTTGCCGGTGGTCTCGCCCGTCAGAGCGACGTTGTCACCGACTAGCGCGCCGCCCCATACGAGATTCTCGAGGGGATTGACCATCTTATGGCGGACCGGTTCCAGTTCTTGCTGTTTGACCTGGAAGTTGAAGCAATCCTTTCCGTTGTCCACCCGGTGATGGAAACGGACGAGCTTTGCGCCGGCGCGGATTTCGTCCTTGTAGAGAAAGACCTTTCCCGGGTAGGCGTCGTAGTTAATCATGCACATGGCGCGTCGGCAATGCTTGTTCCCGGCGCCGGACAGTTCGATCGTCTTAACGCGCCACGATTCGTACGTCGCCTCGACAGTGACGGGGTTGTCCGACTGGATGTCCACGTGGACAATCGGCCGAGAGACTTCGACCCAGACTCTTATCGCGAGCGGAGTACCATCGGCAAATCGTCCGTTGACGGATATGTATCCTTCACGGAGTTTCAGTTCCTGCCGGAACTTGCCGTTTTCGAAAGGGTTGGGCGTAATCTTCACCCTGACCCGTCCGGGCTTGAGCAATGCGCCATTCTCGTCCCGATAGCCTGCCCGCCCCATGTAGAACAGAAGCTCGCCGTTTTCGACCCAGACGTTGAGACCGATATCTCCGCCGCCAACGGGCATCGACTCGCCGGAGTTCTTGCTCTGGCTGGCCCAAACGACATTGTATTGGTCGATCTCATCGGCTGTATCTGCGGCGTGACAAAGTGAACCAATGCCGAAAACGCTACTCGTGGCCAACCATGTCAGGAGATAAACATACTTCATGGGTAGCCCTCGCTGCCAGATGCTACTCGGAAAAGTCCAGCAACTGCGTCGCCGGGCCGACGGTGACGGCAATTCTATCGCTGCCGAATTCTCCACGGAGATAGGGGCTGTGGTAGGTCCAGGACGGGCGCAGGTTGACGGGCTTTCCGTCAACCCGGGGTAATAGGAAACGGTTGTGGCCATCACCATCATAGAGAAAGACCTCAATGCGGGCTCCGGAAACCCCGAAGCGGTACTCCACCTTGTCTTTGCTGACGCTCAGGGAGTTGGCGAGCACCTCTGCACGGAATTGCTCGAACGATTTGTGGGCGGTGATGTCGCCGGCATGAAGAAGAACGCGTGATTTGTCCGTGGCCCTTTCGAAGCCAGTGGGTCTTGCCTCCTCGCGCGCCTCATCCCAATCGTGCCCGCCGTCCAAGAACTTCACGCCCACAAAGGCCTTTCCGTTGCCGGCGAAGATCCAGCCAGCTTCTTCCATCTTCTCTAACGTCCGGCCGTCGAAACGGATGTTGATCTTGCCCGTGCTGTAGGATCCCATCCGCATGGGAGCCTCCGGGGTCTGCGGGGCGATGCGCTGCAACAGCAAGACGTTCTCATACTGGAAACTCCAGTGTGGGTGCTGGGGACGGCCGCCGCGTGTCTTCTCGGTGACCGGATAGACCGCGCCTATTTCATGGTCCACCCGCTTCTCGAAGAGCATGCCGCACCATCGCTTCTGTCTGGATATCCCGGCGTATTTCAGGACTGGCTCGCCCGTCTCCGGGTCAGGCATGCTCAGGGCCGGATTCTGCAAGGTGCTGCCAAGCAGGTAATGCGGCGTCCGGTAGGCATAGTTCACCAACGCGGAGTCCGCCGCGTGTCGGCGGCCGTCGCCGTCAGCCGGGTGGCCTGAGGCAAGCTCGCCGAGTACGCGGTTTGTGATGAGAAACGGTTCGCGGGCAGGGAACTCCAGCTTGCGCAACAGGATGGCGGCGGCAGGCAACTGGTAGCGGCTCGTCTCGATCACTTTCGAGTGGCTCGAGCCGGCACCAGCACCTTCCGGCGCGTAAAGAAGATTCTTGTAGGATTCGAACGCGTTCTTGCCATATTCGGCCCGGCTTCGTCCCCCACCGCGTCGGCCGTGCACGGAAATCTGTGCCTCCTCGATGAAGGCGAGGTCCAGCAGCATGCCAAACCGTTTCCTTACGACGGGATCAGGTGCGAGTTCATGCAGGTTGAACAGCGCCGGCCAGGAATACTTCTGGTACGTGTTCGACCCGACCTCGAACCACAGTCCCGTCACCGCCCGCTTGCGTGGCCACTCCCGGAAGAACGCTTCGTAGGCCGCGGCGTGCTCGGCGGCCGTGTGGCCGTCGTCATACATCCGGTCCCGGAACAGCGGGTCGTCTTTCAGTAAGCACGCGACCAGGTAGTAGTTCGGCCGCCGTGTCAGGTCGTGATTCTCAGTCCCCAGCAGGACCAGCAGATTGTCCAGGGACGCATCCGTCACGTTGCTGTCGGCCTTGGCCCAAAACCAGAGGGCCTCTTTCATGGCCGCTTCCGTTTCTCCTTGAAGGCGTCCGGGGAAGTGCCTGCTTCCCGCGTGGAACAGGTAGAGGATCCGGACGTAATCGGTGAGAGCAAAGTAGGCCCAGGGCGTTTCCTTGACTTCTTCCGGCGTGAACGTGGAATTCTCCTTCTTCGCTCGATGCAAGGCGATGTAGGCCTTGGCGCGTTTGAGCAGTCGTGCGTTGGCCTCGTCCACCTTCTCGTTCCGATACAATGCGGCGAGCGCCCACATCGTGTCGCCCCAAGCGCCGTGTGGCCAGCAGGAGTCTTTCGCGACAATTCTGCGGAGTTCGCGGTCACGCGCCCGGAACGATGCCCTGTGCGTGTCGGCCACTAAAGTCTCCCAGCCGACATACTTGTCGTTTGCTTGCGGAGTCGGTTTGTTGTTCGAAGGATCGGCATCCGCGTCAGGCTGATGAGGTGAACCCTGGTCCTTGTCGATCGGTTTCCAACCCGCAACCACAGCTTGCCCGTGGAACACGGCGAGAATGCCGATGGAAACAGCGACCGCGCGGAATGGGGAAAGGAATGTTCTCATGGTCTTGTGCTGGCTCACTGCGCCACCTCGGTAACCGTGTTCTTGGCGACACAGATGCTCGATACGCTTCCACATCTCATGCTGATCGCACCCTTTGTCCGTCAAACTTCGCTTTCGGTCCCTGGTTGTGAGCGGGTCTCCTGACCCGACCACCGTGTGCACCGAAGGTCTCCCATCCCGCCAGTGGAGACCTTCGGTCGGTGAAATGGGGCGGTCGGGAGACCGCCCCATAGCAGGGCGCATCAGACTTCGCTCTCCGTCGGCACGACAAACGGCTCGCGGTACTCGCGCGTGAGCATCGCGTCGGCCATGGTGTTGCCGACGAATCGTTCCTTGTCCTGTCGGAACACATCTCGTACCTCTGGCTGCGTTCTGGTCGCCCCGCTTGACGGTTACCGGCTGCATCGTACCCCCACCCCTCCCCCGAGGCAAGGGCGGGCGAGGGAACGGTGGAGGCGGGGTGGCTGGACCTCTGGAAGAAGCCCCCTTCGGAACCGCGCGCAACTTGACAGGGGCTTGCTCAGGGGCGGGCGCGCCAGGAAGGCGGTCACGGGAAACCGACACGCATGAGAAGGATGGCCGCCAGCCCCACAGAATGCCGGCGGGCCCTACCCTTGTTGTGTGGGGATCAAACTCGCTGGTTTGCTTTACCCTACTTAAGGACGTGGTCCAACGGCTTGACGCCCTTCTTGAACTTCTTGAAGCCGAAGGGCAACGGCTTGTACCGGCCGACCAAGTCGACGTTCGCTTTCGCGGGTATCCTCGCCTCCAGGCCCACGGACCAGAAAGTGGCGTTGACCAGCATCCGCCGCAGGCCTTCGCTCTCCAGGTCCGTCGCCGCGCCCATCGTGGTGGTGAAGACACGGCCGGTTTGGCCCTTGGCGCCGCGGTATGTCCTTACCCACGCCATCGGCATCATCGGGTCGTTCTTCTGGCCGACGACGGGTTTATCGGTCGGCTTCATCCCCGCCAGCACTTGGCCGAAAGCCAACACCTTGCTGTCTTCGACCAACGACTTCCTCACCGTGTACACATCCGTGGGTCCCCAGATGTCATCGCAGCCGCGAACGATCGGGTGGTCCTTTGCGCTCGAGGCGATGAGCCCGCGCGTGCTCTCCCGGCCATGACGGCCGTGGTGGCCCATCCACGTCTGGCCGAGCACCCGCAGGCCGAAGCCGCCCTTCCACGTCTTGCTTCGGAAGCCGAACCGCTCGTACTTGCCGTGCTTGTTAGCAAAGGCAACGACCGCCGCGCGCATGCCGATGACCGGCTTGCCTGCATCGACGTACTCGGCGACGAACTGCATCTGCTCGTCGGGAAGCTCCCGGAAGCGGGTGGCTATGATCATCAGGTCGGCCGACCGCAGGGCCTCGAGCCCGGGGATGTTGCGGCGGTTATCGGGGTTGATCGTGCCGTCGCCGTCCACGGCAAACACTACGGTGCACTTGAACCCGTGACGTTTGGCCAGGATCTTCCCCAACTGCGGCAACGCTTCTTCGGAACGGTATTCTTCGTCTCCGGAAACGAGCACCACGTGCTTCCCGTTACCGGGCCCCGCGAAACCGTCGTAGACGACCCAGGGATCGGCGGCAGACGTAGTATCGGCAAGAAGAAAACAAAAGCACATCGTTGTCATGGCGAAATGGACGGCTCTCATCAGATGTTCTCCTCCGTTCGGGGATCCTGAGGCAATTTCGGCCAGAGTACCTTGGTGAAGCTGGGCAGTGTGCGGGTGATCGTCATCCGGCCGCGCTGTCCTCGGTTCGCGACCGGGAAGATAACGTACTTGCCGGTGATCTTGATCGACCGCGCGGTCCGCAGGTGAGGATTGGCATCGGTTCCCCTTGGCGGGGGAGCCGGCTTCTTCTTCGCCTGCGAACTGCTCTGCGAAATCTGGTCTATGTTGACGTGACCCCAGCGGCCCGACGCGGCATCGACGATCTGCAGAACGGCCTTTTGGCCCTTGTACTTGCTGACGTCCCAGTTCTCCCAGTTGAGGAATTCATTGCTGCGACCCGTCGCGCTATGGACGACGTCGCCATCGATTAGAAGGTTCATGCAGGTCTTGCCCTCGTGGCCGCCGCCGCCGATAAGGAACTTGATGTAGTCCCGCTCGATGGTGAACTCGGGCGAGGTCAGTGTGCCGGTCGGCCCATCACCGCCGAGGAACGTGTTAACGAATCCCTCACCTTCAAAACCGCTGACGGGCCTCTGGCCAGACAGCGTGCCCTTGGCCGGGGCATTGCCGAAGGCTTCGCCTTCGACCGTCCAGTCGCCGTAGTCCGACGCCTCGAAGTCACCGATCAGAATGTCCTCGTCTTCGGCGGCCGGCGACGGTGTCGCGAGGGCGAGGAGTGTAAGCAAAAGGCAGCTCGTCGTGAGTAGCAGCTTCCTCATCGGGTTCTCCTTGGGAACGATGAGCCGTGTCACTTCGTGAACGCGATTCCCCATTCGACGGTCTTCGTGGCCGAGGGCACGACGCGCACCGTGGCGGTCTCCTTCTGATTGGTGATCTCGACCGTCTCACCGGCGACCTCGGCGCCGGCGAGCCGGAAGCCGGCGGGCAGGTGAACCGTCAGCACATATGGGTCATCGATGACCACGGCGCTCTTGCCGGAGAGGACTTGGGTATCCGCGTCCCAGCGCCCCTCGAGCAGGCTCACGCCGCCCTGCGAGATGTGCCGCGTGGTCGAGAGCACCCACGGATACGGTCGCGCCTCGCGGATGGCAAACACCTGCATGCCGTTGTTCGTGTCCATCGCCGGCGCGGTGAATGAGCCTTTGCTCTTCCCGAGGAACTTCTGGGTCCAGAACTCGAAGACCAGGTACTCGCGGTCGGCGGGCAGGCCCAGGTCGGCGAACTCGACCTCTTGTTGCGGCAGGCCCTTGAGATCGAACTTCCACTCCTTCTCTCTCTTCTGCGCCCACTGGATGCGCGACAGCACCGTCCAGTGCTCGAAGGGGCGGGCGATTTCCTGCAACCACCAGCCGGCCGCCCCATGCCCGGGATCGTAGAGCTGGCCGGGCACAGTCGGGAGTACGGGAGCGCTCCGCTTCATGCCCTCGATGTTCACATCGTCCTCGTAGACCTCGACCTTGTCGCTAATCATGAGCACGGCGCCGGCGACGCTGCAGATGGCGGGGCGGAAGATGGTTCGGACCGGCGCGGGCCTGTTCAGGCCGAAGACCGGCATCATGGCGTTCTCATCCGTCAGCCATGTGCCGAGGATATCGCAGTGGTCGGGATCGTTGCGCCACACCACGCCTTCGTAGGAGCTGCGGTTGGCCAACTGCTCAGGTTGGAAGCCGTCGCCGGCGAGCCGGCATCCGTCAGCCAGCCCGATCACGTTGAGCCCCGGACCCACGCCCCAGCAATTGAGGACGTAGACGTCCGGGCCCAGCTCCTCGCGGGCCATCCGATCCCAGTCGCGCAGCGACTGCTCGGGGGTCGAGTGGATCTTCTCGAAATGATCCCGGCACTCCTTGTTCTTGTAGGCGTTGAGCAGGTCGCCGGCACCGTCGATCTTTACGTAGTGCCAGCCCTGTCCCTTGAGCCCGCGATAGATCGGGCGCACCATCCCGTCGAGAGCCTCCTTGTTCTTGGTGTTGAGCACGTAGAAGCCGTGGGCGGTGAACAGCGAGCCGTCTGCCTTCCTGACAAACCAGTCCGGGTGCTGCTTGCCGATGTCGGCGACGTGGGGGTCGCTGGGCCGGTGGACACGGTGGACCCAGATGCCGCCTTTCATGCCCGCGGACGTGATTCGCTTGAGTGCGTACTGCGGGCCGCCGGGGAACTTCGAGTTCCAGGTGAGCCAGTTCTGCGGGCAACTCCCGTTGCCGATCTGGTAGGTGTCGTCGATCTGGATATAGTGGTAGCCGAAGTCCGGGAGTCTCTTCTGGCGGAACACGTCCACGAGGCTGTCGAGGGTCTTCTGAGTGAAGCCGTGCTTGTAGGCCCACCAAGTGCAGTAGCCGGTCACCGAGCCTTTCCACACCTGGTAGGTCCAGGGTTCGAAACAGGCGAGGTCGCGATGCTTCTGGTAGTAGCGGGGGCGGAACGTCAACACGATGCTGTCGCCCGTGCTCTGGAAGCCAAACGTCCGCTCGCGCTCCTTGTCGGCCTCGGGCGTGATCCGCGTGGCCCCATCGCCAGGGCCGATCAGCACCCAGTCCCAGCGGCGGTCGTAGACGGCATTGTTCCGCAGACTGCGGCTCACCCCCACGCTGTTGCGGACGAGCGGGAAGCGCTTCTGCGCTTCGCCGTCGGTCTCGGCGGGGAACGCCTCCTCGCTGCCGGTCACCGTGCCGCGCAGGACGAGTTTCACGCCGTCCTGTGGCTTGGCCGGGGCGACCTTCAGGCGCTGCCCGACCTTCTCCTTCTCGTCGCGAGCCTCCGCCGGCTCAAGTGTGAACTCCACTCCCGCCACGGCGCGTCCCGCCGCGTCCTCGGCATGGAGGTGGGCATCGAGAATCACAGCGTCGTGGTATCGGAGTCTCAGCATCCCCCGACCTGCATCCCACTCGACCGCGGCGGGCGCGTTCGGCGGGGGCGGGGGCGGGGCCGTTTCTGCTGCGGCAGCCTGGCAGACCATGGCCAGGGCCGCGGACAGCAACATGACACGAGTGGCTCTTCGCATTGCAGCCCTCCTCGGGTGCGTTTGGGTTGCGGGACCGCGTCAAGCATTCACCGCCTGCCTGAGGCGTCGAGAACCCTGACCAGCTGCTTGCCGCCGTCCGGAGAATGGTACAGGCCGTCGGTGTAGACGAACCACCATTCCTCGCCAACGCGGTGCTCGCCCGTCACGGCGATCAGGCCCCCCTTGGGCACGGTGCCCTGGATGTTCAGCCAATGCCAGGTGAACGCCCACGACTGGCTGACCGAGAGTCGCCCGGGAGTGACCGGATCCAGAGCCTGTGCAATGCAACGCCCATTTTTCGTACCGGGCAGACAGGCACCGTAGACGGCGGTAAATGGCCGCATCCACTCGAGGTGTTTCGCCTCAGGGAACGCGAACATGTCCCCTCCGACATTGTGCTGGAGCCCATAAGAAGTCGCGTACCGCATGTTGTCCGGCGTCTGGCACATCCGGTCGAACGCGACGTTGTAGAAGCCCAAGTCCTCGCGCGCGTGGTAGACCCTCAGCGACTTGACGTCGTCGCGGGAGGTGTAGCTCTTCGCCGTTTCCTGCGTTGTCGTGATAGCGGGCCTGCCGCGGCCGAGCAGCAGCATCCACTTATCAGGGCAGGTGGTCACACACAGATGGCTCATTCCCCGGCCGGCCACCGGATTGACGTACTCCCAGGGCCAGACCACGACGGACGTGATGCGCTCACCCACCACGCCGAGTGAGGTCCACGTGCCCCCGCCGTCCGTGCTCTTGAAGCACCCCTTCGACTCGGTGCCGACGTAGATCGTCTCGGGGTCCTTCAAGTCGAACGCGACCACCTCGCCGCAGAGCGCGGAGGGGCCGACGCCGTCGAAATCCCCCTCGAAGTCGAGCCGGTTCCAGGTCTTGCCGCCGTCCGTGGTCTTCCACAGGCCTCCCTCCCATTTGCCGTTGGCCACACGTCCGGCGGCGCGCAGCATGATCGCGGGATTCGTCGTGTGGATGGCCACGCTGCGGACGGCGTTCGCCGCGCCCGTGAGGTCGCCATTGATGGCGCTCCAGGTCTTGCCGCCGTCCGTGGTCCGCGTCAGTCCATTGGAGGTTGATCGCACCACGACGGTGTTCTCGTCCGACCGCGCCATCACGACGCCGTTCAGCCGGTCGCCCGCCGTGTTCTGCGCCGGCACGGGTAGCGGCGGCGTGGATTCGGGCAGCGAACCCGGCTGGATGCTCAGTTCGGAGCCCTCGGCATTGTAATACGCCCAGGCGTCCTGCTGGATCGCGCTGATAAACAGGCCGACGTCCATCTTCTGCGGCGCCCGCATGATCTGGTGACCGCCGAGTTCCCAGGTCTTGCCGTCCGCGGAGGTCCAGGCCGTCCAGATGTTCCCCTGGCGCGCGATGCGCACCCATGGATGATCCTGGGGAAACCGATACGAACTGACGCGGCTTCCGCCGAGGTCGCTGTTGTCCGGGGAGGACTTTTTGCCGTCTCTCGCGGTCTGCACCAGGTAAAAGCATCGGCCCCAGTTCCAGTTGATCCGGGTGGTGTCCTGGAAGGCCGCGATCCCGACCCAGGCGCGCCCGTTGACGCCCTCGCGGCTGTAGCGGTCAATGCGACAGGTGGCCGTGAAATCGCCCGTGACGTGCTTGACGACCGCGTGCATGCCGTTGCCGAAGAAGGCGAATGCCCGGGGACCCGTCTGCCACAGTCCGGCCAGCGCGCGTTGTTCGCCGATGTTCCGCACGGTCCATTCTGGTGAATATGGTTTACCCTTCACGACGAGGGCGCCGGAGTTGATATTTACCGAGCGATTGCCATCGTAGAGAACGCGGCACCAGAAGGTGTTGGCCCCCTCGGGGAGGGGGCCCTCGTAGGTGACGTCCGCGCCTTTGGCTTCCGCAATCTGGAAGTTGCCGAGGTAGATTGCCGCCTTGCTCACCGTGTGCCCGCGTCCGTCCACGGTCAATGTCACGCGTCCCGTTCCGTCGCCGAACGAGGTCGCCGTGATCTCGGGCTTGGGGTAGGCGCCGTCGTCCGCAACGAACAGGGCCTCGACCGGGATCGCCTGCCGCTGCAGGTGCGGCCCCGCCCAGTCAATTTGGAAGTTCCTGGCCAACAGACGGCCGTACAGGTAGGTGACCTTCAATGCGTGTTCGCCCTTGGAAAGCCGGCAGAAACCGGCATGCTCGGTCGTGCCGGCCTGCTCGTCGCGAACGATCACGTCCTGCCCGTCAATCTGGATGCGGTACGCGCCGTCAATCTGTCCGTAGAAGATGTAGATGCCATTTTCGGGCACGCGGAGGACGCCGCTGAACACCATCGCGTAGCCCTCATGGAGCGCCTCGCGCACGCTGAGGTCGAACCCGCGCGCGAGCCCTTGCCGGACCAACCTGCCCTCCGCCAATTCCTCCAGCGCCTTCCAGAACGTGCCGCCGTCCTTCTTGGGAGACTGGTAGAGTGCATACGAAAGCCCGGAAATGAGCCTCCCGGGGGCCTTGGGCGCCGCCAGGAGCGTCACCGGGGTCGCCGCGACCGTCACCGGCGGGGCCGGCTGGTCGAAAATATCGAAGACCGTGAGGCGAACCGTCGGGGTCTTCACGGCGGCGTTCACGATGGCTCGCCGCGCGCTTGGGAGGCGCTCCTCGGCAACGGCCCTGGGCGCGCCCGTGCACGCGGGATTGTCGAAGACCTCGATCTTGTAGGCAAACGCCGGCGAGGAGGTTTCGGGAACCTCCCACGAAACCGCCACCTGTGTGCCCGTGCACTCCGCCTTCACGTTCCCGACCGCGGGCTTGTCCAACGTCGGCCGGCCCGGCTGCTTCATGCGGACCAGGTTGTCCTTGTCGCCTGGAATCGGCGAGCCCTTCAGCCGCTGCGGAAGCAGCTCGGGCTTGGCGGCATATTCGATACCGATGTACTCGTGGTCGCCCTCGGAAAGGACGTTCAGCACCACGTATTGCGTTTTGCGGATGGAGATCACATCCGACTTCCGCCACGTGCCGTCCTTGCGAAAATACCCGAACCGGCGGTCGAGCGGACGGACGACCCGCACGTCGGAGAGCGTCTCGATGAACCCGCTGTTTCCGGTGAAGGTTTCCGCCCGAACCGGCAGCCGCGCGATGCCGATCAGATGCCACCGCTTGTTCTCGATATCCTTGATCCACCGCCCGATGAAAGAACGGCCCGCCTTCAGGTCGGTGGGCTGCCACAGGCGTGCCACCATCGTGTACCATCGCCCGCGCCGAATGCAGTCCCACGGCTCCGAGTGAAGCGACGCGTTGCAGCCTTCTCCGCCGTAGGCGTTCTTGAAACAGAGGTTCGGCGCCACGTCCACGAAGCGCACGGGGTTTCCGTCCTTGTCGCCGCCCCAGAACGACCAGACCAAGCCGGGCCGGAACGCATCCTGGAGCCTCTCGTCCGGGTTCGGCGTGCATCCCGGGCCATCCGCAAGGAAGCTGGTGAACCCCGCGTAGAAACTGATGCCTCCCTGCGGCTTGATGCCGCTGTTCCAGTTGGCGTAGTAGGTGCCCGACGGCCACCAGGGCCAGCGCAGGTCCATCATCATGATGTCCGCCCCGCTCTCGACCCCCTCGCCGTACCAAGTCGCCCCGGCCACGGAGCAGGACGCCAGAAGGATGAGCGCGAAGTGCGGGAACACGCGGGGACGAAGCGCAGTTCTCATTGCATGCCTTTCAATCGGCAGGGCGCGGTCCGGGCACGGGCTCCGTCTTCCCGTGCGAGAGCGGTCTGCTGCGCCCGGATGACCTTGACCCCTTCCCGGTTCTTGTACCAGGCGTTATGAGAGAATCGGGTGATGATTCGCCGGCTGGGACGGAGGGAGGGGCGGAGCTCCAACCGAAGGACCAGCCGGCTTGGCCGCCGGGGCCTTAGCGCCGGCCTCAGTGCCGCCGCAGCGCCCGGATGGGGTCCAGCCGCGCCGCCCGGCGGGCCGGATACACCCCTGCCACCACGCTCACAACCACCGAGAACACGACCGTGGCCGCGAGAAGCCACAGCGGGAATGCGAAGATATCGAACGTCCGCGTCACGCCCTGGCTTCGCGCGTAGACGTTGACGGCCGTGCCCAACGCCCAAGCGACGGCGCGGCCCAGCGCCAGGCCGCCCAACCCACCCAGCAGCCCGACGAGGCCCGCCTCCGCAAGGAACAGCGTCACCAAGTCACCGTCCGAGGCGCCCAGCGCTTTGTAAATGCCGATTTCCTGGTACCGCTCCAGCACCGATATGAGCAGCGTGTTGACAACGCCCAGCGCCGCCACTACCAGGGCCACCGCCCCGACGGCGGCGAGCGCGGCGTCCATGAAGACGAAGAAGCTCCGCATGTCGTCCAGCCGCTCGAGCAGCGTCTGCGTCTCGAACCCCATGGTCCGGATCTGCTCCTCGAGCCGCGCCAGGTCGGCGAAGTGCTCGACGCGCACAATCGCCTTCTCGTAACCGGCCCCCATGGCACTCTTGCCGGCCCGGAGGCTCGCCATCGCCAGCGACGCCTGGATGCCGGGAATCTCTTTCATCAACCCCATCGGCACCAGCACGCCCCGGTGGTGGAACCCCGGGACCATGCGCGGCATACCGTACACGCCAATGACCGTGATGGTGAAGTCCTTGTGCTCGTAGGCGAACGTCTTGGCGTCGGTCGGCGAGAGGCCGTCGGCCTCCAGCCTCAGGACCGACCCGACGGCCTCCTGGGGTGACTCGAACCCGAGGTCGCGCAGCAGCGCGACGCTGAGCAACGCCTCCGGTTTCTCCCCGGACTCGAAGAAGTGGCCGGCCAGCAACAACTCGTCGATCTCGCCGAACATCGGCACGTGCGTCGCCACGCCCACTGCCATGGCCCTCGTGGCCGTGTCGCCGTTGAGGAGTTTTACCCCCGCGGCACGGATGTCCGGGTACGCTGCCGCCACGCCCGGCAGGGCGGCCAGCTCGTCGATGGCGGCATCGTCCAGCGCCCGCGCCTCACCGGCGTCGTCCTTGCCGGGGAGAACCTCGATGTTGTTGAGCAGGCCGAGCATCTCGAACGGCGCCTCGGCCATGCGCTGCACACCCAACGCGAACGCCACCATCGACACCAGGGCCCCGCTGCCGATCATGACGCCGAGCACGGTCAGAGCCACACGCAGCGGCGTCCGCCGAAGACCGCCTAGGGCCAAGATGACCAGCCGCCACAGTCTCACGGCGTCGGGCCCTTTCCGTCGACGAGGCGACCGTCGCGCAGGTGAACGATGCGGTCGGCCACGCGTTCGGCCGTCTCCCGGTCGTGCGTCACCATGACCACCGTTGTCCCGAGGTCGCGGTGGATGCCGGCCAGCAGCAGCATGACCTCCTCGGCGGTCGCGCGGTCGAGGTTGCCGGTGGGCTCGTCAGCCAGCAGGAGGGGCGGCTGGTGGACGATGGCCCGGGCGATGGCCACTCGCTGCTGCTCCCCACCGCTGAGTTGACTCGGCCGGTGGCGGCGCCGGTGCTCGACACCCACCCGCCGAAGGGCCTCCCCCGCCAGGCGACGCCCCGCCAGCCCATAGGTGCCCTGGAACAGCAACGCCACGGCGAGGTTTTCCTCGGCCGTCAGGCTTGGCACGAGGTAGTACGACTGGAACACGAACCCGACCGCCGTTCGCCGGTACAGCGCCCGCTCGCGCGGCGAGAGTGAGGCGAGGTCACGACCCTCGACGACGACGTCGCCGGAGGTGGGCGTGTCGAGGCCGCCTAGCAGGTGCAGCAGCGTCGACTTGCCCGAACCGCTGACGCCGAGCACCGCGAGGAACTCGCCCCGCGTGACGGCCAGGTCGAGGCCGTCGAGCGCCCGGACGACGCTGGGGCCGACGTGGAACTCGCGCACGAGGCCACGCGTTTCGAGGAATACCGCGCCGTCGCCGCCAGCGTCCATCGCGACCCCCGCCCAACCCACGTGTCCCCAGGGCAGCCGTCCGCCCCATCCGGTCGATCAGCTCATCAGGATACCACACCCCCCGCCGGCGTTTCCAGCCGCAGGTTCGCACGGATAACAGGGGGCGAGATTCTCCCTGGCGTCTTAACGTTGGGCTGGTACCGCGAAGGTCGCTCGACCGCGGGACGTTGCTTAGAGAGGTTGCTCTGCACTTTAAGAGCAACCGGTTCGGCGGCCGGGACCGTGCCGGCGGTCATGGCAGCCGCAGACGTTTCTTGACACCGTTGACAGGCCGGATGACAATCCCTCATCATCATGTGGGGCCTCACGCGGCCTTCCGCCTCTGCGGTGGCTGCCGAAGGGGTTTGTCACGCGCGACCACTTGGAGCGGGTCATGCGACGGGTCGGGCGATGGGTGCGGCGCCTCGCGGTCCTTGTGGGCATCGCGGCGTTTGCCCTCGTCGTTGCCTGGGTGTGGATTGTTCCCCCGCTCGTCAAGCGTGGTATCGTTTCGCAGTTTGAGGCGTTCGGCCTCCCGGAACCCTCGTTCCGCGTCCGCGGGGTTTCGCCTTCGGGCTTGCAGATAAGCGACCTCTTGGCCGGCGAAGAGGGCCGGTTCCGTATCGGCGCCGTCAACGTCGGCTACGGCTTCTCGCCACTCTTCCGTGACGAGGTCAACTCGGTCGAGATCATCGGCCTGGAAGTCGAGATCCGGCGCAAGAACGGCGCCTGGGACCTGGGCCCGCTGGCCGGTCTGCGCCTTCCGCCCGACATCAACCCAGAAAGCGGGATGCCGTTCAGGCGGATGGCCCTGCGAGCCTCCACGCTCGTCCTCAACCTCGATGGCCGGCGCCTGCGGATTCCGTTCGACGGCTCGGTGGAAAGCGCCAGCCCCAGCGCTCTGGCGATAGACTTTGCCGCCTGCGCCGGAGGTGCAGTCCTCCGGATTACCGGCACCGTCAACCCCCGAAACCACGACTTCCAGCTCGCCCTGACCGGCGACGTGTCGGACCCTGCCACCCTGTTCGGCGCCCCGCTGCCGCCGGCCGCTGTGGACCCCGGCCGCGCCGGCTGCCGTGTGTTCGTCAAGGCGGATCTGGCGCGCGAGAAGGGCGTGCTGAACCTCGACGCGACCGCCCGAGGCCCGGGCTGGAAGGTCTCGCGGCTCCAGGCCCGGGAGACCGGTCTGGAAGACTGGCTCAGCGGGAAGGCCGGGAACGCGCGGGCAGACGTGCAGTGGGAGACTGAGGTCGACAATCCCTGGCCGCTACTCAAGGCAACCGCCTTCGGTCGGTGGGCGGACGGCGAGGCGATCGGCAGGGCCGAACTCTCGGGAAGTGGCGCCCTGGAATTCCGCCGCCAGGAGGACGGCCCGGCAGACGGCTGGAGTTGGTCGGCCACTGTGCCGTCGGCCCGCGCCACCCTCGCGCCTTCGGACCTGGCGGTGCCGGTGGCCGGCGCCGCCCTTGAAGGCGTGCGGGCCGATCTCCGGCTGGCCGCCAACGCCGACGCCGAGGGCGTGAGGGTAGAGGTTCTGCCCAAGTCGGCCGTGTCGGCCGTCGCAGGGTCGGTGCGGCACGGCGGCGTCCGCTTCGCCCTGGCTGGGGGCGAGACGCCCGGCGTCGAGTTGAGCGTGGCCGAGAAGCCGGTTGTCGCGTCGGTCTCCCTCGGTGTGCCCAAGGCCGACTGGAAGGTCGAAGGGCCCGACCTCCGCCTGGCGATTCGCCGCGGGCGGGCGGAACTGCCCGACGGCCTCACCGCAAGCGGGGCGGCCGCAACGGCCCGAGTCTCCGTGGCGGCGAATCCCGACAAAATCACGGCCACCCTTGCGGCGCCTTCTTGCCTGAGCGTTGACGTACTGACACTGCCGGCGGTCGGCCTCGTGAAGACGCCGAAGGAGCCGCTCCTGACTGCCGACACCGGCGACAAGCCGGTCACGGTCTCGGCGTCGCTCGCGGGCGACCCGATCCGGTGGAGCATCGCGGTGCCCGAGGCCCGGGTCACGTTGGCCGAGTGCGGGCTGTCGTTGCCGGAAGCTCTGGGTACGGTGGATGGTCTAGCCGGGGCGTTCGTCTTCCGGGCCGACGCCTACCCGGCGTCGGCCGCGCTATACCTTCTGCATGGCTCGTGGTTGGGCATACGGTCGGGGGTCGTCAAGGCAGGCGATGAGACCGTCCGCGTGGGCGCCGTGCGCTTTACCCTTCTCGGGCGCGACGCGCGTCCGGCCTTCAGGATCACGCGGGAGTGCGGCCGGCTCCTCTCTGCCGACGGCGTTCTGGACGCCGAGGCGGACGGTCCTGTCACGGTGTCGGCCGGCCGGGACACGGAGGCGACGCTCGGAACGGTCAGCCCGGCGGTCGAAGCCACTTGGGGAGAGGCGGGCACCCGACTCAGCGCCGACGTCGAAATCGGTGGCCTTAAGGCGGACCTGAGCCGGAAGCTCGGCGACACCATCGTCGCGGCAAGCGTCCCCGAAGCGCGGCTGCGCCTCAAGGTACAACACGAACGGCCGGCCGGCCGCTTAGCCGTAAAGCCACTTGCGGTCGAGTTCGCCCTTGACATGCCGAAGGGTGGCAAGGGCGTGACGGTCGCTACGGCCGGGGCCGAGGCGACAGGCCGCGTTGAGGCGCACGGCACGCTCGCGCTGGCGGGCGCTAAGCCGCACGCCATCGATGGCCGGCTTCTGTTGGCCGATACCTCGGTCCGGCACAAGGGAATGGGGCTGGCACTGACCGACATCACGGCAGACGTGCCGCTGACGTGGAACGTAACGGTGCCGCCACCGAAAGGCACTTTCGCCATCAAGTCGGTCGAATTCGATGGCCGGTCCCTGCCGTCGCTCTCGGGCACGTTGGGCGTGGCCGGCGCCCGGGCGGACTTCACCCTGAACTGGCCGGTCCTGGGGGGGGCCGAACTCCGAGCGGAAGGCAGCGCGCGCATCGGACCCAGGGGGCCGTCGGCGCGGGCCTACGTGTCGCTTCCCCTGTTCCAGGTCGAGGACGAGGAGGCGATGGGCCGACTCATCCCGCCGTTGAAGGACATGCTCATCGGCGGCTCGTTTGCCCTGGACGGCTACGTGCGTGCGTCGCCCGATGGCGTATCGCCCAACATCTCCCTGACCGTCCTCGATGGAACGTTCAGGAGCAAGGCCTGGAAGACCGAGGCCGAAGGCGTCTTCGCCACGGTCCGTATCAACAGCCTCCAACCCGTGCTCACGCCGCGCAAAGAACTCCAGGTAGCGCTCGTCCGCCGTGCCCGCGTGGGCGAACTCGACGTGAACGACGGGTTCGTGGCGTTCCGGCTCGAGCCGAAGGAGGCGGACGGCCCGCCGACAGACTGGACGGCCTGGGTGCAGCGCGGCGAATGGGGATGGGCCGGCGGCCGGTTGTACGTCGACGAATTCCGTTATGATCCCGGCGCCGCGGAACACACGGCCGTCGTCCACGCACGCGATCTCGACCTGCGGCAACTTCTGGAGTACCTTCCCAACCAGCAGGCGAGCGGCGTTGGCTCGCTGGACGGCCGCCTGCCCGTGACGGTCGGCACGTGGCCGGACCTGCGATTCGGCGAAGGCGAACTGCGGACACCGCCCGGCCAGGGCGGCTGGTTCAAGATCCGGAACGCCGATGCCCTGGGCGACGTGCTCGACCGGGCCAATCCGAGATTCCGTACGGATGAACTGTACGCCGAGATCAAGGACCGCCTCGTCAGCGCGTTCGGCAACTTTGAATACGATGAACTCCGCCTCGTCTTTACCCGGGACGACGGGCGGTTCGTTGCCCGCGTCCAGACCGGCGGGCGCGGCCGGACAGGTGCCCGCCAGGAATTCGGCGGCATCACCCTTAACCTTTGGGGCTTTGATAGCATTCTGCGGGACGCTATACTGGTGGGTCGGAAAGCCTTCGAGCGCTGAAGCCGCTCGGCCGGGGAAGGAGGGCTGCCATGAGGCATTGGTTGCTGGTGGGTCTTGCGGCCGCTCTGCTGGCGATCCCCGCCTGCAACACCAGCCACACCGTCAAGATCGAACCGGTCGAGATCAAGCCCATCTACATCACCCTGGACGTCTACATCAAAATTGAACGCGAGGTGGAGGACTTCTTCAGCGAGGTGGAGAAACGGGCGGCGGAGACTGACTCCGAAGGGAAATCCACGCCCGAGTCAGGAGAACTGAAATGAACGAATCCTGCTCGAGGGCCCTCTTGAAGGCGGTGTTGTGTGCCGCCGTACTCGGGGCGATGGCTGCCGCCGCCTGCGCCGACACCCGGGATGAAATCATCGACCGGATGGCCAAGCGTCTGCCCCAACTCAAGAAGTACAAGGCCGAGGGCAAGATCGGCGAGACCTTCAACGGCCTCGTCGAAGCGGTCAAGTCCGAGTACTGGAAGGACAAGACCCTCAGGAAACTCGTGGCCGACGAGAACGCCGACCGTAAGGCGTTCTACGCTCTGACCGCAGAGAAGTTCGAGACCACTCCCGAAATCGTCGCCCGCAGTGCCGGCATACGAAACTTCAAGACCGCCGAGCCGGAACATTGGCTCAAACTCAAGGACGGCACCTGGGTCCGGAAGAAAAACCTAGAGGAGGTGCGGAAGCGGAAGGACGAGAAGGAGCAGAAGGGCTGAACCGTTCCGCATGGCTCACTTACGGCGATTCGGAGCGCGCCCGGGTCGCTGCTGACAGGCAGTCACCCCCTGCAAAGAGACTGACGGCGGCTTGTGCTGGCCGCATGAAACGTGTCGCCTCGGCCGGTCGCTCCTGCCCGGGGTGGCGGTGGCCATGACGCAAACGCCTTCAAGGTTTCCAGACGAGACCCCAGCTTGCGCCGCTCTCGTTGACTCGCGACCCCGAAACGCTCCTGGCGAGCCACCTTTGGTCCGATACCCAGCGGGCCAGCCAACCTTCGGTCCTACAACCCGAAGGTCAATTCAATGGGCTCAGCCAACTGATTCCAGCAGGCTGACTAAGTCTTGCCTAAGGCGGGCGGGATTTCCAGATGAATGGATTCCCTCGCCTTTCCCAATTGGCGTTCCGCCGGTAGCAGAAACGGCGTGCGACGTCGGAGCGCGCGGGCCTCCTGCGTCACACGCCTCGTCTACAATACCGAGCGGTATCATGAGGCCCCTTGGCAACGTCACGCCGGACGATGTATACTCCGGCCGGCGGGAAGGCATCTCGACCCGTCGCAAGGAACTCAAAGAGAAAACGCTGGCCCGCCGCCGGTGTCGGAACACGCCAGTACCCAAGCCGAAGGAGACCGGCCACTCCGAAGTACCCTCATGGGCGAGGAGGCGGTGATTGTTCACTTCCGCTGATGATATGCCCACGAGGTGCTGCGAGCGTGAGCCTCACCCCCGCTGCGTCTCAGGGTTGAATCCGCAATCTCGAGGGGACACCACCGTGAAACACTATGTATGCCTCCTCCCGATTCTGTTCCTGCCCCTCACTGCGGTTGGCGCGGCATCGGACGAATCGGATTGCTACAAGGGCAACTACGCCCCGGATGGCGACTACATCCTCGGCGGTGGATTGATTGAGGACCTACCGCCGCCGATCAACGTACCCGTGCATTACCAAGCGCCGGGTTTCGACGGCTCGAGACTCAGCAAGGTACCGGACCCCGGCGGCCTACGCGGCGACGCTTGCCGGGCCTGCGGTCGGGGCTGCGCCCCTGCCTCCGGCCCGCCAAGCGGAGGAATCCCTGGAGGCCCTGACTCTCATAGCGGCTGGCACATAAAATGGGGGCACGTCAGTCTACTTCAATGGGAAGCCGGTCGACAGCGCCCAGTCGCTGAACTTCTCTAAGCGCAGCGCCAACGGTTTCGTCGACAACGGCCAAGCGATGAGCTGCGATAACAAGCCCACCGCCGTGGACGAGTACCGCATCTACGACCGCGCCCTGAGCCCCGGAGAAATCAAGGCCATCTACGACGCGGAGAAATAAGGCGTTCGATCGGTCCATCCTGTTCCACGTTTTCTGAAGCGCCGTGGCTCGGCCTTGAGGGGCAGCAGAATGCCACGGCGACCGGAGCCAATGGAGTTCTTGCTGCTCTGGCGGTCCGTGCTAGTGCCGTTTCCAAAAAGGTTCTATTGCTTTTTCTGCCGGGCGTGGCGGTTGCGGTACGCGGCGTAGCGTCGCAGGCCGATGGCCACGGCGGCGTGGGTGTCGGGGTCGGAGTTGGAGATCACGA